>ENA-OSJC01001490-OSJC01001490.1-marine-metagenome-genome-assembly--contig:-NODE-1490-length-19198-cov-8.473720_pt1 | contig 19198 bp, 16 predicted proteins | sample MGYA00237885_ERZ534234 | MGnify/ENA primary metagenome ERZ534234 (study PRJEB26413, sample SAMN06343907) | marine metagenome | isolation source: coastal waters | place: Atlantic Ocean: West Antarctic... | reverse complement strand
ATAGTAGCATCCATTTCTTCGGTCATTGATTCTGCTATCGACCAGACAGTGTTGCCTTGATAGTTTCTTATGGTCTGCGCTTGTGGAATGGTGTCAGGGATGCTGACCTGATAGTTTGATAGTGCGGGTGCTTCAGTTACCGGAGTCATGAAAGGACCAAAGGTCATTAGCATGGCAACAGCTGCCATCATCAAGCCTGATGCAGGAACCCATCGTGTCCATAAAGTATTTTTAGGCTCTAAGGTTTCATCAATGAATGCATGAAGCTTCTTGTTGGTCTTGTGCATATCCTTAGATTTAAAGAAGTTTTCCAAACGTTGATTAGCAAAGAGCAAGGAGTCATAAAACTCTCTAGCTACATCTGATGCATCCACAATGTCTCTGACCTTTAGAGAATTGAAGTAGTCCATCCCATCGTCTACGTATCCTGCCAGTTGAAGTTTGAGGCGTTGGTTCATTTTCTCTTCCTTCCCAAGCAATCAGCCAGTAAAGTTCTTGCTCTGGTAGTCTTAGTTCGAAGATTGGCCATGGAGATTTTACCAATAAACTTTTGAATAACAGCGTAATCATGCCCTGCCCCTTTCATAGCAAGAATGGTTCTGTCAGTTTCATTTTGTTGCTTAAGGCAATTCATGAGTTCTTGATGCTCAAAAGATTTGAATTTGTTTTCATCTATCACTGGCTCAAGATTGAGTTCATCCAGTGAATCAACTTTAGAATCTTTTCTGCATTTATCTATAAAGCCATTGCGTAAAATGGTTCTTGAATAAGCGAGTGGATATTCAGCTGCTAGAAATTTATCTTTGTTTTCAATCAGTTTTAATAAGGTGGCCTGGCACAGATCTTCAGCATCGGCCATGTTGCCACTGAGGCTCAAGGCAAAAGGCAGTAGTTTTGGGCTAACAATGTGCAAAGCTTCTTTTAGAGATGGTGGATTTACTTTAGGTGGAGTAGCAATTTCTTCAACACGAGTTTGTGTTGGTGTGAATATGTTGAGTGAATTAGTTGCTTCCATGTCTTTAATTAATACTACCTAATGCTTCGACATAAATGGAATAGATAAGTTATAAATAAAATGCATTTATTTTGTAACGATCGTAACGCCTGAGCGTTAGGAGTTTAGTGCGCATATTCTTTAATTTTTATTCCAAAGAGCTCCCATGCATGTGATTGAGATTTAAATTCGTATGCTTTTGAATCATCGGGCGAACAGGATACTATGCAAGCATCTATCTTTGGCGTCTGGCTTAAATCCACATAAAAATGATAGCAACATTGGTTTGATAGGATAATGAGCTCGAATGATGAATCGTTATTAGCGGAATAAAACATCTTCTTAGCTATTAAGGAGCAAGTTATGCAGATAATCATGCTCGGCTGAAAGAGAGATCTCATCAGATTCCATTGGAGGGAAGAACATTTTTATTTCCGGTAATTCATAGCCCGCAAGATCAAAAATTTTTCTGATTAGGGCTAAAGAGGATTCAGCGGTTGAGGCTGAAGCTTGTGCCAAGTTTAGTGCAACAGACTCTGTGTAATTAATCATTACGTCAACTTCAGCCTTAGATAAATTATCTATATCAACACAGAGAGAAATAAAAATTTTGTATTGCATATTATTTTCTCTATAAATACACGCAATCATTTTTAAGTGAAGTGATAAAAAGACTTCAAATTCTTCTCTATCCTCAGCTGAAACCTGGTTCAGGATATTGAGTGAGCTATATTCATCCTCGAAATTTTTATTGGTTGCAATAAATTGATACAGGTCTTCTATCTTATCCATTGCCTGCATGGAATACTCTTGGCCAAGCTTGAAACAGTTTGAGTCATCAAAAAATCCTTTTAAGAATGCTTTGGTAGATAATATGGCTGAATCCAGGAGTTTATTCTCATAATGATCAAATGGAAGATATCTCTTGTATCCCTGCCATTTCTTGATGCTAGATTTCATAAAATCTAGATCACCTTTACTTATTTCATCATCAGGTTTTGGCAACAAGCAATCGCGAGATTGATTGGCAATATTCTTGTGATAATTAATTGTATGAGTATTCATAACTTTCAAAGCATCGCCATAAATGCCTAGATTAGAATCTTTAAAACAATAAGCATGGGGAATTAATTTCTCTAAGGTATCAAGCCGATCAATCATTTCCCCATATCTTGTAGTCATTTCGGCTTTCGATGCATATGTTGTGAATGTTTCTATGTCTAACAATTGCCACTGTATGTATTCAAGATAGGACTTAGTAAGATAGTAATTCCCTAGATCCTCGGTGGGCGCTGTAAATAAAATATTTGTCATGAAATCTCTTTTTTATATTTTTAATCTATCGAGACAGTGAGCTATAACAGTTAGGAGATATAGTGTTATAAATTTAGCTCACTGTTTCGCTGGAATTACACCAGCTCTTCAGTCGATTTTGAGGTTATGCAATTCTCCAAATTCGGTAGCTACTCATGTGATTCATATCTTTTCCTAGGGCAAATTTACGATCTGAAAAATGCTTGGTATAAAAGTTCACTCGATACTTGTAAGCTTCAGTTTTTGAGAAGCCCGGGATGCTGTCTCCCACCTCTAACCTATCCAGAGCTTCACAAAATCGTGAATAAAATTTTCGATGCGGTATATTTTTTTCAATTTTAAAAGTCATATTTTTTCCTATTTATTGTGCTTACCTATTAACAACGATTGATGCGTTCATTAGTTACAATCATCTTGCTAAAAATTTTACAATTTCTTTAACGCTGACTGCGTAATTTAATCCTTGTTTAGCCTCAAATCCGAATGAATTGATGCCGACAATATTTCCAAACCTGTTTAATAGAGGTCCACCTGAATTGCCTTCATTGATAGGTGTCTGCATTTGATAAACATCAGCGATAAACGATCTTCCAGAATCATCATAACTCCATTCATAATCTTCTCTGTGCTGACTTATGTAGCCTAAGCTATAGGACCATATCTCACCTTCTGGGTGACCAATGGCATGAACTTGCTCTCCTACCTTCGGAACCACCCTGCTCAAATTAAGAACATTCAGGTTGCGTGGAGGATTGATTAACTTTAAGAGTGCAAGATCTTGGGATTGACTATGTTTTATTACTTGAAATTGATACGTATTTTCATCAGCGCTGCCATCACCTAAAATAATAATCTTCATGTTATTATTTTCATGAATAGCATGCCAATTTGTTAGAATGTGGCCTTCCCTACTTATGATGGCACCGGAAGCCAAACCACCCTCTCCAAGAATCAATGCTACGCCATCTACCCGTGCACTAAATATCTTCGTTCCATCAGCAAAGCTTTGTATTGTAAAAAGAAGCAAGAAGCTAACTAATAAATATTTTTTTAAATTTTGCATTTTGATTTCGCTGCCAATAATTCTTGATAATCTATCTCAAGATCTTTTGATAAAGCCTTAGTTATTGGGAGCTCGTCTCTGCCTTTAAAGTCATCCCTTATAAAATAAATTGATTCATAGATACCCTTAGAATTCGGAAGTTTAATATAGCAATACGTGCCTATAATGGGTCCACCTGGCTCATCAAACCTTCTGCCAACAATAACTGTGTCAATTGACTCACCATCAAAGGGAATTCGATCAAAAACAGTATACTTTCTAATAGTATCTTGCTCTGGTGGAGCAAGATTATTTTCAGTCTCCTCTTCAGCAATTTCTATTTCTGCTTCTTTTGGAATTGATTCTTGAGACCCAGTATTTGGTAGGGTCTGATAATTATCTTGGCTCGTGGTTGGCTCAGAAATAGCGCTGGTATTTCCTGAATCCATAATGCCTGAAGAAGGCTCATTAGTGTCTGGAGTATTTTCTTGCTGCGTTGATGTTATTGGTAATGAGCTCTCACTATTGCTCTCTGTTTGACTTGATGTTGATCCATTGCCTTGATTATTGACATTGCCCCTTGCAAGAATCCCTTCCACATCAACTAATACATCTTCTTCAGAAAATTCGTCTATTTGATATCCACTATAAACACCAGGAGTTGGGTTTGAGATAATTGTTTCATCTATATGATGCCAACTAAATGCTAATTTAATTGCGTATCCAATACATAGTATGAGTAATCCAACTGCCAATAATCTGCCGCCCCATAGTAATAATAAGAAAGGTGCCTCCTTAGAAAAGTTTTCTATTTTTCGAGTTCTGGTTATTTCCTGCTCTCTTTTAGCTTGCTCTTGAATATATGCATCAACGGCACTTGAATCGTAAATTGCTGCATTCATGCTGCTTCTCCTTGATTAAATAAGTTATTAATCTTTTTAGAATCTATCTCTGGTGAAGATGGAAGATCCCTGGGATCTGTTGGAACAGGTACTCCGACAAATTTAGTCACTTCAAACGGTGTGGGCACTTCAATTTTTTCGTAAATAATCTTCTCGACCGGTATTTCTTTAATAATTTCTTTTTCAACTTCTATCTCAGTGATTTTAGTAATAACTTTAGGCTTTAGTAGCCTTCTTCTTAAAGCCACAGCAACCCTTCTAATTGCTAGAGCTGTTTTATTAGGCTTAGGTGCATCTCCCTCGACATGATTTCTTAAAGAGATAAACGCAATAAGGGGGCCAGCTACAGCAACAACAAAAGCAATGCTAGCCATAAAAATTAAGGCAAAGATTGAGATGTCTTTTTGAGAAACATCTGCAGGGTTATCAATTCCATAATACAAAGCAGCCAGTCTATGTATATTTGATTGATTAGAGCTAGCAGCAATTCTATCTCTAACTAAATTTAATTCAGCACCAAGCTCCAATTTAGCTATTTGCAGCCCATTAATCCTTTGGTTGTTGGAAGCGGTATTTGCAAGGGTTGCATCTACTTCATTGTTTGCTTTCTCAATTCTTAGATTAATTTCTTTTTGGAGCGCTAATATCTCTGTAGTAATGCTATTAATAGAAGTTTTCACTTTCCTGCTTGGAACACTCAATTTTTCTATAACATTATTAGCTGTAGAAATTTTTCTATCCATTGATTTTACTTTAGTATTAAGTGCCAACATTAATGCTGATTTTTCTGCTTTGATCCCTTCTCTTTGATCTAAATATTTATTTCTAATAGAATTTTTAAAGAAGGTTGTATCAGCTAGCTCGGTTTGTTCATTTTCATTCATTTGAGTTAACTCAGCGTTTAGACTCTTTAATTCTTCTTGATATTGAGCAAAGGCTGTATCTTTATTCTTTTCTAGATTATTAATCTGTCTTTTTTGCTCATTCACTTGAGCTGGATTCATGGAAATTTTTAATTCATTCTCACGAGCTCTGAGTTCAGCTATTTGTGTTTCAAGTGGCTCTAATTGAGCCTTCAATCCATCAGCTGATGTTTGTCTAATTTGCTCAGGAGTTAATCCAGAAATTGATTCAATTTGAGCATCATAAAGTTGCATTCTTTCTAATATTCGATTTTGGGTACCCTTATCAATCTGGATTTGCTGTGTTCTTATTGCGAAGGCTTGTTCTTGCCCGGAAAACATTGTTTCAAAAGTAAGAGCGCATACAACTATCAGGAAGAACCCTGCTATTAACTTTGTCTTGATAGATTTGGCATAGACAAAGCCTGTAACTGCAGGAATCTTTAGGAGCTCAGTTAACGCTATGGCAAATAAAGGCAAAAAAGCCACTGCAATTGTTAAATATTGCGCCAAACCAAATGGTTCATTATTTTCTAGGCTTGCCATGCCAAGGTATGACAGGGTGAAGGCGATTAAAATACCGCACATGCATAAGATTATCTCTAAAGACCATGCAAATCGATACAGCATGTGTGAAGAAGATTGTTTTGTTAAAAATTTCATAGTTAATACTCCGTTTATAGTATTACTACGAATGAAAAGTGAATTTGTTACTTAAAGTTTCGTTGCAATACCTTGTTTATAAAGAGTCAACGATTGTTAAGCCATAAATGTTACATAGCTTTATAGATTGCTATAAGCAATTGAGAAATTTCCCCAATAGGCGGGATGAGAAAATTCTCTATTTGAGTAATTATTAAGCGCCTCTAACGAAGCTTTTTGAAGGGCCAAATGTTTTGGGAGCGACTCAAAAAGCATATTCGAAAATAGCTTTTGGGTAATATTTTTTGCAGAGGTTGTTTCTAACTCCCAATTTGAATAAATAACAGAGTTTGATCCCGCGACTAAAAAAGCTTTATACAAAGAATTGGCACCTCCTTGCTCTGAATTACAGGATGACAGAAGGACAATATCAGTTTCTAGATCTAAATTTATTATCTCTGATGGCGTTAATAAAAAATCTCCTTTATCGCTTGATAAAACTAATGAGCTCTCGCTTGAAATACCGCGCCAGCCTGCAGGCAAGGAATGGGTTGCAAAAACAATTCGTTCAAATGACTGATTTAAGCTGTCAATCAAAACTTCCTTTGATGCATTTGCACCAAAATATAAGTTTTGAATATCTCCTCCTGAGGCTAATGCTAGAAACTGAATCTCTTCTTTGGCTCCTTCTAAAATAGGCAGGTCTAAGTCTTGAAAAGAAGAGGGATTTCCAAAGCCTATAAAGGAGTTAGTAAATTCAATATTTTTCTTGTTATCGGTAATAGGAAAAATTCGAGCAAAACTATAGTCTTTAATTAACCATTGGGCTGAAATAAACTTTTGATACTGTGATCTTAAATTTTTGTCATAATTTTGAATCAGCACTCCAAAAGGAAGCGACTCTAACTCAGACCCGTGAAGGTAAATAGTGGAAATTTTATGAAGATAGCTTTTTGCGGGCAGCACTAAAATTTTATAAAGCTCCGCTGCGGCTTCAAAACTAAATTTACTATCTTGATTGAAAGTCATGCCCTCTCTAAGCGTGTTTACCTTAGCGTTAATATAGTTTTCTGAGTATGGGAGGTTAATAACATGTTGCCTTTGCTTGGAATTAATTAATAGCATGCTTCTTGTTGAGCCCAGAATATAAGAAAATATAACTTCATTTTGATCTAATGATTCAATCGCCAGATCAAAACTTTGAAGTTGCGGATTTAGATAATTATTTAATTTAAGATTTCCCTTAAAAAGTTTATTAGTTAATTTATTTCTTTTGGCATTAAGCATTTTTAGTTGAATGCTTTGCTTCTCATTTCCCTCTTGGCTACTTAAAAGTTGCGTGATATTGGTTTTGTTTACATCTAATTGCTCAAGCAGCTTTTGTGTTGAACGTTTGGTTGATTCCGCCTTTAAGGATTCTAGAGCTTTGTTAGCAAGCACTCTTTCTTGTAGCACGATTAACTCCATAGGATCCAGGTGTAAGACATTTTTATTAGGGGCGGTAGTTCTAGCAACCTTATAAATTTCTATATAATCATTAACATAATCTTTAAATAGACTAGGAGTTGTTAAGGACGAAAGTTCAAAAATATCACTAATTAAATCCAAGGAATCTTTATTCACTTGTCCAAGCATCTTAGTAGTAATTAAAGAATTGCTATTTTTAATAGCTATTAATGCACCCAAAGCATTCAGTGACGCATCATAAACTGCATTGGTATTTGATGTTTCTGTTAGCATCTTGCGTGATAAATCTAAGTAGTCGGTTGCTAAATCAAGGTTACCGCTCTCATAGAAGCATCTCGCTATTGAGGTTAATGGCAGGTAATCAGATACATCCATTTTAAAATTAAAATCTTCGTATTCATCTGTCATCTCAATCTGATAATTGCTAAATATCACTCTAGATTTTTGGTAGGCAGAGCTCGCTTGAGTACAGCTATTATTCAGAGCTAATCTAGTGGAGTGCTCCTGCAGCAGTTGATAATAAAGGCCATCTTCAAGATAGCCATCTTCATGAAAGTTACCTGCATCCTCTGCATACATCTGAAGCTCAGCTGGATTATAAATTTCTGGGTAATATCTTTCATATAGATGAACAAGATTGCTAGTTAATACAAAGACATCTGAGGTAAATTTTTGGTATTGCCATTCCCAGGGATTATTAGTCTCGTATCTAATCAGTATTTCTAAATAGTCAGTTGTAGTCATTTCTATGCCCAATCGATAATCTAAATCTGAAGATACAGCAGAGGCTAATACATAATTGCCTAGAGTTATATTCTCCCAAATGAGCGAGCTGTAAAGACCTAAAATATTATTAGAGATTAGGGGGCCATCATCAATTCCTTGATTTAAAAAATTGATGGCTTTTTGCATCATGCTATGAATTTGAAGGTCGCCATACTCAAGCATTGATTCAATCATATATTTATAGTATTCGGCCTGAAAATTATCAGAGAGCTCTGAGAGATCTGCATCAATAAAAATTTGATAATTATTATGAGTATCATCCCAGTTTGCGATAATAAAATTATGAATTAGATCAAAGGTTTCAGGGCTGTAATATGATCTATGAAACCTGATCATCTGACCCTCCAAAGTATTAATTCCAGCATGTGGTAAAACACTTTCTAAAGACCATGTCCAATCAAAATCTTGCATATCTAGAGGTTCAAGTGCATGCAAAGTAGTCTTATCCCCTTTTAATAAACTTTCTATTAAGATTTTTTGAATCCTAATAAATTCTTGATTTGCATAAGCATCAATCCCAGTAAACCATTTCTCAAAATACCTATTTAAGAAATATATTGGATATCTTTCGTCAGATAAAAAGGCATCCCAAAATTTCTGATTAGGTATCGGTTGATTAATTAATTCGAGGTTTAGAGACTTGGACAATACTTTGGCGCACTGATCAAATAGTTCTGCAGTATTAAATTCAGCGCTCAAATTCAATGATGTATTATCAATTTGGCAGTAGTATTTATAGGAATAGTCGTTGGAGTAATTGGGTATCTTTAAAGAAGAGTCCAAGCCAATTATTGGAACGCCACTAGCAAATCTTTCAAGGCTATTAATGCGTAAAATATCTTCAATATAAACATCATATTTTTTAGAAATACTCCACAAGGAATCGCCTTCGACAACCAAATGATTGATATAAGAGGGGCTGGACTTAGATTCGGCATCCTCTGATAACAGAGGATTGAAAAAGAAAAAGCTAATTAATAAAAATAAGGGAAGTGTCTTGGTCTGATTCGCAGAAAACGAATTCTTGATTTTCTCCTGCAATATAGTACTTACCTGCATAACAATTTAGAGCATCTGTCTCAATGGTTTTAACTTCAAGAAATATAGCATAAACACTTGAGCCATAGGTTAAATTGCCTTCAGGAGATTTATTTTGAACCATCTCAAGAATCATTTCATGCATTTCACCTTTGAGACCAACATCAACACTAGAGCCTCGGGTGATAAAAACTTGTTTTTCATACATTTCACCATTCAAATCAAACAATATCTCTTGGTAAGTAAGATTCTGAAAAAATAATCCTACTGCAAGAAACAGAACAGCTGTAAATGAGTAGCTTAAAGCTTGTTTTGGAGCGAAGAAGCTAGAAATAACCTCACCAAATTGAAAGCTTGAAGCCACTTCCTTGGGCTTGAGATCCTCAACAAATTTAGAGATTGAAGTGTCCAGCAGTTTCATATCCTCGGAGCTAAAAAATGCATCTACTTCATTGTTAGTCATTTTTAGTTGATTGAGGTAATCCTGAGCGTCTGAATCACTCGAGATCAATGCTTCTACCGAAGAGACTTCATCTGCTCTTAATTCATTATCCAAATAGGACATGATTAAAATTTTATCTTGATCAGTCATTATCAAAACCCATGCAAATCATAAATTTTTCCTTAGCTCGCAATAACTTTACTCTCAACGAGCCTGCTTTAATTTCTAATACTTCGGCAATGTCCTCGTAAGTCATCGTTTGCTTCATAGCTATAACTTCTCTTTCAGACTCATCAAGTTTTTCAAGACACATATCACGATCTCTTTCTAATAAAGCGCCTTGTTGATCGCCCTCCTCAGAGAGCTCTGGTAAATCGTCACCAGGAAGATCGGGTTTCTTTTTTCGGGTGGAATCAATGAACGCATTCTTTAATATCGTCACAATCCAAGGATCAATTTTATCTCCAGAGAATTGAGCTTGGCGCTCCATAGCTTTTAAGTAGGTGGTTTGAACTAAATCTTCTGCATCTGGGACGTTAAAAGTTTTTGACATAGCGATGTTCATAAGCTTAGCTTGCAAAGTTTTTGAAAAAAGCATGGCTTGAAAATTGGTCATTTGTATATTCTTGCATAATTTCTGTAATTGATAAAATTTTTTGGTTTGAATGCAAATGCCCTTGATTGCTCAAGGGCATAACCAGGTGGCTGCTTAGTCTATTGTCCAAAAGGAATTTGTTGAGTTCCCAAAGGTAGAAGTTTGACCGTTAATTCTGGATGATCCTATGTTTCCATATGTGGATGTAGTATTTCCAAAAGTATTACTATTGATATTTACAGAGCCTCTTCCAACACTTCCATATGTGGAAACGTTGTTTCCAAATCTTGATGTTGTGAGATTAACGCTGTTGCCGCCTACTTGACCATATGTACTTGTAGTATTTCCAAAAGTATGGGAATTCAGGTAATTAACCTCAGCTTGAGCTCCAATTGATCCAACGGCGATCATAGTAGTTAATAATAGTTTTTTCATAGTATTTGCCTTTTTTTGTGTAATGCGTAATTGCCTTACATAGATACTACGAATAAGAATGAGCTTTGTTACAAATAATTATTTATTCTTTTAAGAAATAAAAATCGCCAAGCAAAGAGGATGATTCCCATGGAATTTGCTTTGAATCTGATAATTTAACAACAGACTGACGTGTTCTCTTAAAAGCTTCTTCAATAGTTAAGCCTGGCAAACCAATTGATTGTATGAGACTGCCTGTATACATGCTGTAACCATCTACCATTCCGTCTAAAGCTAGTTTACCGGGAGCTGTTGAATAACTGATAATTGTTCCGGTAGGAGCATTCATTTGCGCCAACCCTTGAGAGGGAGATCTACTAAATGAGACAAAAGGGTTAGTCCTGCAAGCATCCAAGATCATAATTTTTACACCAGAAGATGCTGCCGCAAGTGCAGAAAATACTCTCGATACATTAATTGATTTAGTCTCAAGATCAAATTTTGACTCAATCACTGCGTCAGTTGGGTTTAAGTAATTTATGCCATCAACCTCTAAAGCATGGCCTGAATAATAAAATAAGGCAGTAGTGCTTGGCCCCATAGATTTTAGTTTACGTTCGAAAGCCCATATTGCTTGTAAAAATGTCTGCTGATCAAGATTTGCACTGTGAATTACTTGAAATCCGGCTTCCTCTAAAGCATTTTTGATACCGATGGAGTCAGATACTGCATTTTCTAAAGGTCTTGATGCGTAATTATCATTCCCTATTACTAAAGCCAGCCTTTTAGATAAAAACATAGAAGATTTTCTAGATTCAAGGGAATCCCAGATATACTCGCCTTCGTTAAAGACTGCTAGAGACTGCTCCCCATCATTCCAGGTTATCTGCGCCTCACCATCTTTCAATCCATCTACAAAATTCACTTCAATGGTTGAAGAATGCCTCGTTTCTACTCCCAGTCCCTGAAGTTTGTCATCGATAAAATAGCCACTTTTAGATCTTCGATTAGCTGGAAAGTTTAATTTCCCCATTCCGCTCCTTATGCCATTCTTTATAAGTCCTACATAAGAGCTTCCATCTGCATATTCTTCAATGCTATTTCCATCTTGTGAATTATTCCATTGCCCTCTAAGAATAGTTTTGTCATCTTCACCCCATGCTCCAGTCACGCCAGCTGCATGAATTCCATATCCAGATCTAAAGGAATCCTGAAATCCCCCAATATAAATAATCTTACTCTTTAAAAAAAGAACTCCTATCCCAGAAAATAGATCATCTTTGAATTCTCCTTCATAACGATCATATGTGTAAGCACCACCGTCAATTGGTTCTATATGTTGATAAATACCAAAACCATTTTTCTTGCCTTCTAACCAATAGCCCTTATAGACATCACCATCGACATATATATATTCACCATACCCTTCCATTATTCCCTGAACAAAGCTGCCTTTGTAGCTCTCTCCAGTTGACCACTTTACCTGGCCTTTTCCATTTTCTTCACCTGTCTCTGGATCGAAATATCCATTGTAAGTAACAATATTACCTACATCATTTGCACCGATATGCTGACCATTATAAATCCCATCATCAAGCCATTCACCTTCAGTGATAGAGCCATCTAGGGTAGTAAGTGTTCCTAAGCCCTCTCTTTCACCCTCAGATAGGTATCCCACATAAATACCACCATCCGGGTATGTAATTTTACTTTTTCCATGAAACAATTTGCCAACAATCATGCCGCTAGTAATAGTGTTATCTGGATCTACCCTAGTACCAGAAATAATTCCATCTGAAGATGTGCCTTCAAAAACAGAACCACCAGGCATAGTTAGGCGAACGCTCCAATTCATACCTAATTCTTTAGGCTCACCAATGGTAAGTGTTCTACCGAATTTATCTTCACATATTGAAGAAGTTAAATAATCGTCAATAGCGATACATTCCCATTTAATTTCAGATGCTTGAAGGCTTTCAAATGAAAGAGTGGCGCATAAAAATAATACAAAATTTAAGGGCTGGAAATTAGATACATATGATCTTCTCATTAATATGTTTTACATTAAAAAAAAGAATTAATCAAAATACTAATTATGTCTGATGCATGGAGCCTGCTTGACGTATGTGTAGTTCGGAATAGTTTTCTCAAGAATTATTAGGCCAAGTTTGTCTAATCTAGCTAGAATTGCTATTTGAGAGCGTAAATGAGATGAGGCAATGTCGCTGATGCTAGTTTCTTTGTTAAAAGCAATAATTAAGTTTGCATCCTCTTTATCGCTCCATGGGAAGCCTCTTCTTGGCGGGTGGTTACCATTAACATTTTTCATCATCTTTAGATCATCTACAGATGGATTGCATAACGTTTCAATTGCACTTAATTGAATGGGATTTAGCTGAACTGGTTCGCCGAGGATTTCGCCAGTTGAAGAGTCAATGTTGAGATAAATTTCTTTGGCTAATTCAACAGCCCTGTTGTAAGTCATAAGTTCATTTTTCATAATATTTTCCATAGTTAGTTATCTATAGAACGAATGTGAACTGCTTTAGTTACAATTTAATAAATATCAGAAAGAATTTCATAGACCGAGATTGATGTATGGGGCCCAAAAGGCTGGATGGGAATACTGATTTCCAAATTTGCCATCAATAAACTGCTTAGAAGTGGATTGAAGAGCCGCGGTAAATGATTTGTTATTTAGATATATCTCTTGAAATAGGACCTGGTTAAAGATAACTGCTGAAAATGATTCGATTTCCCACATTGTTAAATAGACACTATTTGCACCGCTTAAATAAAACGCTGATGCCAAACCAGAATACGCTTCTGCATTGAGATAAGCTGAATCAAAAGTCTTGCATGCCGATAATGCAATCTTTGATCCTTCAAAGTTAATACTTGCAATGTCAGACAAGGTCAAAATACCATCATTTTCATTGGTCTCATAATATAAGGGTGGAGTTAAAATAAGACCCGGTTCATCTGAGATATTATTGCTAAATGGAAGCGAGTGCGTTCCAAAATATATTAAAGAACTTTTTAAATTTAACTTATTTAATCGTAATTTTTCTTCTGTGGCATTTTTACCTAGCAAAACATTGGATTTAGCAAAATATTTAGCAATATCATTAATCTCAATCTCAGTCTCAGCCAATGAAGAGAGACTTTTAAAATCAGTAAAGCCTCTTTTACTAAACAATTCAAACGACTGTTCGCCTATGGCAGGATTTCCGACACCAAAAAAGCTTGTAAAAGTAACGTCATTCTCAAGGTATTGCATAGACCCAATGTGGGGAAGGTAAGTTATTTCGTAATTCTCAATCAAGAACTGATCTTGGTACTTTAATGCGTGAAACGGAATAAATTTCATATCGCCATCAGCAACAAATATAATTTTTGTTATCCCCTTGAGATATGTTTTATATCTCCCATATATAGATTTAGAAAGAGTATCCAAATTATCTGTTGTGCCCATTGAGTTAAAATTTGTAACTTCGTTGTATGCATCTTTAATTAAATTATTTGAACTAAGTTGAGTTTTCCTAATGAGGATCGTTCCATTAGAGATAATAAATTCATATGAATTCTCCCAGCTCTTTAAAAAATGTGGTCTAAAAAAATAGTGTATTGCCTCATGGCTCTTAAGTCTTGATTGAATGAAAGAGAGATCGAAGGAGTTCTCTCTGTGAGAAGTCACCAGGCCCATTGGAATTTTATCTAAGATCTTATCCAACCTAATATCGACATCATCTGATAAGAATCTTAATTCAGAAATTGCTTGTTCGGTAAGCTCCTTAGAAAGTATTGAAAAATTTGAAAGTTTTACCTTCTCAATATAAATGCTCTTTAGCTCTTTCAGTTCATTTAAAACTCCAGCATTATCAACATTCACAATGTCAGCATTAAGCTTTATTGAATTTGAAATCTGATTTTGATCAACAAGCAAAATAAAACCTAAAACAAAACTAGGGTAACTAACAAAATCATACTCGCCTGACAAAAACTCTAGGGAATCATTGGATTCAAGTGAGTATCTAGCAAGCGCCAAAAGAGAGTCTTGAAAAGTTTGACTCTTCCAGCCGAGATAAGATTGATCTTTTGCAAATCTCCAGTAAAACTCCTTAGCTAAATCCATATAAAAATCTCTGAGAGATTTTGTAAATTCAATATAACTATCTAACTGCTTTTTAGAGAGCTGATCTTTATTCATCAGAATAAGATGGCTTAGTGATGAGTTCAAATTATCAAATGAGGCAATGACATGAAAGTTTGAATGTATGTCCTCTATTGTTAAAAAAGGTTGGTCCAGCTTGATGAAATCAATTACTTCCTCAACAGATGGAATAAGAATCTTTTTCTCAAAAAAAATATTTTGTAATTGCTCGAGTTCTTCATCGTCTTCCCAATAAAGAGAAGCATTGACGACTGCTACGGAGAAGGCTTGGATATTATATATGTTGATGCTCTGAAGAGAGAGAGACTGCTCATAAAAGAGTTGCTCGAAATCCTGTTGCTTCGAGGTTTCGTATAAACTGGAATTTATGCTCGTTGGAGTGGGGTTTGCCATGAAAGCAAAATTAAAGAACGCTCGCTCCAATGAGCGCGGAATTATATCTTTTAATTCTGTATCACTAGTTAAATCCCCTGGTGTTGTGCCTTCAAAGAACTGAGCGCCAATCAGTTTATATTTTTCAACCATCTCATTATCTTGGAGAGACTCCACTACCTCTAAATACTTGCGAGTAAATAAATCTTGAGATGGATAACAGGATCTTTCTATGTGCTCTTTTATTGCAATAGAAACACGAGGATCATTTAAAAGGGATATAAAACTTTCTAATGAGCAATAATTATAATTGCCTTGAGCTCCCTGTAGAAACAAGAACATGCTAATTGATGAGCGAACTTTATCAGTAAACTCTAAGTTTGGATTATTGATCAATAGTTCTATTAACTGGATATGGAATTCCTGCACAAACTGAAAATCTGCAAAGGTTTGCGATGGCGACCAGAAATACTGCAAGATAGTCATAACTTGCCATGAATCCTCGGTTAACAATAATTGCGTGTTTGTTTTTAAAAGCTGGTTAGTTAGTTGAATTTCAGAAAGAACCTCCTCTTGGGAACCAACTTTAAACAGAGACGCCATTTTTGAAATTTTTATTCTTAATAAGGGTGGGATCATGTTGGCAAATGGGCCTTCCGAGTATTCTCCGTTTTTAAGACTTAATCTCTCGGCTAAATTAAAAAAATCTACAGCAATTTCATGATCACCGTCTCTTTGAATAAAGGCGCCCATCATATAGGCGCTGAATGAATGAAATGAATCAACCTTATATTTTTTAGCAATCTCCCCAAGAAGATCGGCATTGTTGATGTAGAAATCTAAGATTGTAATGCTTCGATCAAATCCATTTAGATTATCTAAGACTGCAGGGAGAATCATAAAGTACCAACCCAGTGCAACTTCCTGATCTGCTAGAGGAAGGTTATCAATACTTTGATCAAGGTTAATTGTAAGATTTGAAATTAACTGCAGAGCCTCCATATCACCATCAAGAGAAAAGCAAATACTTTGAATTAAGCTCTGTAAAAATTCTGCTTCTTTGACAGCCATGATGTCTGCTAAAAAATCTTTGGAGCATTCATTGGTGATATTCTCTAGCAAAATATCAAATTCATCCTCATCGCTAAAGTCAACAATTGCTTGAATAGGGTTAGAGTACAGACCGCCAAGCAAGACGAGTAGGCAATAAAAAGAATGTTTAGATTTAAGCAAGCCTATGAACATTAATTCTCATTTAATCCAAAAGCTCTCGAACCTAATTTATTTTTTAGGAGAGATTCGTAATACAAAACATCATTCTTGCTGACTGTTCTTGGGAATACGTGATGAAGTGAGAAGGTAAAGTTATTTGCAAAATCTGGATTCTTCTTTGCGAGTGCTTTTAAGGCCTTATTCCCATTGTGACCTGTTCTTGTGTACCCCTCCCATCTTGACCAAATGCCATTCCCTCCAGATGCTGAGCCTACATATTGCATACCCGTAGACTTATCAAAGATTACATAGACCCCAGAATGTCTTGATAAGTATTCATACCAATCCTTATTTCCATCCGGGTTAGCAATAATCTCTGATAGCTCTTTAAAAGATAAGTGCACCTTATCCCAGCCGGGAAATAGAGATACAAAACCTTTGGGATATATTTCAGACACAGGCTTGTCAATAATCTTTTGAATATAGGACTGAGATTTACCCCAGTCAATAATAAGACGATCTCGATAAGATTCTAACAATGAAGATTGCTCTAATTCATAAAATATTTGTTTGCTTAGTTTGGGAGGTTTGATAACAGTTTCATTATTAAAGTATTTAATATCAGCAGTGTTTAGATAATTTTGATACTTTGCATAGCCTGCATAGTATTTTTTGGCTTTGGCGTGAGAAATAATTCCATGATTAATAAATGCGGATCTAAACAGGGCTTTGGATTTTGGGAGCGCTACAAAAGTTAGTACCATTTCCGCATCCTTGTACCTATCTGAGCCCATGTTGCCTGCAAAGACAGACAAAAGCTCATCATCAAAACGAATCAAGTCATCGAATCCCTCCCATCCTCGACCCTTCATTACATGACGTGCAATTCTAATTTTTATATTAGTAATATTTGGCTCTTCGAGACTCATCAGATCTTTTAAAGTTAATTCTGGCATCTAAATATTGTAATCTAGTCAAATGAAAATTGTTTCTTGGAATGTAAATTCTAGATCTAAGGATGAAACCTTGAAAGATCAATGCACCTTCTTGAGTTCCCTAGATTGTGATGTCATTTGCTTGCAAGAAATCACAGTAAAATCACAGGTATTTTTTAAGGAATTCTTTCAAGACTGTCACATCATCTCATCCTTTGATTTATCAAAAGATTTAGACCTGCTCACCAGGAAGCGCAAGTACGGAGAAATCATCGTATCCAACCATCCATTTACACCCTTGGACCCCTACAGGATAAAAATCCCCTTCCCCGAGAGAGTCTTATCCGTTAAGTTTCTAGATGGCTATAAGGATTTAGAGATCTACACCACCCACGTCCCTCCCGGCTCCTCTAATGGAGTCATTAAGGTTGAGCATTTTGAAGGGCTATTTGAATATCTCGAATCCAATCAAGCGCAAAAGATTCTAACTGGTGATTTTAATTCACCTAAGGCAGAGCTAAAGACGGGTGAGGTCATTACCTGGGGGCAGAAAATCAATGCTAGTGGTGTGGTCAGAATGGCTGTCAACCCCAAATGGAAGGATGATTGTTCTGCAGAGCGCTGGGATAGCGCTGAGAGAAATATTATTCAAAACCATACTCAGCTTGGCATGTGTGATGCCTTTAGATCTCTGAATGATTGCCAGGACCAATCAGGCAGCTGGTTTATTAACCGAAAAGATCTCCAGCTGGGTCGAAGATACGATCATGTGTTTTGCTCAAAAGACATAAAACCAATTCATTGTTATTATGATCACAAACCAAGGCAGAATAAGCTGAGCGATCATTCTTCTGTGATTGCTGAATTATCCATATGAGAGTTATTACGTGGAACTGTAATTTAAAGTTTGCTAAAAAATATCAGCACCTAGAGGCGCAGGATGCAGATATTGTCATCATTCAAGAATGTGAAAAACTTCCAGAAGGTTATTTTCCTAATAGAAAGTTCTTTTGGACAGGCAGGATTGAAAGTAAAGGTCTTGGAATATTAATTAAGGATTCAAGCGCCCGTCTTCAATCTGACTTTAACCCCAATCTGATTAACTTTTTACCGATTGAGACAGACTCCTTGAAAATACTTGGTATTTGGGCTTATAACCATAGAGCTGTAAAATTTGGTGATGACGTTAGTGGCAATACCATTGATGCAATCAATCATTACAGGCAATGGCTCCAAGAAGATAGTCACCCCTGCCTTGTTGGAGGAGATTTCAATAATTCAGTGATCTGGGATAAGCCAAACAATAATAATAATTTTCAGAACGTCAATCGAAACTTAGAGTCTCTGGGGTATACGAGCGCCTATCATTACGATACCAAGGATGGATTTGGGCAAGAAGATAACCCAACCTTCTTTCATACCAAGAATAGAAAGAAAACCTATCATATTGATTACATTTATCTTAAAGGCTTAGAGGCAATTCAAGTAGATGTAGGCGCCTACGATGATTGGATTAAGTTAAGTGACCACGTACCAATTATTGCTGAGCTAACTTAGATTTAAATAAAGATACTGCTCTATAGAAGTATTCGGCACTTTGTTGGTTACAACTAGTTAATGTCTAAGGCGTATTCTCTAAGAATTTTTAATGGTACTAGCTCTAAGGTTTTCTCGTGTGTTTTGGCTAGGTAGATCTTTGGGGCACAATTGGCTTCATAGGCTTCTACCCACCTTGGGGCACATAAACACCAGTCATCCCCGTCCTTTAGGCCTGGAAAGCCGTATTCAGGCATGGGGGTTGATAGATCATTGCCTTGAGCTTTAGAGAAAGCCAGGAACTCATCAGTCATATGCGCGCAAACAGTGTGCATGCCATGATCTTGCTCCATCGTCTCGCATGAGCCAGAGCGCGTGAACCCGGTCATAGGCTCTTCGCAACAAATGGGCAATACTTCGCCAAATACATT
>ENA-OSJC01001488-OSJC01001488.1-marine-metagenome-genome-assembly--contig:-NODE-1488-length-19204-cov-9.586658_pt1 | contig 19204 bp, 12 predicted proteins | sample MGYA00237885_ERZ534234 | MGnify/ENA primary metagenome ERZ534234 (study PRJEB26413, sample SAMN06343907) | marine metagenome | isolation source: coastal waters | place: Atlantic Ocean: West Antarctic... | reverse complement strand
ATTTGTGATGAGTTATCCGCAAAGGATGTTAATGTATCTAATGACCAAACGACGATTTTACTAAATTTCTTTTGACTGGCATCATTCATCATACGATCCCATTCTGGCTGTTCATCAGTATCTTTTGTTACTAATATTGTTTCTTCATAGAGACCTGTTACTTCCCATCTATTTTCATTACAGAGCTCAAACAATTCTATTAACTGTTTATCAGTCACCTGGTAGGATGATAATTCTCGAAGATAAATGGCGACTTGTAAAACAGGTAAATACATATCTTTAAAATCATTCCAATGTTGAACTGCGCCGATTCGACTAATACATTTGGAAATATCTTCTTGACTTAAAGGTGGTGGTCTAGCATTAATTTTTTCTAATATTATTTCAACTAAGTTTTTAAAGGGATTGAACTCAACTTCCTGCTCATTAATAATCTCTGAACACTCATCAGCATAATCTTGGGGCAGGGAAGAATACATTAAAAACCAACTAACAAAACAACCAAATCCAAGAAGGTCTGATTTAATTGTAATCGTGTTATTCTTCATGTCATCATGATGTACATAAGGCCTAGTAGACATCCACTGCATAGCATGGTTTTTAATTTGAAGTAGAGATGGCTCAAAATCTATTAGTCTTAATCTATCATTTGAATATATTATATTTTTTCGATTAATATCTCCATGAACGAAGCCTTTATCATGAAGTTTATCTAGTGATTTGGCAAATTCCTTAATAAGGGTATGTTTTTTTTTACTAGACTCAATTTTGTCTAGCTTAATATCCTTTACTAATTTATTTTGCTTCATGATTAGTAAATCATTTTCAAAGGAATAACTTATCTCAGGAATAAACTCCAATGTAGAAGAGAGTTCAACTATCTGACTCAGTCTTGACTTAAGGGCGCCAGCATCATCGAGAAGATTATCTTTTTTATAAATCTTATAAAAAAGATTATTTTTTTGATCAAACCAATGAATACGACCAGTAGTTTGGAGCCTCAGCTCTTGCTTTTTATTAAGAATCATTAATGATTATGACGACTGATCTTTATCCATAAGTCTTCCTAAAATGATTAGTGATCTGTCATAGATGCAATTTTATCCATTAGTGCAAATAGAACTCCAGATACAACAAATGCCATGTGAAGAGCAAGTTTCCAAAATATTGTATCCATCTCGTTTTGGGTCATTGTATCTGACATGTTCATAAATGTTTTAAGAAGATCAATAGCCGATATTGCTACAATAGCACCAATAACTTTAAGTTTAAGGCCTGAAAAATTAACCTTACCCATCCAATCTGGCCTGTCTTCATGATTCGCCACATCAATTTTAGAAACAAATATCTCATATCCACTAAAAATAATCATTAGTAATAAACTACCTACAAGAGCAATATCAACTAAAGCGAGAATACCTACAATTACATCACTCTCAGAAGAGATAAATATTTCCATTGTGAGGTGAAATAATTCCTCTGAAAACTTTACAAATAACAATAATATACTAAAGACTAGGCCTAAGAAAAAAGGCGCCATAAGCCACCTACTTCGAAAAATTATTGACTCTATTAAATTCTCAAGTGTGAAAGACGATTTATTTTTCATTAAGACCTCAATTTGAATTATTTATATTTTAGTAATTAAAATATTTTTATGAACTATACATGATTAATATTAGACTTATTAGTGTTCTGGTAATTTTATTACACGGCCATACAAAAGATGTTCTCCATCATTTCCATCAGGAGTAATTACCCATAATAAAGGGCAGGGAGGCTTAATTGTTGGCTCTGCAGCATAACCATCAGTAAGGTAAATACATCCATCATAGTGGGTTAAGCGATTATTCCTAAGAAACTTAAACACTGGGTCAAATACTGTCCCTCCTCTACCACTCACCTCAGTTGGTAAACGTCCATTATATTTATAGGTTTTACCAACCTCAGCATCACACTCAATAACCAAAATTTCTGCACCCGACTTATACATCGCATGAATTTCTGTGAAAAAAACTGCAATGTCATCATCGCTAACAGACCCAGAAGTATCAATTGCAACCGCAACCTTTTGAAATTGTTTAACTTTAATTCCAGGCCGAGTTCCGTAACGTTTACTGATTCGATGCATCGTAGAGAAAATATATGTCCGTCGACTGTTTGAAGAAAAAATTCTTAAAGTTCTCCTCCAATCGACTTTGGGCCTGCGATTTTCGATCAACATATCAATAAGAAGATTTATTTCACCAGGTATAGTGCCCCAGTATTTAGCTGGCGTTCTCTCTCTTGCTTGAATAATCATGCGATCTAGCTCTGTTTCAGCTGCAATTCCATCAATCTGACTCTTTGCTGATGAAGGAGTGCCCCACTTACTATGATCACCTCGCTTCTGCCCTTTCTCTCCCATTATTTTTGATAATGCTTCAGAACTTTTAGGAGTCGCAGCAGAAGCTGTATTTTCACTATTATTTTGCAATTTACTAAGCTTTTCATAATACCACTCCAAAGTTTGATTTTGTTCTAGTCCAAGATCTGGAAAGGTATTAAGCGTGACTGCCCCTTCGGGAAGCTTCCAGGAACCTATAAACTGATTCACAACTAAATCAGCAGCTATATTAAATAAAGTAGGTTCATAATTTTTTATGTCTGTTCGAAAAAGATGCTTAAACAAAAGGTGCAAAGCCTCATGCTTAATAACTGCGACTCTATTAGATTGAGAACGCAACTCTTTCAAGAAAAAGTTTTCATTTACTAAAAGATTGATATTAGTTCCTGTGAAGCTAACAGCAGCAGTTGGAACCTCCTCTGAAACCACTCGAACAAGGCCGCTTAACAGGTGATTAAAAAAAGGTTCCTTAAAAAGCATCTGAATTATGCAGCGTGAAATTTCTTCGTGCACGTCCTTCATACTACATGCCGTCTAATAGTAATTTTGCAAGGCGCTTATCTCTAAGCATTCCTTTAACTTTTTCCGATCCATTTTTCATAAGATCTGAATGAAAACTCATTCTTAAATCATTGGGTAGAGTTTCTAGCAACATAAATTTAACTAAATTATCAGTATGATTAGTTTTTGGCTCATATTTTTCTTTAGTTAAGTTAAGATAAAGTCTAGTACACATTGTAGCAAGCCTATCTACTCTCTTGCCTCCACCCTCAGATTTACTTAAATTTTCAATTCTTTTTGAAACTTTTTTAAAATCTTTTGCTTCTAGTATCTCTTCTGGACCCACAAGCTGTTCAAGATTATCATTAACAAAACCCAAAAAAGTTCCAACAGTAACATCATCTAGAGAGCTCATTGCCAAAATTGAAACCATTTCTATCTCTTTCTTAAGGTCAGGAATACCTGCTATCTGCTCAAAGAACTGCACAAGAGACCTTGGGGTTGAGCGTTTACCAGTTACTACCTCTGGATAGGTTAAAACGAAATCAATCCCTCTAGAGTCAACACCGGCATCTTCTGCCCACTGCGCCCAAGATTTTGGATCAAAAACCATTGTCAGATGAAGTAATCTTGTCAGCATGGCATCATCCATTGGTGTGACTGAATAATCGCCACCCTCTGGGTTAGCTGTTGCTACAATTTGCCATTTTGGTGGTAATTGCCATGAAAAAAGCTCAAAGTTTTGAAGAAGCTGCATTAGACCTCTTAATATTCGATCATCTGCGCGATTAATATCATCCAGCAGGAGTATTCCAGGACCCTCCTCAGTAGGAACCCAGTCTGGTGGTGCAAAGGCTGTATATTCATCACCAATGACATCTTTATCCGGGTCTACTTGATAAGGAATACCGTGCAGATCTCCCATTTCTTCAAACTGAGCGGGAGCACAATAAGCCAACTGCCAGTTATTTTTTCTTGCAAACTCTTGAACTAAGGTAGTCTTTCCAAGCCCATGGGTACCCCATATGCAAACTGGGGTTCCACGTTTATCTAGTTTTTGAGATTCTAGGTTTGTTTTAAATATATGTTCTAGCGCCACCCTTAAATTTTCTGAATCTAACTTAGCACCATAGAGAAGAAGATTTTCTTTCATAGCTTCACCTAATTGAGTCGTATTAAAAAAATATTATATCACTTTAAACTATTCACCAAAATCATAGGGCAAATCATCTTGATAACTAATGTTTGATTCAAATATAACTTTTAAATTTTCTGGAACATCTGCTTTTTTAAGGCCACAGGAACGCATTTTAAAGGTTTTTAGCTTTGGCAATGAAAGCAAGGCTGTTACATCTTTTAACGATTTACAATCCTGAATGATTACTGATTGAAGGTTTATTGCAGCTTCAAGCCCATTAAGGTTTTCGAGCTCTGTACAGTCCTTAATTACAACATGAGTTAGATTGATTAAATTGCCAATACTCTCTAGTGTTTTTGTTGCAGATTTAATATTTACACCCCTTATTTGTGGAATTTTTTGGGTAAATTCAAAATTATTAGCATTTAAGTTTATTATTCGCAAACCATCCATACCAGCTAATCCATCGAGATTTATCAAAATTGATGAAGCAGGGATATCCAACTTTTTAATCTTGTTAATGCCTTTTAGTCCATTTAAATTTTCAAGATTTTCACATTTTTGGTGACCATATCCGCGGTAATTTATCATACAATCTTCTAGATTTTCACATCCAGAAAATCCATCTACATTTCTTAAATTTACTATATTAATCTCGGCACTATTTAGTGCTTTCAAATTCTTCAAACCATCTATATTTTCTAAAGAATTTGAATCAATTCTGATTGACTCAAGAGCAGAACATCCTACAAATCCATCAACATTCTTCAATGAATTTAAATTAGTAATATTCACAGCCCGCAATTTTTTTAAACCTGTTAGGCCATCAACATTTTCAATAGGCCCTCCAGTAATACTAATTTCCTCAAGAGAATTACATCCATTTAAGCCATCCAGATTTTCTAAGGATTCTGCTTGATCTATATTGATGGTTTTCAATGCCTTCAATCCTTTTAACCCATCCACATTTTTTAAGGATTCTGCTTCGCTTATATTGATGGTTTTCAATGCCTTTAACCCTTTTAATCCATCCACATTTTTTAAAGATGGTGCACTAATATTAATGTTTATTAGGGCATTGCATCCCTGTAAACCATCTAGATTTGTTAATTTAGCTTTATTGCTACTGTATAGCTGCATGGTCAATTCAATATTTTCAAGCTCTTTGCAGCCACTTAAGCCTTCAACATCAATTAAATTATTACAGCCATTAATACTCAAGTTTTGTAACTTAGTGCAATTCTCAATCCCAACCAGCGTTTTTAATGATATTTCGTCTCCACTTAAACTGAGATTTTTTAGCATACTGAGATTTGAAAGTCCCTCCATATCCTGATCACCATTAATAGAGTAACCATAAATCGATAAATGAGCTAGCTTTTTAAATCCTGAAAACTCTTTTAAAGTTAGATCATTACCACCATCATCTGCATCACGAGACTTAGTCAATGATAATTTTTCAAGGTTGCTAAAATTTGAAATATTACCAAACACATTAATATTAAGCTCACTTACTTCCTTTCGAATTTCCTGAGCAAAGTCATTAGGAGCATTATTGATCAAACCTCTCATTGCATAATCAAGATAGGGTTGGGCTGGCCCAGTTCCGGTAAATGAAGGATTAGGAACCAGGCGCCCTTCTTTAATTTCCTCTCCATGCCAATCAGTTGATTTAAAAATTTTATACTCAACCCCTTGAAGCAGCTCTTGGTATAAAGATTGGTCTTCAAGTGAAAAAACAAGTTCAATTCCCTGATTAATCACACCAATATCTCGAGCATTAAGAAGTTTCTTAATTTTAGAGAGCATTTTCTTATCAACTGATGGCTTAGATACTCCAGTTTCTTTATTAGCAAACACAGAAACATCTTTTCCAAGTGCCTTTAGTAGACGTATCTGATATTTTTCGACTTTTTCCCTGCTCTCCATTACTTTTGGGCGTGGGAGAGGCTGGACGTTAGGACACCCATCCATGTTTAATTTTGCCAGACTAGGTAATTCTGACAATGCATTGACATCTTGTAAATTATTAGAATCAAATAAAACCAACTCCTCTAGATTTTTTAGATTTTCAATTCCTGTTAGGATTTTGATTGAACTGCACTCACTTAAATTCAGGTTTTTTAATTTAGTTAATGATTTAATATTACTTATATCTTCAAATCCATTAGAAGTAAGGTTTAGCTCTAAATAAGTAGTATTTATGAAGGCGTCAATACCCAATAAATTTTGTAAATTTGCTGAACTGATTGTTAAAGCTTTGACTGATGGCCATTCCTTAAGCCCCTCAAAGGATGTCATTTTCATTTCGCGTAAACTTAGAGTTTTTACATCAAGAATATTCAAACTTTGAAGAAGGCTTATATCTGAGACACTGCAACTAAGATTATCTATTTCAATTTTCTCTAGACCTTCAGTTTTCCTTATTGAGTTACAACCGACTATGTCAAACCAATCAATTTTAGAAGCTCCCTTTAAGGCCGTTATGTCTTTAAGGGAGGAGCACCCACTCAAATCGACCTCTACTCCTGATCCAAATCTAATATTCAACACATACACATCAGAATTTGGAACACCATCTAAACTACTCAATTTAGAGCAATCTGTCACCTTAAGAGACTCTAATAATTTTAACTTCTCTAGTCCAGATAAGCTTTCAATTGAGCTGCACTCGCTTAAATCCAGGTTTTTTAATTTAGTTAATGATTTAGTGTTACTGATATCTTCTAACCCTTTAGAGGTAAGGTTTAGCTCGGTTATGTTGGGAGCCTCTTCAAGTCCTTTTAAGTTGAGTAACTTATCGCACTCTATATGAGCTCGACCAAGGTTTTTTAAATCTTTGAGATCACTCAAACTATTAATAACTTCTGAGTCAATATCAAGCAATTCTAGGCTAGCAAGAGACTCAATACCTGAAAGAGAGATCAAATTATCACAACGTCTAATAACTATCTCTTTAAGGGATTTCATTCCTTTAAGAGCAGAAATGTCTGAAATGTTTTTACTGGCAATATTAATTGATTCAAGTTGACGCATATTCTGAACGCCATCGAGATTTTTAAGTTCGTCCCATCCCCACAAACTAAGTTCAGTTCCGTTGTACTTTAAATTCTCTAAAGACTCTAAAGAATAAAGAGAGTCAAATTTAACTTCTTCCAAATTGACTAGACCCTTCATAGCATCAACATTCCTTAAACTGCCACAACCTGATATATCAAGTGTTTTAAGTTTAGTCATACTTTGAAGACCCTCAAGATCCTCTAAAGCAGTAAAATAACTCAAATCTAATGAAGTCATATTAAGAGTTTTATTAAGAAGACTCCTTAAGCTTTTTAAATTATTTTGTAAACCGCTATCTCCATGGTATTCAGGTAGATTAATGTCAAAGTGCCTTAGCTTATGCAAAGAGCTAAGGCCATCAATCTCTTTGAGTAATGAATCTGAATCTTTTAGAACGAGTGATTCTAAATTTATAAATCCCTCCAAAGTACTAGAATTTGAGAGTTCAATATCTAGAGATACTACTGAACTTTTTAAATTATTAGCAATTTCACAATCATCTGGAGCATAAGAAATAACCCCTAACAGAGCATAATTTAGATAAGGTTGTGCAGGGCCAGTTCCAGAAAATAAAGCATTAGGGATAAGATGACCACCAGCATTTGAAGAGTATTTAACTCCATCTAGAAAATAATTTGCAACATCTGCGTTGTTTAAAGAGCGATAGAGCTCAAGACCTTGTTCAATAAGATCTGGCTCACGACTAATAAATAGTTTTTTTAGTTTATCAAGCAACTTTTTATCAACAGTAGCAGGAATAGCTGTTTTTGGTTTTAATGTTCGATTTGAGGGTTTTTTTCTAGGTGCAGGCATGATTTCTAGAAAACGCTCTTCATTTATTATTAAAATTTGATTTAGTTTTTGTGCTTTTTGTATAAGCTTATGATCTGCATTCTTGCCATTTATTATCAGATTGACTTTATCATCAATATTATTAACGACTAGCCCCCCTAATTTTTCAACCCTCTGAATAACCTCTTCTGTATCAGTATTTTCAAGATTGCCATTAAATATCATTTTTACGCGAGAAAAAGTCTTTCCCCTTGGTATTGGTCCATCAAGGTAATTAAGATTAAAGTAGTTAAAAAGATTTGGTCCAACATTAAAACTACTTCCATAACCGCCCCAGTTAATAACACCCGTTTTGATATTTTCTAGCTCCATTGGATAATTATCACGACACATTTCAATGCTATTATTTTCACAAAAGTTAAAAATAGTAATTAGATCTTCTGTACTTTCTATAGCTTTGAGAAGGATTTTCATAATCTATACTTAATTTTATTTATATTAAAATCATTGAGAACTATCTCTATCATCAGCAATAACAATAATCTTGTCATCAGAACTAAACTCTAATACCGTCTTTTTATCAGGATTAAGAATAGTTTTATATTTTTGGTTAGAATTATTATTTTTAGAATTAATACGATAACCAATAACTGTCTCATTCTGTCTTAGGGCTGCATCAACAACTGTAAAAAAGCTAATAGACTGGCCAGTTTTCACATAGTTTGAAACAGGTTTTAAATATATTTCACTATCATGAGGATCAAACAAGCTATTAAACACAGGTCCCAAAGCCTTATTTTCAGAAATCTGGGCTAACGCAAGACTAATCAAATGATCACTAATTACAAAATCATCATCATCCGCAGACTCAACCAGCGTTCTATTTTCAATATCTAGAATTTCAGAGGTAATAGTTAATGAGTAACCACTCACTTGTCTGATGTGTCTAACATTTAATAAAGTAACCAAAGTACTAGCATCTAGTTGATTTACAGTCAAAGGCTGAGCATTGATCGTAACATCAGAGCATGGCAAAATTACCACATGATCGATAGTGTCAAATGGAAGAGATTCTAATTGACTACGCTCAGTTGGGTCTATTTCAATATGCTCAAGAGTCATGTTAATCATTGCAGTAAATTTTTCAACTTGTAGTTTAGAATCAGTACAACTTGCAGCAACAATAATTTTAGAGCCTACAGGGGTATTATCTGAAAGATGCTGAACAAGAGTTAATGAATGCTGATTCCATCCTAACATCAAAATATTTGTAGGCTGAGGCTTGGGAGGTGTCTCAATAGATATAACGGTCTCATCAATTTGAGGATGTTGTTGATCTGACATTACAATCGTATCATCGTCATTTGAAACGGCAATAATTTGATCATTTTCTCCAAATATAGTTTCAGAATCAGGATTAAGAAGCATTTTGCCTTCATCAGTATAAAATCCAATGACTGCCGAAGTGTCATAGGACAAGATAACTTCTTTATAAGATTTACCAGTTAATTCAGGTTGTTTTTTAAAATAAATCTCGTCACCTTCAAAGTCAAGTAAGTCAGTAATTATCAATGAAAGCCCAGACTGAAGTAAAGTTTGCGCCTCTATTTTTGTGATAAATTCACCCTTATTAATAACCTCAATTTCATCTTCTGAAATAAGCTTTATGCTATCAAGAATTTTTGGATTACCTATAGCAGCTACAATATGATAAGGCTCAACTCGGCGATCTGGATTATTAATTATTGCGAGCAATGTTTTCATTATTGCAAGGCCAGTATTGTCATTCGAAGGCTCCAGGATGACTATCGATTTTGCTGAATTAATACTAACTAGGTTTAAATCTAATACTATTGAAGGATTTCCACTGCGACAAACAATTCGAGTATTTTTTTGCAAGCCTATTGCCTCATGAATCTTTTCTTCCATTTCGATTTTATCTTCATTTGCAAGAATTGATATACAGGTGTTTGAGTGATTTTCATTTGCGGCTACCAACTCTCTGATAAGAACTAGGATTTCATCACTCCAACCAAGAATAACTGTATGTCCAGATTCTATTACTCGAGATCTTCCTCTCCTGAGCTGATCAAGCTTACTGTCAAAGGCCGTTGTTAGGATACTAATAAGGGTTCCCATAACAAATATTCCACTGAAGATAACAAACATAGATGCAGAACGGAATAACCAACCACCATCTGTATCAGCATCTGCTGCACCTAAGCTACTAATTAGATATAGATATATTTGCTCTAATAAGGAATCTTTAGAAGAAATACCAGAGGTCCAAACAAAAATTGAAACCAATACAATAACTATTGATACAAAAAGACCCAGCCAAATAAGCAAACCCAGTGGGCCCTTGGACAAGGTATTGTCAAAAAAATAGCTAATACGCTCTTTTAAATTAGAATTAAACATTTAGATTCCCTTGTTGATTGAGATTATGAAATATGGATTTACACCGCCTTAAATGATATAAGTTTTTGATGATGCTCATAGCCCTTATTGCCAAGCTGATCCATTGATAATCCATCCTTAGCCTTTAACAAGTTGTGGAAAGCTTCAGCTGCAAGCTCTTCAGTCTGGATTACATAAGTCGCCCCACAACTATAAAGTTCAATTGCTTCAAATTGAGAATCAGTCGTTGCTATAAAAGGTATTTTTAAACCCATCTCTTCCAACCAACGCAAGAGACTGGTTTCAGCTTCCTGACCACCAATCATGCATGATATTATTGCAGATGACTCTGCAAATTGGAGCTCATCCCAGGCGTCAGGATCATAGATGTCAGCATATACACAGCGCAAATTAGCATGATGGTCATGCATCAAATCATATACATCAGGGTCAATATCCACTAGAAGGACCTTCTTACCATTTTCTAAATAGTGTTTAATAATTTTTTGAGATATTTCGTTAAATGAAATTACCACATAATGATCTTTCAATTCAAAATCTCCAAGATCAGACTCGCTGACCTTACTCCTCCTATCAATGAATGATAAAGGAGACTTAAGAATAGCATATATTTTTTCAATAGACTGGTGCCCAATATTTGAAATGAAAATTGTCATTATGGTTGCCAAGGTGATCGCTAGAAATATTCTTTCATCAAAGACAGCAGCTTGAAGGCAAAGGGTCGCTAGAATTAGAGAAAACTCTGAGATTTGATTGATAATAGTTCCAACCATGAATGATGGCCTACTTTTCCCTTTGGATAGCAAACCAATCAGAAGAACTATTACTGGCGTTCCAAACACAATAAATAATGTCATAAAGGCAATAGGAACAATAAGCTCAACCGCTGAACTATCAATATTTAGACCATAACCCAGAACTATGAAGAACATAATGACTCCAAAATCCTTCAAGGGCTCCACCTTATCTTGTATTTCTAACTTATATGGTAAGAAAGATAATGCGGCACCAGCCATAAAGGCACCAATCTCTGGAGAAAAGTGGATGGCCTCAGCAAAAGCTGCGAACCCAAGAGCCCATCCTAGTGAGCCAATAAATAAAAGCTCTTTAGCTTTTGCAAGATATCGAAATAGACGGTTCAGAATTAGCTTATTTAAAATAATCAAAAGTATGGCCAAGCCTGCCATCTTAACAAAAATCATACTAATAGAGATTGCTAGAGAACCCTCTCCAGTAAGACTCGTTAGAATTACCAGAGCTAGAACTGCGGTAATATCCTGAAGAACCATTATGCCAAGTATTATTTGACCATGAAAGGACTCCATTTGTTGTTTAGCTTTTAGATAGCCCAGAACAATTATTGTCGAAGATAACGTCAAACATATTCCAAAATACACCATAGCAACTGTTGAGGTTATACCCAACAGGAAATAACCTAATATTGAACCAAAAAAGGCTGTTAGAAGTATTTGGCCAAAACCATTCCAAACCAATAACTTCCATCTCTTACGTACACTTTCAAAATCTACTTCTAAGCCTGCCATAAAGAGAAGCAATATAATTCCTATCTCAGTAAAGGCATCCATAATTTCATGGGGAATATGCAACGTATCTTTAAACAAACCAACAACAATCCCTACAATAATTAAAGCGATTATTGGCGATTGTTTGACGAAACTCAGAAGAATTGAAAGCACTGCTGCGCCTCCAACAAGGATACCAATTACTAAGATTAAATGCTCCATATAAACACCTCAATGCAGTAAATGATTGGCACAAATTTTCTATCTTTAATAAGCCTCATGTTATTCCTTAGAAATTATTATTAATTAAATACAGGTTCAAATTGAAATTGAAAATTGACATAATAACACTAAATGGTTAATACTTAAAACATTTCTTTACAATGCAAATTTGTAGCTCGTGCACTTAAAATATTTACATTTTTAAAACTAGACTTAAGTTTTAAATAGTTATATACTGAGGTCAAATTTACTCATCTATTTAGATATTAAAAAAAAATAAAGGCGAGTGGTCAAATAATATTTACTTTATTTAGTAAATTGGGTCACTTAAACATTAAAGTGGGAGGCTAATTATGGCAAAACTGATACAGATCAAGTTTAACGGTGAAGAAGCACAATTTAGTCATAAGAAAGTTGACCGCTCTAAACTATATGGCTCTAGAAAGCGAATCCCATTAGACCCATTAGGGGAGAATTGCTTGCGATGCGAATTGAGCGATGATGGATCAACCCTCATCATGACAGGAATGACCTCTCAAGGCTATTTTGATAATGATATTAACTGGATTCCCAATAAAGAATTAATAGGAATGGACTTGAGCGGCAAGGTGCTTATTAAAATTCCTGCAACTCTAGGAGTAACTCAAGAAGCTTCTCTCTGCGAATTAGAAATGCTTTTAGACCTTGCAGTTGATTCGATTTATCAACTAGAACCTGAAGAGGTCCCTAAGTCTATTCAAACAGCCTTAGAGTCTGGAAAAACTCTAAACTTTCCATTTAATTATCGAGAAGATTATCATGCAGAATCTGCGTACCTTATTTTAAATGAAGAAGGTTATTTTGCTTTAATTGGTAATCCTGTAAAGCCTGAATGGATGGAACTTGAGCAAGTTCTTGAAGAAAGCTTTGAAAATGAAGTTGAAGATGATAATGATGATCTTGATTTTGAAATGTTTTAGGAAAAAATTATGAGAAAACTTCACTTGATGAATAAAGAAAATAGAGATGCTACTGTAGCTATTACTTCTTTAAAGTATGCAAAACCATTTGAAATGGGCTTGCCTAATAAAGATCTAAAATTTAAACGCTATCTTTCTGCAACTGAAGAAAATCTTCATAAACACCTTTCCAGTCTACATGGAGATAATTATGCTTCTCAGCTTATTGAGTCTGATCCAGAAATAGATATAGAAGCTATTGGTAAGTTTATTTTAGGCTCAGATGTCGTCTATCTTAGTAATAAGGGTGAGCTTCTTTATGCTCCTCCAAAAACTGTTGAAGTAATAATTGCTCCTGATGGAACTGAAAAAGAAAGGAGAGACCCAGAAAATATCCCTGGTAATGTAGATGACGAACTCCCTGTTCGTTGGACAGGCAAAAAAATGCCTAAATCTAAAGTTGCTGTTCGATTTGCCTTTAAAAGAACAATTCAGCTCAAGCATGTCGATGGACTTACTTATGACTATTTATTTGACATGGCTAAAGAGCTCGAAGATGAAGATGTAATGGTTTTAGTTGGTGCTGGCTCAAAAGGCAAAGAGCCGCTTATCTTCCAAGCAAATGGGATGCCATACAGGGGCTTCTTAGAGGGAAGAGTAGATGGAAAAAAATACCAATTACTCCTTCATTTGAGCAACATGGAACTCAAGCGACCAAACTTGGAGACGGCAAAATGAGTATATTTAATTTTAAAAATTCAAAACCTCTTGGTAGTGGCCAGAGTGTTGAAAGTGATGGAATTGTAGCTCCGGAAGTTCTCTCTAAGCTTAAAGGTTACCGAAAGACGGTTGTTGCTGGCTATAGGCCACTTGTGCTAGATGAGATTAATTCAAATTTAACATCTTGTGAAATGCACATCTCACCAAAAATTGATGGCGAACTTTGGTTTATGATTATTGAAAAAGATGAGGTGGTTCTATCCAATATGAGAGGTAAGCTTATAGCTGGTGATATTCCTTTATTAAGTGAAGTCATTAAAGTATCCAAGCGATTTAAGGGCAGAGTAATCCTTGCAGGTGAGCTATTTGTAGCCACAAAAGAAACTAGGCCAAGGGTCAGTGATCTTGCTAGCGCACTAGGTGGTGGTGCTAAAGCAGAAGTAGAGAAACTTGGCTTTGCAGCATTTGATATTATCTCAGGTGGTGACGAACAATCTTCTATGCCTCTTGCAGAATATACCGACCGCCTTGCTCTAATTGAGCGCTTACTCGCTGACGGTAAAAGAGTTAAATGTATAAAAACCGAAATAATAAATAGCCCACAAGAGGCGGTCAACTATTTTGAGAGCTGGGTAGAAGCTGGAAAAGCTGAAGGCTTAATAGTTCGTGCTGGTGAAGGAAGGATATATAAAGTAAAACCTTCAATCTCAATTGATGCAGTAATTATTGGCTACACAGAAGATGGTGATGACAACTCACAAGTCAGATCAATTTTACTTGCACTGATGCGTCCAGACGAAACATATCAATTACTTGGGGCTTGTGGATCTCTTGGTGATGCAAAATCTAGAAAAGAGATAATGCAAAAAATACAAAAGTCGCAGATAGAATCGAATTGGAGATATACCAGTGGTGATGGTGCAATCTATCGCTTTGTAAAGCCTAAAGTTATTGTTGAAATTAAAGCAATTGATGCACAAGGAGAAGACTCATCTGGAAATTTAATACGCAAGATGGTTCTTTCTAATACTGATAATCAATGGATAGCACTTCAAAAACTTCCTTGTGCGAGTATCCATAGTCCTGTTTTCGTTAGATATCGCTCAGATAAAGAAGTAAACACTCTAGATCTTCGAATAAATCAAATTTCAGATTTATGTCTAATCACTAATACAGATAAAAAGGCAGAGATATCAAAACTTGTGGCTAGTGAAATCATCCGCAGAGAAGTGTATACAAAAATAGTTAAGGAAATTACCTCAGTTCGAAAACTAGTTATATGGAAAACTAATAAGGAAGAATTAGACTCTAATTATCCTGCTTATGTTGTTCATTGGACTGATTATAGCCCTGATAGAAAAGATCCTTTAAAGAGAGAGGTGCGGCTCGCCTCTGCTCAAAAGAATGCAACAGATATTGCAGAAAAAATGCTTGAGGATAATATTAAAAAAGGTTGGGAAAAAATATAAACATACAATAATGGAGAAAAGATAATGGCAAGATCATGCAATTGTGGCTCTAGTGATATGAAATCTCTCAAAGCTATTAGAGAGCAATATAACACCGATACTAGCTCAACTACTGTTGGGGCTGGTATTTTTTCAGGCGGAGGTGTTGGTGTTGGTGCAGCAAAGACTTCAGGAACATTAGCCCCAAAGGTTGCCAAAGATGTTGAAAATAGGGTCCCAAAAAAATCAGGGATCTTTAACATTATAATTTGGATTTTAGTAACTTGGCTTTTTTTTGGAGTAGGAATCCAAGAGTCTGGAAGCGCTGATGGTGGTGCTTTATATTATACATTCGCAGTTGTTGCGGCTATTGTTGTATTTATTAAGATTTCTGGTCGTAAAACATATTCGAAAAAATATGATAAGTACAGAAGAACATGGTACTGTTTTTCTTGTGGTAATTTTTGGGTTTACGAAGATCGTGTAAAAGGTTCAACTTAATTTAGTAGGGCTTTATTGATTTCAGTCTTGCCTTCAATTGCTGGTACGCTATGAATTGAGTAATTATCCAAGACATAGTCATTAAAAACAATTGCAGTTAACTTATTACCATAAACACAACCAGTATCAATACCTACTGCATTAGGACTTGTTTTAACCTCTTTAAAATTTTGATGGCCATAAACAATATAGCCCTCATTTCCATCATAAAGATCAGCCCAAAAACTTGAGTTTTCTTTCTCATCCCCAAACGCTATAAATTTAAGATTTTCATCAAGAAATCTTAGTCTCAACAATTTCCCTTTATCTCTCTTTGACAGAGAGTCTAATTTTTGATGATTAAGGACTCCACCATGAAGGATTGTAATAGGTCCAAATTTTAGAAAGAATGGAAGATTATTAAGGAAATCAACATCTTGTGAATTTAAGATTTTTATAATTTTTTTTTCATCATTATTCAGTGCGACTGGATTTTTATTAGCACTATGAAGATGTTTGAAATACCTAAGAATTTTATCTTCATGATTACCCAAAACAGACAATATTTTATGATGTCGAATAAAGCGGAGAGTTCTTACCGATTGCCTTCCTTTTGTTAAAAAATCTCCTACACAAGCCTCTATGTCTCCAAGCTTAATATCTAAGGATTTACGCAGAAGGATAAGCTCATCTAGGCATCCATGAATATCACCGTACACAATAAGCCTATTACTCATTAAGTTTAAAATGGCTATAAATGTCATAAAGAAACTTAACTTCATCACTATTTAGTCCAACACCATTTGTACCCTTATGGGCAATTTTATTTCTGTATTTGTTAAATTGAGAAATCCACTTTGTTTTTTCAGATTTATTATTATAGCCAAGCCCGACATCAATTGAAAATACCTCCTGAAATCGCTCTGAATTTTCAATTTTACCATTTGGCATATTGCTCCAAAATTTCTCAATAATCTCTTTATATTGCATTATGCTAAATTTCGTCTTCCAGTCAATCTCATCATTACCAAGACCTTCTTTATAGTTTTGCTCTTGCTCCATAGATGCTAATAGTTCACAATCCCGTTTGAACTTAGCTATCTCGATTTCCCAATTTTTTCCATACGCCTTCTTTAAGGTAGCTATGATGACATGTTTTAAGTGGCCTTCTATTTTTTGTGAGTACATTAATCCACTCTCCTGGAGTTTCTGATCATGTCTTTCTTTCCAATCTATCAATTCTTGTGGATTATATTTTGGGAAAGTCTCATTAACTAAAGACTCAAAAAACATTAGCCATTTTTTATCTGCTCCAGCTCCAATAAGAATTAACTTATCTTTTTCCTCATCTGGCGTTAAATTACTTATACCCTTAAGTAAAGCATCTAAATATTTTGTAATTGCTTCAAATCTTTCAGTTGATGCTGAATTTTTGCTTAATATTTTTTCCTCTACTAAATATGTATTCAAACTTCCAATTAACATTATGAATGCATAAGTTCCACGATCCGAAACTATAAAGAACCTCTCTCTTTCAAATATTGTCAAATAATTATCCTCAACAAAATCATAACAAAGATTTATGAGTTGTACAATTTTCCCCTTACATTTGATCATTTCTTTATTATGATTTTGATTTGAAATATCATATAAAGAGGCAGCAGTTGTTTCATGTAGATATTGATTTCCTCTAGCAGAAGGCATTAATCCAGACTTTAACAATGCAGTTGCAAAAGGCTTAAAACTGAGCTTTCTTTTCTCTTCACCAATTGAAATTCTATTTAGTAATGGCCCCGATTGAGAATAAGCCAAGTTCTTTACAATGGATGATCTCAGAGCCTTTAATCTTGATGCCACAAGTTCAGAATCCCAATATAGATCTTCTTCAAGATCTAATCTTAAATCAGCACTTACTTTAGTTTGATTCTCATTGATGTCCATAAACATTTTTAATTGCTCAGTTGATTCGAGCCCATTAAAAGCAACAACTGGAAGTGTATTACTACTTAAAAATTTAGAGTTTGCATATCCATAGAGTCTATGCTGCCCATCAATAATATATGCAATTGCAAATGCATTAGGAATATCTAAAGTCCCTAATTTAGCAGATGAAGCATCGCCTTGACGACTTCCAGTAAATACTAATTTATTTTTTTTTGTGCTATTAAAATTAATAATAATTGAATTTGGAAAATAACCTCCTTCGTCAATAAATTTTGTAATACCTCTAAGTCTTTGAGGCTTCAATAGTCTTTGATAAGTTGGAAATTCCGCTTCATTTGCTTTAGATCTATGTAAGATAAAACCAATTTTTAGAAGAATTTCAGGCGAAATCGAAAACATATAGTATTTTTTATTTCCCATATCCCCTTCAATTGCAGGGATAGAAATTTTATCGTCACTAATAGTTTCATTTTTAAATACAAGTCCTAAAAACTGATAATAAGCTGCATCTTTATATTTTTCTATTAGATTTGTAACATACAGATTAGTGCTGTCATCATAGTAAAAAGATCTTGTATCATTAAATCTCTCAAAATCAATACCTTTAGGATCTAATCTCAAGTTTTTTGTAGCAAAAACATATTTAATTCTTATAGTTCGATCTAGAATTTGCTCCATGGATTTTTTAAATCCATCCAACCTTAGTCTCAGTAACTCAAATTCATCTTTATAAGAAGGTGCTTTTTTTATAGTCTTACTAGATTTACATTCAATTAAGAAAACTACTTCATCTTTAATAGCAACAATATCAATTTGTTTTTTATCTTTATCATCCTTTCCAAAAGGAAGTTCAAGAGTTTCATCAAGATTCATTGCATGAAACCCAAGCTCGTAAAATTGGCACCATAACTGATCTTCAAATATTTTTGAAAATGCCTTATCCTTAATTAATTTAGTTTTAGTTTTTAATTCTCTATCAACCACCCATCCCCTTGCCTCATGATCATTGACTAAAGAGTGTTCAACTGTTTTATGAAAGTATTCACTTTTTTTTGCTTTGTATAGCTCATTAAGCATTTTCGAATCATTAGTGAGTTTTTTTTGAACCCCAACAACTTGTTCATTAGTTATAAACGCCATAAATCTAGCCTTTTAATTAAGATATAAAATATTAAGTACTTGTATTTAAAACAGATCAAAATAAGTTAATTATTTCTATAATAAATAATATTTTATTATAGTTGACAACTATAATCCAAACTAGTCTCTATTTTTCAATTTATAACTTCTAATTCAGGTCAAAAAAATCGTTTTTAAGCTCAGATACTATGAGTAAGTCTTCGGCATTTTGGATTGATGATTAACTAAGAATCATCTAAATTTGTATCAATTGTTGAATTAAAAATATGGCAAAAAAGTTCAGAGGTTTTTTGAGTATCGTAAAGAGCAGAATGTGCCTGAGTATTATCCCACTCAATGCCAGCCTTGGATACAGCCTTAGCCAGAACAGTTTCACCGCAATAAAGAGCAGATAAACTAACAGTATCAAGGGTAGAAAATTGATGAAATGGACTCTTTAGCTTAGAGCGATCTGTAGCAGCTTTCACAAACCCAAGATCAAAAAATGCATT
>ENA-OSJC01001487-OSJC01001487.1-marine-metagenome-genome-assembly--contig:-NODE-1487-length-19233-cov-4.481416_pt1 | contig 19233 bp, 20 predicted proteins | sample MGYA00237885_ERZ534234 | MGnify/ENA primary metagenome ERZ534234 (study PRJEB26413, sample SAMN06343907) | marine metagenome | isolation source: coastal waters | place: Atlantic Ocean: West Antarctic... | reverse complement strand
CTTCATACAAATTTAAAAAAAAAAAAGATAAAAACAAAAGTTATCGACGGTGACAATTTTAGAAAAAAGATTGCAGACCGTGACTATGGTGATGATTCAAGAGAGCGCATAGGTTTCTTAAAAATTAAAGAAGCCATTAAATATTATGATAAAGGGTATTTTGTAATAGTTTCTGGGGTTGCTTATAAAAAAAAATGGAGAAAAAACTTAAGAAAATTTTGTGAAAAAAGGCCCTTCAAAGAAATTTTTTTAAAATGTTCAATAAAAAAATGCGTAAAAAGAAATATTGCTCAAAATAAAAGTAGAGATCTTAGTAATAAAAATAATTATAAATATGAAGAATATAAAGATTATGATTTAAAGATAAATACAAGCAGTATGAACTTACATGAAGGTTATACTAGGCTAAATAAATTTCTTAAAATATCAAATTTAAATCAATCAAACACAAATCTCAATAACTTAAAAATTAATTTTTATTAAATAAAAAAATAATAATTTGAATTTCTTTTTGATGCATTCTGGAAATAAAAATAGATACTATTATTTTAATGAAATTTTAAATGATTTGATTAGAGCCGAAGAAAATATTAAGAATATAGCGCTAAATTAATGCACAAAAATAGATAATATTATTGATTTAAAAAGGTTATTAAAATAATGGTAAATTAAATGAGTGAGGTATTTACAGAGAGTTACAATAATCAAATTTTGGGAGTAAGTGGATTTACAAGATCGGGAAAGGCAATGTTAATGAACCTGATTTCAACTTTTGAAAATGTTGAAAAGTCACATACAGATATTCTGTTTGAGCAAATTTATTATTTAAATAGAATTAAAAAAATTAATCAAGAGGTTGCAACTTATTTATTAAAAAAAAATTTAAACATTATTCAATTTTATAATTCAATTGGAAGAAATGTTAATTATAAAGCAAAAGATTTTTCAAGTATTTATAATTACCACAATCCTAATCTCTATATAAAAAGATCAAAATCTTTAAATCAAAAATTAAATTTTATCTCAAAAAAATATCTTTTTCAAATTATGCTTCATTCAGGTTTAAATTCTGGTAAATTATTATTAGAAAGTTCAAGCTCTTTAAAAATAATTGAAATCTTCAAAAATCCTATAGAGTTAGTTTTTTCTTGGATTAAAAAAGATTATGGAAAGAATATTTATAAAAAACCAAATGTTTATATTTTAACAATTATCTATAAAAATGAAGTTCTTCCTTTATATGCCAAGGGCTGGGAAAATAAGTATTTAAAAATGAATCAATATGATAGATGTGCGAATATGATTTTTAAACTTCTTGAAGGAAGAAAAAATCAAATCAAAAAATTAACTTCAGCAGAAAAAAAAAGAACTTTATTTGTAAACTTTGACAATTTTATTAATCAACCCAATAAAGAAATAAAGAAAATATCTCACTTCATAAAAAAAAAACCTACTAAAAAGACATTTCTAGCTTTTAAAAAAGAAAAAATTCCAAGAAATTTTTTTCAAAATGATTATAATAAAAAAATAAAGTTTTTAAAAAAAAATTTAGAAAAAAACGTTTTTAAAAAATTACAAAAATATGAAAATGAATACTTAAAGCAATTAAATTATGATCGATAGTCACCTAAACTTAAAAAAAGATATTAAAAAACTAATTGAAAGATCCAATAAATTTGTAAAAAATTATCCTTATTTTGTTGTAATCGTTATGCATGAACTTTTTAGAAATTTATATTTTTTTGACCCATATATTAAGTCTGAAAAAGCAAATCATTTTAAAAGACTTAGATTTACAGTGAATAATTTAAATAATTTCTTAAGTACTATTGTTAATTTAGGCTCATATAAAAAAAATTTTGTTAAGGAAAAATATGATACGCAAGTTCTATTTGGTAAACTTTGGGAAGAGCGCAAGAAAGAAAAAAAACTTAATTCAAGTAAAGTATTAATTGAACTTCTGAGAAGATCAAAAATAAACATAAATTTAATCAAGGGTAAAAAAGTATTAGATATGGGGTGTGGAAGTGGAAGATTTACTAATGCACTTGCACAACAAGGATGTAAATTAGCAATTGGTGTAGATTTAGGGGATCATGGACTAAAAGTTGCCAAACAATATGCAAAAAAGAATAAAATTAGAAATGTTAAATTTATAAAGACAAGTGTACTGAAACTCCCATTTAAAGATAACTCTTTTGACTTTGTTTTCTGTAAAGGGGTGCTTCATCATACCGGAAATTTAAATAAAGGTTTGTATGAAATTAAAAGAGTTTTAAAAAAAGAGAGCTATGCTTTCATTTATCTATATGGTTCCGGAGGTATTTTTTGGAACACAAGAAAATGGATGCGTAAAGTGATTTCAAAAATTCCAATTGATTACACGATTAAAGTTTTAAGAGATATTGGCATGCCTTCAAGACGGACTATTTTTGTTGATAGCTGGTATGTTCCGATTGAAGAACATGTAAACAAAAAAAATCTTGAAAATTGGTTTAAGAATAATAATTTTATATTCACAAAATATAAAAACGCAAAAAAAACTGAACTCGAATATAGAGAAAATAAAGATAAATTTTTTGAACAGATGTATGGGTCAGGAGAGCTTAGATACACAGTTAAAAAAATCAAGTAAATGAAGTTTGATAGGAAAAAATATCTTAGTGATGGTTATTTAATACAAAAAAAAATTATTTCTAAAACTGATATAGCTTTATTTTTTAAAGAAATAAAAAATATATTAAAAATTTATAATAAAAAAAATTTTCAAAATTTTTTTAAAAATACAAAAGATAGAAATTCAACTTATAAAAAACTTCAAAATTTAAACTCAGTTAGATATTTAACTCATAAAGTTTGTCAAAAATTAGAAAAAAGTAAAACTTATTCTAAATTAGGATTTAAAGTTCCCACTATAACAAATGGATTAATTTTATCTTTACCTGATGAAAATGAAAATCTTAACCCCTTACATCAAGATATATATAATTTTTTATCTTTTAATTTTATAAAGATTTGGCTTCCACTAACTAAAGTTAATAATAAAAATGGATCAATGGTAGTTTATAAGTCATCAAATAAATTAGGATTTGTTGAGCCGAAATATAAAAAAGATAACTCAACATATCCTGAAATTGAACATAAATTCACTTCTGGCTTTAAAGAAATTGTTTTTGATTTAGAACCTGGAGATTGTGTAATTTTTAATCCTCTTATTCTTCATAAAAGTGTAAAAAATAATTCGAATGTTACACGATTCAATATAGGAATCGATATTCAAGATTTTTATATTAATGGTAACCCAAAAGTTATAAATAAAATGATTAATATTAAAAATGAAAGATCAAAAAAAAGACAATTGTTAAAGAATAAATGAATAAGATACAAAAAAATTTGAAAAAAGATGGTTTTGTTTTGATAAAAGGTTTTTTATCAAAAGATAAAGATTTTTTGAACTTTAAAAAATATCTTAATTTTTTTTTTTTAAATGTTTTTTCTATTAAAAAAAATAATTCAGTTAATTTAGATGAGCTAATAATTACACATTTTAACAAAGGTGATAATATTTCTGCTTATTTAAATGATAACATTAATTTATCACCTAATTTGCAAAAAATACTAACATCAAATAAAATTTTGCATCTTTTAAGTAAATTAAACAAAGTAAAGAAAGATGATTTAATTTTCAACAATCAACGATTTCGAATTCAAATTCCCAATAATGATAAAATTGCAAATTTACCTTGGCATCAAGATTCTCATTATAACACGATTAAAAGAACTAAATCCATTGTTGTATGGATATCGATAAGCGATATTACGAAAGAAATGGGACCTATTATATTTAAAGAGCATTCACATAAGTTGGGTGAACTCAAAAAAAAAGTAGAAAAAAAACCAAATGGTGGAACAGTTTATAGTGTGAATATAAATAATTCTAAACTTAAAAAATTAAAGTCAAAATCAATGGAAACAAAATCTGGTGATATAATTTTAATTGATATGAATTCTGTTCATACGTCAGGCATAAATAATACTATAAATAAAGTCAAATATTCAGCACAAGCAAGATATCATATCGTAAAAAAATTTAGATAGATTAAGAAGTATATAATAATGATATTATGTTAGAATGGTCATGCGAAAATTTTTAAATTTAAAATAAAATATTATGAAATCTTACAAGTCCCACTTACTTAGTACATCTTTTTCAAATCAAGAAGTAAATGTTTTTAGATCTTCAGCAATTTTTCCTATTTTTTTAAATAATGACATAAATTGTAAAGTGAATTTTTTGAGTTATTGGATGATAAAAAAAAAAATCACAGAAATTGGTTGCTTATATACAGTTAGAAATGAAATTGGAAAAAAAATTTTAAGTAGAAGAATTTTAATTAATAGTACCAAAAATTATGAAATTTCTTTAAAAGAAATAATTAGTGAACAGAAGTTTATTGGATCAATAGAAATTGAATTTTTTTCGTCTAAAAATTTGGTTTTCCCATTTCCAGCTGTAATAATTAATTATCTTGGAAAAGATAGTAACAGTTTTGTCCATACTTGTAGTAGAATATATAATAATCATCAAGACAAAACAGAAAACACTCAAATGTTAGTTCCCGAAACTGGATTTGATATTTTTCCTGATAAAGTTTTTAAGCCTTTCTTTTCTTTTGTAAATGGACCAGAATATTTAAAAAATGAAAAAATTAGATTACATCTAATCAATTGTGATGGTGAAAGATTAATTAAAAAAATTAATTTTAAAGATATTCATGAATATGAAACTAAATTTATATTTTTTTTAAATAGTAAAGAAAAAATTTTTTTCAAAAATCAAAGAGGTACAGTTAAAATTTTTCATAATTTTAAAAGCTTTTACCCAAGGTTCTTATGCGGAAATTTCACAAATGATGAAAAAAAAGTGTCTTTGACTCACTCATATTATGATTTGTCATTAAAAAAAAATGATGATGAAAAATGGCTAAATCCAAATAAAGATCTTTTTTTAAATCCTATTATTATATTTCCATTTTTTTCAAAAAATAAATTAATTAATGAACTTTCAATTTACCCTAACTTTTCAAAACTCTCCAACCTTACAGTTAAAGCAGAACTAATTGATAATCATGGACGTAAAGCTGTTGAAAAAAAATTATTACAAATCACAAAAAAATTTAATAATATTTTAACATTAAATTTCAATAAAATTTTTGAAAAAACTAAAATTAAAAATAATCAATCATATTTTATAAGACTATCTTTAGAAAACGATAAAGGGCTACCAACTAGATTTAAAGTGGGATACAATTTATCCTTCAGCACAAATAAACCCTCAACAAACATATGTTTTAATGCTGTAATTCCTAATAAATTTATCTTAGAAAAAAAAAGCACTTTTAAGTGGTGTGCAATTATTAACGCAAATACCTCTATCATATGTTTGTCTAATATAAATTATATAAGAGATAAAATCATAAATGCTAATATTAAGATGTCTGTGTGGTCCGACGTTGAAAATAAACGTATAGTTAGAAATATTAAAATTCTAAATAACGGTAATTTATATATTGATTTTAAGAAAGATATGGAAATAAAAAAATTTTTAAAAACAAAAACTGGGTGGGTTACTTTTGAGAGTGATAGTCCGTTTTTAAATGGCTTTTACTTTGATGTTAAAGACCAAATGAGCGTAGCAGGAGACCATCTTTTTTAGATATGATGAATAAATTGGATAAAAATCCCTGGTCACATGAAAATAATTTTTATCTAACCTCAGATAAATCGAGAATTTTGAAAATTGTAGATCATTATGAAATTTTTAAAAAAATTGATAAAGTTAAGGGCGATATTTTAGAATTTGGAGTATTTAAAGGTGCTAGTTTAATTAGATTTTTAACATTTAGAGATTTAGTTGAAAACTCCAGTAAAAGAAAAGTAGTCGGGTTCGATTCATTTGGAAAATTCCCTAAACCCAAATTAAACAACATCAATAAACTTCAAGATAATAGTTTTGCAGTAAAACATGATGAAAAAATAGGTTTAGGTATAAACAAAGACTTATTAAAAAAATTTTTAATTAAAAAAAAATTTTCAAACTTTGAATTACATAAAGGAAATGTTCTAGACTCATTACCAATTTTTATGAAAAGTAATTCAAATTTAAAAATTGCTCTTTTACATTTAGATTTAGATACTTACGAGCCTACAGATTTTGTTTTAAATTATTTATATAAAAAAATTTCCAAAAAAGGAATAATCCTTTTAGATGACTATAAACATATACGAGGAGCAACATTAGCTGTTAATAAATTTTTAAAAGAAAAAAAATTAAAAATTAAAAAAGTTTCAAAGAATGGTAGACCATATTACATTCAAAAAATTTAATTAACAGAAGTGAATAATTCAATATTAATACCAGAACACAAATTAAATCATAATTATAAATACAAAGTTTTTATTAATGAAAATAGTAAAAATTTAAATTTAATTTATTCTAATAAAAATGACCCCGTAATAAAATATCTAGATCTTAATAGAAATAATCGCCTTAAAGAATCAAAATATCTTGAAAATGTTACATTGAAGATAATAGAAATTTTAAGAGAAACACTGAATGAAATCCATAAAGAAAACCATAGCAAAAGATACTGGGAAATAATTTTAAGACCTTGGCTAAATGTATTTATCTATACAATAAGAAATAGGTATAGAAAAATTCAATTCATATTGAATAAAAGAAAAAATATTTATTTTTTAGGAAATTTTTTATTTAATAAATATTTTATCCCACAGGATACAAAACATTTTCATAAATTACATTGTTCAAATGATTGGAATAATTATATTTATTATAAAATTTTTAAACATTTGTCAAAAAAAAATATATTGAAAAATGAATACAAAATAAATACAGAAAATACAAAATATATACCTGCAGAAAAAAAATCTTTTAAACACAGAGTTGATTCAATTCTTAAATATATTGATTTTGGCTTTAATAAAACATTTGTTCATAGCAGTGGCATGAGTTTTCTAAATGAATTCATGTTAAATTTATCATTATTTCAGATACCAAGATTTTATTATGAAGAGTCGCTAAAAAATTTTAGCTTCAATTCAAAATTAAGAACCATTCTGTCTGACAAATTAAATAATAAAACTTTAAAAACGAAAGATTCATTCCTAAATTTCTTAATCAATGTTATGCCTGATCAGTTACCATTCAGTGCTTTAGAGGGTTATAAATACTGTAAAGTTATATCTATGAACCAAAAATACCCTAAAGACCCAAAAGTTATTTTTACAAGTAATAGTTTCTATACAAACGAAATGTTCAAATTTTATACTGCACAAATTTTAGATAAAAATAATTCTGTAAAATATATTATAGGTCAGCATGGAAATAACTATAACACTAATATCTTTAATAAATTTTTACCAGAAACTACTACCTCAGATTTTTTTCTAAATTGGGGCGTAAAAAAAAATAAACAAATCTCTTTTTGTAATTTTATTTCCAAGAAAGAAAAATATTTTAATGTTAATAGAAAATATCTACTTATAGTACTTCGATCTTTAGGGGAAAAGCGCACACTATTTGATCAAGAATTACATAATAAGTATTCTGAGGACTATTTAATAAAATTTTTGAGTGGGCTTGATTTACATCAAATTAAAAATGTATTTATAAAGCCACATTTTACCCATGATGAAAATAGTATTTTTTTTAAAAAAATAAATTTAAATTTTCCACAAATAAAAATTTTAAATAAAAATTTTAAGATAAGTAAAATTTTTAAAAAGTGTAAATTGGTAATTTACAACTATGATGGAACTTCATATTTACAATTATTATCTAGTAATTTTCCAACTATTGCTTTTTGGCCTGGAAAAGACAGGCATCTAATTGATGAAGTGCGACCAATTTATAAATCTTTAAAAAAAAATTCTTTATGGTCAGATGACCCTTTATATGTTTCTAAGTTAGTAAATAAAAATTGGTACAATATATATGATTGGTGGCATGTTAAAAAAAGACAATATGCAATATCACTTGTAAAAAAAAAACTATGCAAACCCAGAAATTTTTTTTTCATATTTGATTTAGCAAAAATAATTTCATCTTATTATTATGAAAAAAAATAATTGTAATAATTTTAATATTATTGATTTTAAAAAATTAAATAAAAAAAAAACCAACGTATATTTAGAAAATATAAGATCCTGTTATAACCACTATGTGATAAAAAATTTATTTTTTACCAAAAATCTTGTCAACAAAAAGGATCACGAAATATGGTTTCAAAAAATAAAAAAAAAAAATTTGATAAAATTTATATAGCCACAAACTCTAAAGAGCAATTTTTAGGATATGTTAGATCAAAAAAATATTATAATTATTTTTTTATATCAATTGCAATGGATCCTATGGCACAAAACAGAAATATTGCCTCAAAACTTTTAAATAAATTAGTTATCAAAACTAATTTCACTTCCCCTAAATTTATAGCTATTGTTAAAAAAAAAATACTAAATCTATTAATTTTTTTTATAAAAATAATTTTAAGATAACCGATATAAAGTCAGATATTTTTAAAAAATTTTATAAAAATAAAAATTTATGTTTAATTAATAATATTTATAATAAAAAATAGTTAACTAATAATTTGTAATTAAAGACATTTCTGATATCTTGATTTTTTAATCTTTACTAATTAAATAAAATGAAAAAAAATATAAACCCATCTATTAATTTAATAAATAAAATTCAAAAAATTCGTTCAAAAAATAACACAAATTGGATGGATATGCTTAGATTAGCTTTTAAATACGACCCCCATTCTTCATCTAAAATAATGTCTAATATTTATATGGATGATCAAAAAATTAGTAAACTTGTTAAAAAACTTGTTTTAGTTTCAAAAAGTAAATGAAGCATAAACTTCCTTTTTTTGTAGCTGAAATTTCAGCAAATCATTGTGGAAATATAAATATTGCAAAAAAATTAATGTTTGCGGCAAAAAAATATGGTGCTGATGCAATAAAAATTCAAACATATACACCTGAGACCATGACAATAAATTCTAAAAAAAAAATATTTAGAATTAAAAAAGGTTTATGGCAAAACTACTACATGTGGGACTTATATAAAAAAGCTCACACACCGTATGAATGGCATCAAGAATTGTTTCAATACGCAAAAACATTAAAATTAACTCTTTTTAGTACTCCATTTGATGATACAGCTGTTGATTTGCTTGAAAATTTAAACTGTCCTATTTATAAAGTGGCATCCTTTGAAATAACAGATTTACCTTTAATTAAGAAAATTGCTAGAACCAATAAACCAATGATTATCTCTACGGGAATGGCTAATTTAAATGAAATTAATGTTGCAGTTAAAATAGCACGAAGAAATGGATGTAAAGATCTAACATTACTTTATTGTGTCAGTAATTATCCAAGTAAAATTTCTGATTTTAATTTAAATAATATTGGGATATTGAAAAATAAATTTAAATGTAGGGTAGGTTTATCAGATCATTCTAAGGATAATATTGTTGCAATTTCAGCTGTAGCTGCTGGTGCTGAAATGGTAGAAAAACACATTGGTTTAAATAAAAATTCTAAAGGTTTAGATATGGAATTCTCTATAAGTGGCAAAGACATTTTAAATTTTAAAAAACAAATTCTCATTTCTAAAAATTTACTAGGTAAAAAAAATTTTATAAGAAATTCAAGTGAAGATAAAAATAAAATATTTAGAAGAACAATTAAAGTAATAGAAAATTTAAAAAAAGGTGATAAATTTTCAAAAAAAAATATTAGAGTTTTAAGGCCAGCTCTTGGGCTGGAACCTAAATATTATGATAGGATAATTGGTACGAGAGCTAAAAAAAATCTATCAAAAGGTTTACCTTTGAAAATTAATTAAAATATTAAGGCTTATGATTAAAAAAGGAATTATTTTAGCAGGTGGAAATGGAACTAGATTATATCCGTTAACAAAATATATGAGTAAACAATTATTACCCATATATGATAAACCAATGATTTATTACTCATTATCAATTTTAATGTTATCTAAAATAAGAGATATATTGCTTATAACAAAAAAAGAAGATCAGGCTTCTTTTAAGAAAATATTATCTGACGGAAGTCATTTAGGCTTAAAAATAAGTTATGCTGTTCAAGATGATCCAAAAGGTTTAGTAGATGCCTTTATAATAGGAGAAAAATTTATTAATAAAAAAAAAGTTATGTTAATACTTGGCGATAACTTATTTTATGGTCAAGGACTTGAAAGTATTCTGCACGAGGCTTCTAAATCAAAAAATTCTACTATATTTGCATATAAGGTAAAAGACCCTAAGAGTTATGGAGTGGTAAAATTTGACAAAAATAATAAAGCTGTAGGCTTGTATGAAAAACCAAAAAAATTCGTATCTAATTATGCTATACCTGGCGTTTATATATATGATAAAAATGTTTCATTATATTCAAAACTAGTCAACAAATCATATAGAGGAGAATTAGAAATAACAGATTTAAATAAAATTTATTTAAAAAAAAATAGTTTAAATGTGAAAATTTTAAGTAGAGGTGTTGCTTGGCTAGATGCTGGTAGTCCTGAGCAAATGTTAGAAGCGAGTGAGTATGTTAGGATAATTGAAAAAAGACAAGGATTAAAAATAGCTTGTTTGGAAGAAATTTCTTTTAGAAATAAATGGATTTCTAAAAAAGAACTTTTCTTAAATATTTCGAAGTTACCAGAATGTGATTATAGAGATTATTTAGAATCAATTATAAATTAAATTGTAAAATAAATATAGTTAGCTATAAAATAATTATAATTTATTTAAATAAAGATCAAAAAACTTATTTCTAATCAGTCGAATGAAAAATTTTTTCAAAGGTAAAAAAGTTCTAGTAACAGGGCACACAGGGTTCAAGGGATCTTGGCTCTCGATCTATTTGAGTCAATTAAAATCAAAAATTTATGGAATATCATTAAAACCTAAAAGCAAAATATGTAACTTCAATCTTTCTCAGGTTGAAAAAATATGTAAAAAAAGTTTAATATTTGATCTAAAAAATTTTAAAAAACTAGATAAAGAATTTAAAAAAATTGAACCTGAAATAATATTTCATTTAGCTGCTCAACCATTAGTAAGTGTTTCGTATAATGAGCCAAGTTTAACATGGTCAAATAATTTAATTAGCACTTTAAATTTATTAGAAATAATAAAAAATTATAAAAAAAAAATTACATTAATAGTTATTACAAGTGATAAATGTTATGAAAATCTTGAATTAAAACGTGGATATAAAGAGGAAGATAGATTAGGAGGTAAAGATCCGTATAGCGCATCAAAGGCTTCAGTTGAAATTTTATGTAGATCTTATTTTGAATCATTTTTTAAAAAAAAGAGAAATATAAAATTTGCAACAGTTAGAGCTGGAAATGTTATTGGAGGAGGTGATTGGTCAAAAGATAGATTGATACCTGATATAATCAAATCAATAAAATATAAAAAAACCCTAGAAATAAGAAATCCAAATTCAACTAGACCTTGGCAGCATGTCCTAGAGCCTTTAACTGGGTATATTTTATTAGCACAAAAAATTAATTCAAATAAAAACCTTAATGGTGAAAGTTTTAATTTTGGTCCAAATAATGAGAAAGGATATACTGTTTACAATGTTGTAAAGAAAATAAAAAAAATATTCCCAAAGTTAAATTATAAAATAAATGAAGATAAAATTTTTCATGAGTCAAATCTGTTAAAATTAAACTGCAATAAATCAAAAAAATTATTAAACTGGAAACAATTAATGAGTTTTGATGAAACTATAAATTTTACATCGGAATGGTACAAAAATTATTTTGATAAAAAAAATTGCAAAGAATTTACAAATTTACAAATAAAAAACTACATCAAGCTAAGAAAATAAAGTGGAAAAACTCAAAAATATTAAAATTATTAAATTAAAATCATTCAAAAATAATAAGGGCGATGTCTTCAGAGCATATAGAAAAAATGAGGAAAAAATAGGAAAATTTGGAGAAGTTTATTTTAGCTGGATCAAAAAAAATGCGATTAAGGGGTGGAAACTGCATAAAAAAATGCATATGAATTTAGTTGTGCCTGTAGGCTCAGTAAGATTTGTTTTTTATTATAATAAAAAATTTAAAGATATCACTATAGGTGAAAAAAATTATTGTAGAATTTATGTACCAAACAATATATTTTTTGCTTTTCAGAATATATCAAATAAAAAAAGTTTAGTAGTAAATTACTCAAACATAATTCATCAAGAAGACAAAGAAACTACCAATCTAAGTTTAAAGAAATTAAGTTATATATGGAAAAAATAGATACAATAATACTAGCAGGTGGTTTTGGAACAAGGATTAGTGAAAAAACAAAAGTTATTCCGAAACCTATGATTAAAATTGGTGAAGATCCAATTATTTTACATATTATAAAAAAATATCACCAGATTGGCATAGATAATTTTGTAATTGCTACGGGCTATAAACATAATGTCATAAATAATTTTTTCAGAACAAAAAGTATAAATTATAAGAAAATTAATAAAAACTCTTACTCATTTAATTTAAAAATTAAAAATAATATAATTAAAATTAAAGCAATATATACAGGCCAAAAAACGTTTACTGGAACACGAATATTGCGATTAAAAGAATATATTCAATCTAAAAGTTTTTTTTTAACATATGGCGACGGATTATCTGATGTTAATTTAAAAAAATTATTAGGTTTTCATTATCAAAATAAAAAAATTGCAACTGTAACAGCTGTAAGGCCTCCAGTTAGATTTGGAGAATTAAAAATCACAAATAAGTCTGTAGTATCTTTCAAAGAAAAACCTCAATTAAATGATGGCTGGATAAATGGTGGTTTTTTTGTTTTCGAAAAAACTTTTTTTAAAATAATTGATAAAAAAAAGAATGTTATGCTTGAGAGACAACCATTAGAGAGTCTCACAAGAAAAAGAAGTTTGACAGCTTTTAAACATGCAGGTTTTTGGCAATGTATGGACACTCTAAGAGATTATGAAATTCTTAAAAAATTAAATAATAAAAATGCACCTTGGAAAAAATAAGATTTTAATAACTGGTGCTACAGGTTTTTTAGGATATGAAATTTTTAAAAGTTTATCAAAAAATTACAATGTTGTTCCAACGTCTAGAACAAAAAAAAAAAATTTTATATATTTAGATTATTCACAAAAAAAAATTAAAAATCAAATTTTAAAAGATGTAGACACTATTATTCATCTTGCATCCTTAGATAGAGACGAAGTAAAAAAAAATTATCAAAAAGCAAAAGAAATAAATTTTGATTTTACAAAAGAATTAATTGAACTTTCAATATTAAATGGTGTAAAAAATTTTATCTATGTTTCATCAATAAGTGTGTATGGAGAAAACTTTTCGAATAATGTTAAAGAAAATATAAAGCCAAAACCAAAAGATAGGTATTCTAGATTAAAATTAATGTGTGAAAAATTATTAAAACAAAAATCAAATAAACAAAAAATTGTGATCTTAAGACTATCAAATATATTCGGAGTTCCACATATTATTACTAAAGGATATCACAAACTATTTATTCCAAACATTTGCTTGTCTGCTTTAAAAAATAAGAAAATTTTTTTAAATACTAATGGTGATCAATATAGAGATTTCTTAGAATTAAATTTATTTATCAAAATATTAAATAAACTTCTAAAAAGAATTAATAAAATGAATAACTTTACCATTTTTAATATATCGTCTTATAATTCATTAAAAATAATTGAAATAGCTAAGAAAGTTGTCTTTATTTTTAAAAATAAATTTAATCAAAAAGTTAAAATCATCAAGGGAAAAAAAATTTATGAAAAAAAGTATTCTATTAATAATAATAAGATTAAAAATTTTCTTAATTTAAAAATTAATAATAATTATAATAAAACTTTATTTAATATGATTAATTTTTTAAAAAAATGAAACAGGAATTAGTTAGTGTAATTATAAACTCATTTAATGGGGCCAAATTTCTCGAAAAATCAATCAATTCTGTACTAAATCAAACTTATAAGAATTTAGAAATTATTTTTTGGGACAATGCTTCTACTGATGAAACTAAACAAAAAATAAATAATTTTTCTGACTCAAGGTTAAAACCTATTTTTTCTAAATCTTTTAAAAAATTATACGATGCAAAACACCAAGCAATTTCATGTTCTAGTGGAAAATATTTAGCCTTTTTAGATGTCGATGATTGGTGGAACAAAGATAAATTATCAAAACAAATAAAAATTATGCAACAAGATAATACTAACATTTCTTGCACTAATTATTGGATAGTAAATGAAAATAAAAATTATGTCAAAAAAGCATTTAATAAAAGAGATAAAAAAAAGAATAACTTTAATTCTGCGCTAAAAAAATATTTTGTAGGAATGTCAAGCTTAATAATAACGAATAAACTTTATCAAAATCTTGACCATGGCTTTGATAAATCTTTTGAAGTAATAGGAGATTACGATCTAGTTCTTAGATTGTTAAAAAATAATAATATAACATATTTAAATGAGCCATTATCTTATTATAGATGGCACGATTCAAATTTAAGTCATAGAAAATTTAGATTAAATATTTTAGAATTAATTAGATGGAGAAATAAACTTAAAAAATATAAAAATTTTTTTTCAACTAAAAACTTAATTTATATAGATGACCATTTAATATATTTAATGAGTTTGTATTTTAATAATAAAAATAGTAGAATTAATTTTTATCTATTTTTGAATAAATCAAAGAATTTACGAACAAAGGTATTAATTTTCATTATATTTTTACTACCTAAAAGTTTATTAAGGTTTATAAGATCTTAAAATGAATATTTTAATTTTAGGTGCAACCGGCTTAATTGGTAGCACTGTGTATGCTCATTTAAGTCACAAACATAATGTTTTTGGAACATACCATGATAAAATAAAATCTAAAAAAATTAGATACAAAAAAAATAAATTATTTTATTTTGATGTATTAAATAAAAAAAAATTAATCATTCTTATTAATAAAACTAATCCTAAAATAATAGTTAATTGTATTGGAATTACTAAACATCTTAAAGGTTTTAGTAAAAAAAAAATTTTAGATATCAATTCCTTATTCCCACATTATGCAAAACAAATATCAAATTATAGATCTGCAAAATTTGTTCAAATAAGTACTGATTGTGTTTTTAATGGAAAAAGAGGGAATTATGATGAGCATTCGAAACCAAATGCTCATGATTTGTACGGTAAGTCCAAAGCAGCTGGAGAGATAAATGACAAAATTAATTTAACTATAAGAACTTCAACTATCGGTCATGAACTATTAACAAATCATGGTCTTCTAGAGTGGTTTCTTAATCAAAATTTTATCTGTGACGGTTATTCAAAAGCAATTTTCAATGGTTTTCCAACAACTCATTTTGCTAAAATATTAGAAAAAATAATATTTAAGAAGATTACTGGAATATTACATGTTTCAGGTATCAAAATTGACAAATACACATTATTAAAAAAGATAAAAAAGATTTATAATAAAGATATTGTGATAAAAAAAAATACAACAATCAAAATTGACAGATCGTTAAATAACAAGTTATTAAGAAGTTATTTCCCCCAAAAAAAAACTTGGGAAAACCTCATCAAAGATATGAAAAATGAATATACAAAAAACCCACTCAACAATTAAAGATACTTTACTATTTATTTGGACAATAATTGTTTTATCCCAAGTATTAAAGGGTAGCTACCCACACATTTACTTTCCTATTTTTTTTTTTACATTTTTCATTATAATAATTTTTATTTTTCAAAAAGGTTTTTTTGTTAAGGGTGTTGACATCTTCACTTTACAAATTTGGATTTTTTATTTTTTGATTATATATATTTCTGGAATAACTTTTATATATGGTGGTTTAAATGATTTTTTAAAAGCATTCCCACGCATGCTGATAATGCCTCTTACCTTCATTGTCTTTTTGAACTTAATTTCTTCTAAAGACCATTTTAATGTAATAATTGATATAATAATTTTTTTTTCAGCTATTGCTGCAATATCTTTAATATATCAAATTTATAATGGCCCTTTACATTTTTTAGTAGATAGCCATGTTAGATTGGGTCTAGGTAGATATGCTTCAACTTTTGGATCAGTTACAATTTATGGTGGAGCAGTAGGAATTATTACACTTTTAGTTATAAAAAGAAATTTAAATATATTATTAAAATTTATTATAATTACTCTATTTTTAACATCAGCCTTTGTTACATTGGCAAAAGCTGCGATAATAAACATTTTAATTGTAGTAATTTTTTCTTTATTTTTTATTAAGATCAAAGATAAAATTTATTTATTTTTATTAACTTTTTCTGGTTTAGTTTTAGTATATTTTCAATTTCCAGAAATAGGAATTTATATAATAAAATCGTATCAATCTTTAGGAATTTCTCCAGGTCAAATTGATACAACTTCCAGCTCTTCTTTTGTTTATCAATTCTTAAAAAGATTTTTTTACTCAGTTGAATATTTATCTCAGTTTAACGTTGTAAAAATTTTTTTTGGATTTGGTTTAATTGGTGGTCAAGGAGTATTTGGATTGCCTTTTTCTTTTGCAGGAACAACACATAACCAATTCATGGATTTATATTTAATAGGAGGTGTTTTTCTTTTTTTGAATATTGTGATTATGATTTTATGCTTAATGTTGGAATTGTATAAAATGAAAAAAAAAGATTCTCTTGCAGAAACTTTTTTCTTTTGTAATATAATAGCCATTATAAACATGTTTTTCTTTAATGGATTTATTTACCAGCCGGTTACATCAATTGTATTTTGGCTATCTATAGTGTATGTGCTTAACTTTAGAAATTTAATTTATGAAAAAAATATATAAACTTCTTACTGTTGTTGGCACAAGACCAGAAATCATTAAGCTTTCTGTTGCATTAAATAAATTTGAAAAATATTTCAATCATATACTAGTGCACACTGGACAAAATTATGATTATAGACTGAATGAGATTTTCTTTAAAGAATTAAAGATTAATAAACCAAAATATTTTCTGAATTGTGCTGGATCATCATCATTACAAACTATTGCTAACGTAATTTCAAAAACTGAAAAAGTATTTTTAAAAGAAAAACCAGATGCAATAGTTGTTTATGGAGACACAAATTCATGTCTATCAGTTATAACTGCAAAAAGATTAAAAATACCTATTTTTCATTTTGAAGCTGGCAATAGATCTTTTGATCAAAATGTTCCAGAAGAATTAAATAGAAAAATTGTTGATCACATAAGTGATATTAATTTTGTTTTAACAGAACATGCCAGAAGATATCTATTAACTGAAGGTATTAAGGGTGATTCAATTTTTAAAACTGGAAGTTTTATGCCTGAGGTTTTTTTACACTACAGTGAAAGTTTAAAGTCAGAAAAAATATTACTAAATAACAAATTAAAAAAAAAACAATTTTTGCTATTTAGTTTTCATAGAGAAGAAAATATTGATAACTTAAGCAATTTAAAAAAGATAGTTGAAACGATTAATCATTTAGCTAAAGAAAAAAAAATGAAAATATTAGTTTCAACACACCCAAGAACACAAAAACAACTCAAAAAATTAAAAAAATTTAAATTTGATAAACATGTCGAGCTTCATAGACCTTTTGGATTTTTTGATTATATAACCCTCCAAAAGAATGCTTATTGTACTATTTCTGATAGTGGTACTATTACAGAAGAGTCTTCAATATTGAAATTTCCAGCTATTACGATAAGAAATTCACACGAAAGACCAGAAGGAATGGATGCTGGTGTATTGATCATGTCAGGATTAAATAAAGAAAATGTATCTTCTGCTATTAATTTAACAATAATTGCTAACAAAAATAAACATTCTGATAATAGCGTAGCAGATTACGATAATTTTAATGTCTCGAATCAAGTTAGCAAAATTATTTTTAGTTACATAGAATTTGTGAATAAAAATACTTGGAAAAAATAGTTTGAATAAAAAAAAAATTGTTGTAATTACGCCAAATTTTTTTCCGGAAAATTTCCCAATAAATAATTTTGTAGACCTTTTAAGTAAAGAACAGGAAGTGGATGTAATAACTAATATACCCAGCTATAGAATTAATAAATTTTATAAAGGATATAATTTTTTTGGACCATATAAAGAAAATATAAATGGAGTTAACGTATATAGAATTCCTACTTTTCCAAGAATATCTGATAGAAAAATTTTTATATTAATACATTATATCTTTTACTTTATATCAATGATTTCTTACTCTACATATTATTTTTTTATCAATCGGAAGAATACAAAATATATAATTAGCTACTGCTTGTCTCCAACGTTTACAGCTTTATTTGGAATTATTGGCTCAAAAATAACCGGAGCAAAACATTTTAACTGGGTCCAAGATATTTGGCCAGAAGCAATAATTGTCGCTACAAATTCAAAAAATAATTTTTTTTATAAAATCATAAAACTATTTCAGAATTTTTTATTTGATAAATCAGAATTAATTGCACAATCTGATAAAATGAAATCATATTTTGAAAATGTATATAAAAAAAAAATAAATCAAATTAATAATATTCCAAGAAATTTATTTAAGAGTCAAAGAATTTCAGAAAATAAAATTAATGACAAATTAATATTTTCCTATTTTGGAAATATTGGCAAAGCTCAAAAACTTGATTATTTTTTAAATTTATTCATGAAAATAGATAGTGAGAAATTTGTAATAAATATTTATGGATCTGGTTCAGAAAAAATTGAATTAATGAAAAAATATGAAAATGAAAAAATTATTTGGCATCCGTATATGGATGAATTAGAGCTTTTAGAAAAATATGAAGAAACCAACTTTTTTTTATTACCAATTGATGCAACTGGAAGACAAAAATACATATTACCAGGTAAATTTTCTAGTTATTTGTTTTTTTGTAGGCCAATAATAGGATTTTCAAATAAAGACAGTGCAATTGAAGACTGTATCAAAAATAATCAACTTGGAATTTTTATAGATATTGATGATAAAATTGAAAAAAACACTAAAATTATTAATGAATTATTTAACAATCAGGCAGAATATTATGAGTCACAATATGATAATGCAAAAAAATTTTATAACGATTATTT
>ENA-OSJC01001485-OSJC01001485.1-marine-metagenome-genome-assembly--contig:-NODE-1485-length-19249-cov-3.164511_pt1 | contig 19249 bp, 11 predicted proteins | sample MGYA00237885_ERZ534234 | MGnify/ENA primary metagenome ERZ534234 (study PRJEB26413, sample SAMN06343907) | marine metagenome | isolation source: coastal waters | place: Atlantic Ocean: West Antarctic... | reverse complement strand
CTTCCCGCCCAGGGACAAGCAGGTGGCCTTCCTTCAGGGACAGAAGCTTACTATTTTTCGACTACGGAAAAGTTCACTTCATTTGCCTCGACTCGCACGATTTGGATCGTCGACCTTCTGGCGCGATGGCCCAGTGGCTCAAGGCCGACCTTGATAAAACGAAGGCAGACTTCCTCGTCGCCTTCTTCCACCACCCACCTTACACGAAGGGTTCTCACGACTCCGACAAGGAAGTCCAACTCATCGAGATGCGGGAGCACATCATGCCGATCCTCGAATCGGGCGGCGTGGACATTGTCTTCACCGGGCACTCGCATATCTATGAGCGTTCCATGCTCATCGATGGTGCCTACCAGACTCCCACGACCGCTGAGGGAGTGGTGCTTGATGATGGCGATGGCAACCCCGAAGGCGATGGCGCTTATAGAAAGAGTGAAGGGCTACAGCCTCACAACGGCGTCATTCAAATCGTCACCGGCCACGGAGGCACCGGCGTGAGAATGGGAAGCGTCTGCCCGATCATGAAACGTATCGTGGTAGAAAATGGCTCCTGCCTGATCTCGATCACGGGAGACACTCTCAGCGCGGAAATGATCAGCCTAAATGGCGTTATTCGCGACACCTTCGCCATCCAGAAAAAAGGAACTGTCGAGCACACTGTCATCGTCAATCCCGCCAAGCCGGACGTCTTGGACATGCGTCCCAAGAAAGCGACTCCGCAAACTGCTCCTAAGAACGCCACTCCGCTCATCGCAAAGAATGCGATCTGGTCCTACCTCGTTGGAGAGCATCCCTCTGATGATTGGACTTCCGCAGAATTCGATGCCTCCGCATGGAAGAAAGGGAAGGCCGGCTTCGGATACTCGGACGACGACGACACCACTGTGTTCGATGACATGAAGGGGAGATACACGGTTGTCTAACTCCGCAGCACCTTTACTCTCCCTGATAAAGCAAATTTGAATGCGATCAGTCTCAACGTGTCCTACGATGATGCCTTTATCGCCTATATCAATGGCAAGGAGGTCCTGCGTGTCGGTATTGATAAGGGCAGGGGAGCGGCGGCCGACGGATTCACGGTCCACGAAGCGAATGGAAATTTTAATAATTTTCCTCTGCCTCAGATTCGCAAGTTCCTCAAGCCCGGTGAGAAAAATGTTCTTACGATCGAAGGTCACAACGCCAACATGGAGAGTAGCGACTTCACTCTTCATCCGACTCTTCTCATAGGGAAATAGTCGCGCGAAACCCTCCATCAATTCGGCTCCATGCGCCGCCTTCTCATTTTCCTCCTCTTGTGCCTCCCTCTGGGAGCGCACTACGATGTGAATGCGGCAGTCGCCGAGCTGACGAAGAAGATCAGCAAGGCCCCCACGGCGGAACTCTACTATAAGCGCGCCATCGAGTTTCGCGCGCTCCGCGAAAAAGTCCACGCCGTTTCCGACCTCCGGGCGGCGCTCAAGCTCAGTCCCCATCAACCATCGATGGCTGCCTTGGCCGAAGTTCTTTCTGGCAAAGAGGAGCACGAGGAAGCCCTTCGTCTCGGCCACGAATTGCTAGAGCTCAGCGATACGCCTGCCAACAATGCCCTCCTTGCGAGACTCTCACTGGATGCGGGAGATTATGAGAATGCCCTGCGATACATTCAGAAAGGCCCTCCTTTAAAAGACGATACCTTCCTCCTTCAGGCCTACCTGTTAGAGAGAGAGGGAAAGCATGAAGAGGCGGCCCGAATTCTTAAGGCAGGACATAAAAAAACGAAAAGTATCGTACTTAGAAACGCCTGGTTGGATGCCGCGATCAGTGCGGGGCAGATTGACCAGGTTCTCTCTATTTTGAACGAGGAAATTTCCTCTTCGCGCTTCACTGCGACGCACCGGATCCGGAGAGCCCGCCTCCTTCAAAAAAGTGATCCCCAGTCGGCAAAACTGGATCTCAAAATCGCCCTCGCCGAACTCTCTCCACGGATCAAACCGGTCCGACCCGATCTCACCTTAATCTATGATCGCGGAGTCGCCTTGGCACTTTCAGGAAACATGGAAATGGCGTCGAGAGATCTCGCGACCCTGCGGTCCTCCTCGCTCCCGTCATTGAGCTACGCGCTGCTGACGGGATTGCTTCGTTGAGATCTAATTTTTTCTGTGGTCTGTCGAATTGATTGAGAGATAGGGGCCGTGGGGGTGGTTTAGCCGTGGGTGGATTTACTCTTTTTTGGACACTTGCGATGGTTGCGATATTATGGAGGTTGATGTGCAGTCTTGCGTGATTGTCACCCCCGCGTGATTTGTTAGCTTGTGGCTGTGCCGCGTCTGACCGTCGATGGAAAACACTTCCTTTTGGATGGGAAGCGGCACTTTTTGCGCTGTGTCACTTACGGGCCTTTTCCCGAGGAGGCGGGGCTGAAGGATGCGCTCGAGCTTGGGCGTATCCACGATTCGGGCTTCGATGCGGTTCGGACATACGGCCTGCCAGGCAAGGAGTTTCTTGACGAGGCAGAAAAGGCGGGCCTCCTTGTGCTTCCCACTCACGCTTGGGCCCATGGCTGTGACTTTTTTGCGGAGGCCTCCATTTTTGAGAAGGCAAAACGTGACCTGGCCGATTGGCTTGGGAAGCAAGGTGATCATCCCGCGCTGGGGGCGCTCTTTGTCGGAAACGAGATTCCATCGGACATCGCGCGCTGGATGGGACCTGCCAAGGTCCGGGAGAAGCTCGACGAACTGATCCTTTTTGCGAAGGAGCACGCCCCGACTCTTCCGGTCGCCTATGCCAGCTTTCCCACCACGGAGTTTCTCGAACCGCTCCATGCTGACTTTACGGCCTTCAATCTCTTTCTTGAGGATCCTGAAGCGCTCAAGAACTACCTCGCCCGGCTCCACCACATTGCTGGTGATCGTCCCGTGATGGTGACGGAGTTTGGCCTCGATACCCAACGCAACTCCGAGCAGATGCAAGCGGAACTGCTTTCGCAAGCGCTCGTTCTTTGCGAGGAAGAAGGTCTCGCGGGCTGCGCCCTATATGCTTGGTCCGATCACTGGTTCAATAGTGGGAGGTCGATGGATGAATGGTCCTTTGGACTGACCCGCCGCGACAGATCGGCAAAGCCAATTCTCGGGCGTTTACCCAATTCAGCAGCTTCAGCTTTAACGGATTTTCCTAAGTTTTCGGTCATTATTTGTACTCGAAATGGAGCCGGTCGCTTGGCGCTGTGTCTCGAGGCTGCGAGAGCGCTGGAGTATCCTGATTTCGAAATTATGGTCGTCAATGATGGCTCCACGGACAGGACGAAAAGTTTCTTGGATCAGCAGGAGGGCATTCGAGTGATCCATCTTGAACCTTGTGGTCTTTCCGCCGCCCGAAATAGGGGAGCGGTCGAAGCTACTGGCGATATTCTCGCATATACCGATGATGATTGTCAGGTTGATCCGCATTGGCTGAGTGAATTGGCGCGCGTCTTTTTGAGGTCAGAGGCCGCGGCAGTGGGGGGCCCAAATTTGTCGCCACCGATCGAGAGCCTTTCGCTCGCACTTACCACGGCTGCGCCCGGTGCACCGACCCACGTCATGCTGAGCGACCGCGAAGCGGAGCACCTGCCTGGCTGCAATATCGCGGTGCGAAAGGAGGCCTTCGAAAGGGTGGGGGGCTTCGATGAAATCTTCCACGTTGCCGGTGACGACGTTGACTTTTGTTGGAGGCTTCGTGATGCCGAAATGACGCTCGGATTTAGTCCGGCGGCTTTCGTTTGGCATCATCGGCGCGCCACGCCATGGCGCTATTTGAAGCAGCAGATGGGCTATGGAAAAGCGGAAGCGCTCCTCTTCACGAAACAGCCGCAGCGCTTTGGCGAGGGCGGGATTCGCTGGGCGGGATCGGTCTACCAGGGAGGTGCCCTCGGCGTGCAAACGGGTGACTTTTTATACACCGGCCCTACTGGTGAAGCGCCCTATCAGTCACTTGCGTTGACTCGCCAGCCCGAGAGGGGACTGGCACACCAATTTGACACCGCTTGGCCGCGTTTTCTTTTAAACGTTCTTTCTTTGCTCTCTGTGCGTCTTCGCTGTTGGACGCGGCTTCGTTACGGTGGGCGGGGAAGGCCCGAGCGCATTATCGTTTCTGAAGAAGCCCCGCCCCGTCCCAATCGAAGTCTCACCCTTTGGCATGGAGAGGGGAGGGGGCGTCATCATTTCTACCAAGCGCTTCAAGAAAATGGCTGGGGCCCCTGTGCGGATCATGATTGGGATCTACAACTGGGGGATGCCCGCCTCTTCGCTGCGACCGAGCAGAGCGGGACTTCCAGCAACCGCACCTTCGTGCGACTCCATGCACCGACCTCGCTGATTTCTTCGCTCATTGTCATTGCGCGAGACTTGGGCTTTCAAAAGGAGGCCTGAAACTGCTAGGGTCGGGCCATGATTTCTGTGCGCGACCTGACTGTGAACTACGAGACCCCGGGTGAGACGATTACCGTTCTTGATGGCCTCAACCTCGAGATCGCCGATGGCCAGGCCATTGCGGTGGTGGGCCCCTCCGGAAGTGGAAAGACCACTCTTCTTAATGTCCTCGGTGCCATGCTGCCTGCGACTTCTGGCGAAGTGATCATCGGCGGAAAGGACATTGCGGGCTTGAAGGAGAAAGAGGCGGCGAGCTTTCGCAACCAAGAGCTTGGTTTCATTTTCCAGCAGCACCATTTGCTTCCCCAACTCACCGTCTTGGAAAACGTCCTCGTCCCACGGCTCGCCGGAGGCTGGAAAGAAGAAGAAAAGATCACCCGTGAGCGCGCGAAAGAACTGCTCGAGCGCGTTGGCCTGGGGCATCGCCTCACCCACTTGCCTTCCGCTCTTTCCGGCGGCGAGAAGCAACGCGTCGCCGTCGCCCGCGCCCTCATCAACGAGCCCAGCCTCATCCTCGCCGATGAACCCACCGGTGCCCTCGATGGTGAAACAGGCACGAAAGTCGCCGACCTCCTCCTCGAAGTGCAGCAGGAAAAAGGCGTCACTTTGATGGTTGTCACCCACGACCTTGATCTCGCCGCACGTGTGAGTGGAGAAGGGGACATGATTAGCCTCACCTAGCCGCCAGCTGTTTTTTCGAAAGGGCGGTGGCAGGTCAGAACCCGCTCCTCCCGGAGGATGATCGCGCAGACGACCTCAATCATGGTTCGAGGTCGTCTGCGTGACTTCTATGTCGGATCAAGACAAGCGAGTAGGGGATATTCATATTTGGCCGTAAGGAATCGCTCCTTCTCTCGTATTCTTCTTCTTGCCCTTCGCTATGAAAACCATCCTCGCCGCTGTCCTCCTTTGTCTCGGAACCGTCCAATCCATGGCCGCTCCTTTTTGGATCTGGTCCTCCAAGTCCCCACGCGCCAACGATCAAGTCACCTTCCGAACTTCATTCGAGATCCCAAAAGACGGCGTCTCCATTGCTAAGCTGACCTTCACTTGCGACAACGGCGCCACCGCCTTCCTCAACGATAAGAAAATCATCGTCAATGAGGACTGGATGAAGCCCTCGGCGATCGATCTCACCGACAATCTCAAGATCGGCAAAAATATCCTCACTTTTAAGGCGACCAACCAAGGAGGCGTCGCGGCCTTCGTTGCCCAATTGAAGATCAAAGACAAAAACGGCAAGACCACTTCCATCGAGTCCGGCGGGACTTGGGAAGCGCTCGCCCAAGGAAGCAACAAATGGACTCCCGCCATCGTCATTGCAAAATATGGTGAGGGCCCGTGGAATAATGCCCTCAGTGCCTCCTCTTCACAGCCCGAAGCAGTCGCGGGGGAAGTGATCACGCTTCCTGGCTTTACCGCCGAAAAACTCTACACCGTGCCGAAGTCCGAGCAGGGGTCTTGGGTCGCCATGACGGTTGATCCTCAAGGCCGCCTCATCACGGGAGATCAATACGGCGGGCTCTATCGCGTCACCCTTACCGGCTCCGAACCCAAGGTCGAAAAGCTCCAAGCCAAGGTCAAAGGAGCCCACGGCCTCTGTTACGTCTTCGATTCCCTCTACATCCTCAAGAACGAAGAGAAGGGGCAACACGGGCTCTATCGTCTGCGCGACACCAACAATGACGGCCAGTTCGATGAAGAAAAACTCCTCCGCGAATTCCAAGGCGGTGGCGAGCATGGTCTCCATAGCATCATTCCCAGCCCCGACGGAAAGTCGCTCCACCTCGTCTTCGGAAACCACACCAACGTGCCTGAAAAATTGGATCGCTCCCGCCCGGCCCTCGCTTGGTCGGAAGATCATCTCCTTCCCCGCATGTGGGACGCCAATGGCCACGCCCGAGGAAAACTCGCGCCCGGTGGTTTCATTCTCAAGACCGATCCGGATGCCAAGGAGATCGAAATGATCGCCTACGGATTCCGGAATGAATTCGATGCCGCCTTTGACCAAAATGGCGAACTCTTCGCCTTCGATGCCGATATGGAATGGGACGTTGGCTCTCCCTGGTATCGCCCCACCCGCGTTTATCATGCGGTCAGTGGACTCGATGCCGGTTGGCGTTCTGGAACTGGAAAATGGCCCAGCCACTATCCCGACACTCTTCCTCCCACGGCCGATATTGGCCCCGGCAGCCCTACTGGCGTTGTCATCGGAACCGGAGCTAAATTCCCCGGCAAATATCAACACGCTCTCTTCATCAACGATTGGACCTATGGGACGATGTATGCCGTCCATTTTGTCCCGGATGGGGGAGGCTTCAAAAGCACCGTCGAGGAATTCGTGAGCGGCCGCCCGCTCCCTCTCACCGACGTCATCATTCACCCGCAAGACGGCCACATGTATTTCATGATCGGTGGACGTCGCACCCAATCCGCCCTCTACCGCGTCACCTACACCGGTAAGGAATCCACCGCCCTGGCGCCCGCTCCAGCGGTCACGCCTGAGGCCAAGCTCCGGAAGAAATTGGAATTATTCCATCAAACGAACGCCAACGCCACAGACACCATGATGGTCGTAAAATATCTGGGTCACCCGGATCGTCACGTGCGTTATGCCGCTCGCGTCGCGGTGGAACGGAGTAAAACAAGCTCATGGATGAAGCCCTCCCTTTCGCAAAGTGAACCATGGGCCGTCATCGAGGGCGCAGTGGCGATCGCTCGTGTTGGAGAAGCCAAGCATCAAAGCGCGATTCTTAGTGCCCTTGGCAAGCTCAATCCAAAGTCTCTCAGCCAAGACCAACTCCTTGGCTGGCTTCGGGCCCACTCGCTCGCCTTCACCCGTCTGGGCGCACCTAAGGATCCCGCTGCCATCGTGGCGCGTCTTGCGCCACTTTTTCCCTACGGAGAGAACACCGTGGACCGCGACCTTGCCGAGCTCCTGATCTACCTCGGTGAACCTTCCGTTATTGCCAAATCGCTTCAACTCATGGCGACCGCGAAAGACGATCACACCGCGATCGCCAACGAAGGCTTGCTTGATCGTAATGCGGGCTACGCTAGCGCTGCTCGCAAGGCTCACAACAGCCGACCCAACCTTCAGCAATACAGCTATCTCTATCTTCTTCGAAATGCCAAGACCGGCTGGAACTCCGGGCTTCGCAGAACCTACTTCTCATGGTTCCCTCGCGCCGCTTCCTGGGAGGGCGGAAATAGCCTGAAGAAATTTATCGAGAACATCCGCAACGAAGCGCTCGTAAACATCGCGCCCGATTCTGAAAAAGCGGACCTCGATGCCCTTTCGAAAACTCCTCCTGCCGCTCTCGCCAACGCGAAACCACCCAAAGGCCCCGGCCGTTCGTGGACCGTGGTCGGTGCGGTCGCTGAACTCGAAAAGCGCAAGACCGGTCGCAACTTCAAACGCGGTCAGGAACTTTATCAGGCCACCGCCTGCGCCAACTGTCACCAAATCGCGGGTGGAGGAGGAGGAATCGGCCCCGATCTCACCGGCTCCGGAAATCGCTACACGCTCAGCGATCTCATGGAGAACATCGTCCACCCTTCTATGGTCATCTCCGACCAGTACGGCAGTGAAACCATCATCATGAAGGATGGCTCGACCGTCGTCGGCCGCCTTGGCGGTGAAAGCGAAACTTCCATCTCCATCATGACGAATCCCTTCGCGCCCGAATCTCTCATCGAGATCCCGCTCAAGGACATCGAGTCGCGCCTAGCCTTGCCCGTTTCAATGATGCCGCCCGGACTAATCAACACCATGAACCCGGACGAACTCGCCGACCTTGTCGCCTACCTCATGTCGGGAGCCAATCCTGATCACAAAGTCTTCAAATAGGGGAACAGCCTGTCGGGGATCTTGTGGAAATTACGGGCCAAGGTCAGGCCACCGTCTCAAAGAGTTTAAAATGATGAGGGAGGCAGGCTTGCTCGAAAGAAAGAAGGAAGGGGTCCGCGTCTACTACCGGGTCGAAGACCTCCTCGTCTTTGACCTCTGTGAATTGGTCTGCGGTAAGTTGAACCGCGACCACAAGAGTCTCGGGGAAATCGAGTACCTTATTTAAATGGCGGAGCTTCGTAGTGGGTGCGGAGGCGATGGAATTCTTTCGTGAGTTCTTCCTGCACCTTGGCGTATTCGGGCTGGCGGTAGACGCTTTTCATTTCTTGAGGGTCGTTGACGAGGTCGAACATTTGCCATTCGTCGCTTCCGGGGAGGAAGAACAGTTTGTGCGTTTCGGTGCGAACGCCGAAGTGCTGAGGGACATTGTGTTCCCCTTTTTCATAGTAGGAATAGTAGAGTGATTTGCGCCAGTCCTTGGCCTCACCCTTGAGAGTGGGAACGATGGATTTTCCTTGAATCTCGGCAGGGATTTTGAGTCCGGCAGCTTCGAGGAAGGTGGGAGCATAGTCGATGTTTTGAATCATCTCCTGAGGCCGTGAACCGGCTTTGGTCACTCCGGGCCAGCGGATGACGAAGGGCATCTTGAAGGACTCTTCAAACATCCAGCGCTTGTCATACCAGCCGTGCTCGCCGAGGTAGAACCCTTGGTCGGAGGCGTAGATCACGATGGTGTTTTCGGTCAGGCCGTTCTTGTCGAGGTAGTCCAACATCTTGCCCACGCTGTCATCGACCGCTTTCACGGTGCCGAGGTAGTTTTTCATGTAGCGTTGGTATTTCCACTGCACGATTTCCTTGTGGCTCATCGAGCCGACCTTTTTCAAGAATGCTTGATTTTCGGGTCCAAAGTGGGCGTCCCATTCCTTCTTCTGCCCCGCATTCATGCGACCATATTCCGCCATGCCATAGCGATCAGGACCGGGGAGTTCGATGCCTTTGCGCTCGTTTTTTCGGACTTTCGCGTCGTAGGTCCAGTGGAAGTGGCGGTCGATCTCCATTTCGTTTTCGGAGAGAGATTTACTGCGATTGGCGTAGTCGTCGAAGAGCGAGGGAGGCTCGGGAATGGTGAGGCCGTCGAAGGATTTGAGATGGCGTAAAGCGGGCGCAAAGGTCCGGTGGGGTGCCTTGTGCTGGCACATGAGGAAGAAGGGTTTTTCCGGATCGCGCCCGTCGAGCCACTTGATGGCCTTGTCGGTGGTGATGTCGGTGCAGTAGCCGGGGAACTTCTTTTTACTGCCGTCCATCTGAAGGAAGACGGGGTTGTAGTAGCTGCCCTGTCCCGGGAGAATTTCCCAGTGGTCGAAGCCCACCGGATCAGAAATGAGATGCCATTTTCCGAAGACTGCGGTATTGTATCCCGCTCCGTGGAGTGCTTTGGGCACGGTCCATTGGGTTTGGTCGAGACCTTTGCCTGAGTTGCGAAGGAAGCCGTTTTTGTGGCTGTGCTTTCCCGTAAGAATGGTGGCGCGGGAAGGGCCGCAGATAGAATTGCCACAAAAGGAGTTTTTGAAAATGGCACCGCTCGCTGCAAGGCGGTCGATGTTCGGAGTGGGAGCGATCTTGGCCAAGTCCCCGCCATAGGCTGAGATCGACCGGAGCGCATGGTCGTCGGAGAAGAGGAAAACGATGTTTGGCTGCTTGGCGTGGATGAAGGAAGCCGCCAAAAATGACAAAAGGGCAAAGAATCTCATAGGGTTGAAAGTGGCATACCGGATGGAGGAACTTTGGGAAGGATGAAGTCGCTTTCGCCGACAGTAGTTCTAACGACTACGGGCAGATCTTCTGAATTTTTTTGATATCTCCAATCGGCAACTTTGTTCAGGTTGATCTAAGATTGGGAGCTGTCCTTGTTCCATGAAATTCCGCCTCCTGCTTCTCACCGATATCCCGTTTGTTGGTTAAGGTCATGCCGATCTGGTCGCCCTAGCCGAGAAGTGGGAAGTCCCTCAGCCTCACACAGAGCAGCACTGTGAGTGTGGAGATGGCCGTCTTCATATTTTGGCAACGGGGATGTGGAGGGGCGGCCAAGATCAGAAAATAAGACAGGCAAATCAGATGTCGAACACGAAAGATGAAAATGAACCGAGTGACGCCGAGGCCGTCACTCTCCCACGCATTGTTCGCTGAGATTTTTCAGAGCTTCGTCAATCCTGTAAAGATCAGCCTCTACCATGCCACTGGCGATCACACCTTCAACATCTCCCATGACGCTTATATAGCTGGACCGAGAGGCCCATACTCTCACCCGCCACGTAAAATCGGAACCCGGATTTATCACGAAACTTCGACTTCGTATTAGTGAACGCTCCCGAATGGTAATCGTGCCGGCCTTTCTGCCGATCTCTACTGATTTGGTTACTGCTGAAATCATCAAGATACTCGGAAGGATCGCAATGAAACAAAATCCTCCGAGTAAAAAGAAAAGCATCGAATCCGACATGTTGCTATGGCGCAAATCCGATTGATAAATCCATAAAATAGCAAAGAGAAAAATAATGGTAGCTGTGAATCCACCAGCCCCTGCTCGCAGGCCCGATTTGATGAAGTAATTGGCCATTTCAAAGCGAACAGTATTTATTCGTATCGTCAGGATCTGACATAACACCTTTGGTGTTTGGAGACTTACACAGCGAGTCGCCCTAGTATTTCAGCCCAAGATCATTGGCACGAACTTCGCTTAGTTTGGCTTTCATCTTTTGCCGGAAGCGGGTGATGACTGCGGCGTGCTTGGGATCGCTGGCGAGGTTGGTGTATTGCTTGGGGTCCTTCTTCATATCGAAGAGTTCCTCTCCCTTATTGCCTGTGTTGCCATATTGAATGTAGGCCCAGTCGTGCTCGCGGAGGAGGAAGCCTTTTCCGTTCACACTAAAGGCGGCATCGCGGACTTCGTGTTTGGGATTGTCAAAGACTGACGAGATGTTTTTCCCCTGAAGGCGGTCGGGAATTTCGAGGCCGCAGAGGTTTGAGAGCGTGGGATAGAGGTCGAGAAGTTCGACGAGTGAGTGGCACACTGCGGGCTTCTTTCCGGGGATGCGCACGATCAGCGGAACGGCGGCCGATTCATCGTGGAGGCTGACCTTGGCCCAGAAATCGTGCTCACCAAGATGGTAGCCGTGATCGCTGGTGAAGATGACGATGGTGTTGTCGTCGAGGCCGGCCTTGGTGAGGGCATCGAGCACCTGTCCGACCATGCGGTCCATGTAGACGACCGAAGCGTAGTAGCCACCCACCGCTTTCTTTTGGCGACGCACATCCATCTTCATGTTCTTACTCGTCTTGTAGTTGATGCCCATCTTGGGAATGTCATCCCAATCGCCCTTCACTTTTTCCGGGAGGTCCATGGTGTCGTAGGGAAGGAAGTCTTTGTAGTCCTTGCGGGGGGCGACGAAGGGGACGTGAGGACGGACAAATCCCACTCCGAGAAAGAAGGGCTTTTCGCTGTCCTTGTGTTTCTCAATAAGTTCGGCCGCTTTCGCGGCGGTCTTGCCGTCCGAGTGGACAAGGTCATCGCCGTCTGCTTCGACGACCACGAAGGTGTTGCCTCCGACTGGGCCGGGCTTCCTTCCGTCGTGATTACTTTCCAATGTTTCACCGTCACCGGGAGCGCGCCACTCGGGGCCCTGGGAGTTGAAGCGCTCGGTCCACGAGATGGGATCGTCGGCACCGTCGGTTCCTTTCTCGATGCCAATGGGAACGCCCATGTGGAAGATTTTGGAAACGCGGGCGGTGTAGTATCCTGAGTTTTTGAAATGCTGGGCCCAGGTGGCGCGGTCGCCAATGGCGGGCCGGGGAGATCCGTAGCCGAGCATTTTGATGGCGTGGGGATAGTAGCCGCTCATGAAGGAGGCTCGCGAGGGGCCGCAGTAAGTTCCCTGGCAATAGGCTTTCGTGAAACGGGTTCCTTGGGTGGCGAGGCGGTCGATGTTCGGCGTCTTGCACACTTCGTTGCCATAGCATGAAAGCGCGGTGGCGGTGAGGTCATCGGAAATGATGAAAAGGACGTTCATCTTTTCCTTTGCCGTGCCGAGGCAGGTGAGCAGCAAGGCGATGACTGGAATGAGAGAAGTCGAAGGTTTCATAAAAGTGATCAATAGCAGTGGAGGGTCGTTACTGGATGGTTTCGATGATCACGCCGCCGGTTGCCATGGCATGGGCCTTGGAGGGGGAGGAATCGGGATGCCAGGGGCCGATGCTTTCGTTGAGCGGGAGATCAATGAGGGCGTCTTTCACTTCCTTCAAGGGGGTGACTTCGGGGCCTGAATAGAGGACCCTCGGAGAAAGGCGGACCCAATCGATTTGTCCGGTGAAGTGGTCGACGGCCTGACCTTTGCCGTTCACGTCGGCACCTACGATGAGGGGGAGGCGGTTGTCCTTGAGTTTTCCTTGTCGGGCCTCGGTGGCGAGAAGTTCACCATCAAGATAGAGGCGGGCCTCCTTGCCATCGTAGACTCCTGCAAGGGTGTGCCATGTGTCGGTTTTCAGGAGTGGGGATGCAGCGGCGACGGCGAGGTATTTTCCATCAAGATTGATGATGAATTCCGGGCGTCCTTCACTGATGAAGATGCCGTAGCCGGAGCCTTCGGTCTTGGTCACGAGACCGGTGCGACCAACGAAGGTGTCGGCTTTGAAACGGCACTCGAGGGTGACATTCTTAGTGACCTTGAATCGCTTTGAGGGGATGGAAAGAGCTTGGTTCTTGCCGTTGAAGCGCGCAGCTCCATTGGGAAGGGATTTGTTTCGGTCGAGTTGGAAGTCGAGCGGGACGGGGACGGAGCGGCGGGGGATTTCGTATGCGAAGCCCTTGGCGAGATACTCGGTGTCGAGATGAAACGCGGGAGTGGCGAAGGATCCCGTGGTAAGGGAGGCGTTCCACGAAAGGGTGAAGGTGAAGTCCTTTGATTCTCCGGCTTTGATGGTGGCGTGGTGGTGATCCGGTTGGCAGTCAAAGGCCAATCCTTTGGTGCCATGGGAGAGGACCGCGGCGATGGAGCGGTCGCTGGGATTGGTAAGGGTCACCGTGATTTCATGCTGTCCGCCCTGATCATTCTTAAGAGGGAGGGGCGGAGTGATCTTCACGGGCGATGATTTGACTTTGTTGACTTGCGCGATGAGATCACCGGTGATTTCCCGAACGTCGAGGACCTCACCCACAGGCACCGCGGCGAGGGCAATGCGACCATTCCTGACGGTGACAATATCGTAGTGGTGGAGGTAGCCGGCTTGCGGAATGGCTCCGGACTGATTCCCACCGGTGGTGGCGAGGGTGACATATTCGATCCCATCGCGTGGGCCATCGTAGCGCATGGTGTGAATGTGTCCGGCGAAGACGGCGGAGACGTTGCCCGCATCCTTGAGACGTTTATGGACGCGCTCCCAGTCGTCGCCATAGCCGCGTCCGAGCCAGCGGGGATGGTGGATAAAGAGGAAGACGTGTTCGGCATCCTTGGCTTTTTTGAGCGTGCCATCAAGCCAGGTGAATTGCTCGGGGCTCATTTTTTGAGCCGCTGGTTTACCGAAGGTTCGTTCTCCGGTCTTGGGGTCACCCTCGTCGGAATAGAGGACGATGAACCAGGAGTTTTTATGCTCGAAGGCATACCAAAGCGGTCCGAAGTGCATCTCATAGGACGTTTCCATCTCTCCTTCGGGCTTCTTCGATTTGTCCGGACCCCGCCAGTAGATGTCGTGGTTTCCGGCTACCGGGAACCAAGGGCAGGCGAGTTCGTTCATGATAGACTTGTATTCCTTCATCTGAGTCATCCAGATGTCCTCGTTGCTGTAACCATTGATGAGGTCGCCGACGGTCATGACGAAGTCAGGTTCCAAAAGATTGGTGTCGCGCACGGCATCAGCGAGGATAGCGACTCCGTCGTCGGGGCCTCCGGTGCGGTCGCCGTACACGATAAAGCTAAAGGCGTCCTTCTCGTTGGGAAGAGGGAGCTTCACCTTGCTCTTGCGCGAGGTGTCGAATCGATCCGGGGTGGCTTCAACGGTTTCGTGCTTTTCACCGTGACGATGAAGGTGATGTTTGTGACCAATGTTGGGATTGACCGGAGGGGGTTCAGCGAGGGCGGGAGAGGCGCAGAGACCGAGGAGAAGAAGGTATGAACGTTTCATACGCTTTGATACGGGACAATGAGCAGAGAACTTCCCTTTCTTTCACCTGGGGTCAGAATCAATCGTTTCTCAACAATTGACTCGGTAACCAGAACAGCCTTTCCTTTGAGCGATGATGAAGATTTTCTCCCTGTTCCTCTCCGTGCTCAGTAGCGCGACTCTTTGCGCCCAGTCGTTGACTTTGGAAATCAAAGAAGAAGCGGTCACAGGGAACAAGACATTGGAAATCTCGGGCACTCCAGCCGCAGGGACGAACTACCACCTTCAATTGAGCCACGACACCCAAACCTGGTTCCCCATTGCCGGGACCCGAGCTTTGCCGTGGCAGTTTGTCGACACCGATTCTCTTGATCGGACCCGGGGATTTTATCGCGCCACTCAAAGCCCTCTCGTTCCGATCTCATCGCACTCATCCTGGAAGAACACCGTCACTCTTCCCGCCGACCCCTTTCGCTCCGCTCCCGTTCTCACCGCCTTCGGCCAGACCGAGATTCGCTGGATCAAATTCTCCATCATCCTGGACAATGCTCCCACCGTCTACTTCCAGGACGGCAGCAAATATCAATTTCACTTCAACTTTGCCAATGACCGCCTCGATCCCTTCTCTGGAATCTCCTTCGATGATTTCAACGCCGCTTCTCTCTACCCTCCGGAACAAGAGGTCGCTTTAGGAGCCCTTCTTTTCGCCCCCGCCCACAAGGAGTTCGCCTTCGAATTCGTCGGCCAAAATTCCTACCCACCCGAGATGCTGCGCTATCTCTACCAACTCGCCGGTGCCGCTGTCGAGCGACCCGATGATTGGTCCGGTTTCTATTTTCCGACCTTTGAGCAAGCCGAAAGCGCCCGTGAAGATGCCGCATACTTCCAACGCAACAACATTGCTCTCGGTTCCATCGCTCGATGGCAAAACTCCGATGCCTGTTACTCCTCTGGCTGGGCCCTCGGGCGACTGGTCTTCGTTCCCGGCGCCGAGATCAAGGAAGCCTTCCGCACCGGCGCCCTTCTCTCCACCGACATTCTCATCACCGATGGAGTCCCTTCCGAAGTCCCATTCGTCGCCGGCATTATCTCCACCGCCCCGGGGACTCCCAATTCACACGTTGCCATTCTCGCCCGCTCCTATGGCGTTCCCTTTGTTTACCTTTCGGACCAAGGAGATGTCGATGCCGCGCTTGCTCTCGACGGGCAAGAGGTCGTCCTCCGCGGAGCCTCACAATATTCCGGCGAATGTAAGGTCGATGTCTTCGAGGCCAAAGATCTTAGTCCCGGCTATCGTTCCGTCATTCTCGACCTCAAAAGCACGCCATCCCTTGAGTTCACACCGCGCGCAAACCTCGGCACCCTCACCATGGCTGTCGCCACCGCCGCACTTTCTGACTCCCGCTACATCGGAGGTAAGGCCGCCAACTTCAGCCTCCTTCGCCAAACCATCCCCGATATTTCTCCCGCCGCCACCGCCTTCACCTTCGACCTTTGGGACAGCTACCTCGCTCAAACAATCGATGGAGCCTCTCTCGAAAACCTGATCGCGAACCGCCTCTCCTCCCACATCTGGCCCCCCAACATCGCTGCGCTCGATGCCGATCTCAAAGCCATCCGCGACCTGATCAAAGACGATGCTGACTTTTCCGCCGGGCAAAAAAACTCCATCATCGCTTCCCTTCAATCGGCTGGATTCGACCCTCTCAAGAAACTCCGCTTCCGCAGCTCCACTAACGTCGAAGACTCGGACCAATTCATCGGTGCCGGTCTTTACGACAGCTACAGCGGCTGCCTCCAGGATGATCTCGATGGCAACGACGAAGGTCCCTCCCACTGCGATTCCAGCAAGGTAAACGAACGCGGTGTCTTCCGCGCTTTGCGAAAAGTCTACGCCAGTTTCTACAATCTCAACGCATACCTCGAGCGACTCCGGCGCGGTGTCGATGAAGATCAAGTGGGCATGGCCGTCCTCGTTCACCACTCCTTTCCCGACGAAATCGAAGCCGCCAACGGAGTCATTACCGGAAGCTTCCAACCCTCGGGTAACAACGTTTTCCTTTTCAGTGAAATCGTCACCCAACTTGGCGCAAACTCAGTTACCAACCCTGATGGCGACAGCATCCCCGAGCTGGTGGACTCAAATTGTTACAAGGCAAACTCCGTCACTAACTGCAGTAACTTCTTCCAAGAACGCTCCAGCCTTCTTCCGCTCGGCCAATTCTCCATCATGGACTGGCAAGACGACTACAGCGCTCTCAATTCCAAAGCTCTCGACGTCGCCCGGGCCTACCAAACAGCCACTGGTATCGATCGCTTCACTCTCGAATTTGAATTTAAAAAGCTCACCGACGGCTCCTTCGTCATCAAACAAGTACGAAGAGTCCCCGAGATTGAATCCTCCGGCTCCAAAGACCCCGCTCTTGTCAACTGCCCTGTCACCTTTGAAGTCTTTCAAGGAGAAGCCGCCGATCTTTTCTCCAACCACAATCTCAAGCTCCGTCTCGGCGCCGAAACCGCAAGTCGGATGCTCGACAGCACGGGAAATACCACGAGCTTCCTCACCAAATCGGACTGGCTCCATCACAGTGATGGTGCGATTCAAGATAAAGTCGGAGCGGTTCCTTTCTGGGATAATGCCCAATTCGCGATAGAGGACATTTTTGGCAAAGACTACGCCGTCGATTCTTGGACCGAGCTCAACTTCAAAGGCGGCAGCACCGATCTCGAATTCCGCTTCCAAATGCCCTCGGTAAACGAACTTGCGAGACAGCCCATTCGTATCCTGGGTGACTTCCGCGCAGAGCTTCACGCCACTTTCGCGGAACCTCAATTGACTTGGCAATTTCCGGCCGGATTCACGACCACCACCTCACAAGTGGTCATCCTTGTTCCCAGCGTCACCGACCAACCCCTCCCTCCTGGATCTACCAAGAAAACACGAACTCATGAAGCCCGGTCCGGCACCCAAGTGGAGGTCAACTTCTTCTGGCCCCCCGGCCCGACCGGTCCTTCCGCCGGCTACACCGCTCCCCTCCAAAAATGGGACGTCACCACGATCACCGGCCTCACCACTTCCCCTATTGAACTCCGCGGTTACTTTTCCCAAACCTACCGCCCCGGCCACCACAACTTCGCCGAGGAATTTCTCTTCGAACCCCGCCTCGAAGAGGGCATTAGTTCCACCATTCTCTCCGAACTCGAAGCCCTCGATATCAAACAAATCTACCTCGAGTTTGGGAACATCAAACCAACTTTCAAAGCCATTGGTTTCGATGATCGCGTCCGGGATTTGAATTGATTTCTTTGAATGAACTAAGATCGCAATGGTTTTCAAAAATTGGAAAAGATGAGAACCATCTTGATGCTTACTCGACGAAAATCATCAAGTCTGCGTAGGAATTATCCTATTGCTTTCAAGTCTCTTTTTGAAGCGGTTTTTATCGAAAATTAGAATCACTTCTCAAGCTTCTGCCAGGGCGGGGTCGGTTCCGATGGTTCCGATAAGAGAGTTTCGGTATTCGGTTGTTTCCAGTTCGCTTTGCCTTGCCTTAGCGCTCTCTAGCTTTTCGAGGATTCCGAGCCGGGAGATTTCGCTTTCGTGGGATTCCTTGTTCAGGAAGTCCTCCAGAGCGGTGATTTTCCGGGCGATGAGATTTTGTTCGACCGTAACCTTGGTGTCGAGGCGGGCTTGATACCAATTGGAGGCGAGGACGGTTTCGCGATCGAATAAATCTCGTACTTCGAGAGCGGTGATCGTTTTTCCTTCGAAGTGACCCTCAACCATGATGTTGAGGAGAGCTTTGAGTGGAGGACAGGCGACATCGATGGAGCCGTCTTTGAAGTAATTTTCCGCGATGCGTTTTTGAGTTTCGACGATGTTGTCGATGCCATCGATGTAGTCCTCTTCTGACTGCTCCTCGGGTCGGAGCATGTCACTGGTGAAGACCGTTCCGGGTGCGGAGAACATGCGACCGAAGAAGGTGTTTACGAAGCTCTCATTGATGCGGTATCCGAGGCGGCTGGCGTGAATGGTGCGGCCGTCTTTTTCGAAGTCATCGATCTTATCGAGGAAGTCATTCTCGATGAGAAACTCGGGTTCACGTTCGTTGATAAACATGCGCGACCAGACTTCCGGGACGACGAGTGAGATGTCGTGTTCGAAGCGATACTTTCGACCGATGTGCCCGGCGGCGGAGGAGAAGCCGTGGTCGGTCGTCAGGATGTAGCTCACAAGGGCGGCATTAAGATCGTAGATGGGGAGCAGGGCGTTGAAGGGGCCTTTGGTGAGGGCACCTTCTGATCCGGCACCGGTGGTCGAGGGGCTCTTGCCGGTGAGGGAGGCAATGAAATCCATGAAGAGCTCGGGGAGTTCCTGATAGTGGATCGGAGCATAAACGGCGAGCGAGCGAATGCCGGGCTCGGCGGGGTTGTTGCGGCGGCCGAGGAGGACGGAATTTACCGGCATGGGAACGGGAGCCTCGTGGGAGAGGCGGCGGTAAAAGCGCGAGCCCATTTCCGCGATGTAGAGACTGCGGGGGTCTTCGAGGTCGGGACGGTTTTGGAGGTAGCGGGGATTCTTGGTCGGCTTGCCATCGACGATGCGGGGGAGGTGCGTGGAGATGACGTAGTCGGGCGATGCGGCTTCAAGATAGTCGTTGAACATGTTCTGCATCGGCCTGGTAAAGTGCTCGAAGCGGATGGCGTCTTTCTTCATTTCCTCGGCGTCGGACCGGGGGATGGGCTCGTAGTTGGAGAAAAAGGTGCCTTTGTGGCTGAAGTCGAGCTCGGCCTGCTTGTCATAGCCTCGCACGATGGCGTCGTCAGGTCGCTGGAAGAGGCGATACTCGCAGTTCTT
>ENA-OSJC01001483-OSJC01001483.1-marine-metagenome-genome-assembly--contig:-NODE-1483-length-19261-cov-6.488636_pt1 | contig 19261 bp, 18 predicted proteins | sample MGYA00237885_ERZ534234 | MGnify/ENA primary metagenome ERZ534234 (study PRJEB26413, sample SAMN06343907) | marine metagenome | isolation source: coastal waters | place: Atlantic Ocean: West Antarctic... | reverse complement strand
TCTGCTCAGGTTTGGGTAACTGAAGTTGATCCAATATGTGCACTTCAAGCAGCTATGGAAGGCTATCGTGTGGTGACCATGGAATATGCTTCTAAGCATGCTGATATTTTTGTATCTGCAACAGGAAATTATAACGTGATTAATCATGATCATATGAAAGCAATGAAAAATCAAGCTATCGTATGTAATATTGGCCACTTCGACAATGAAATTGATGTTGCTTCATTATCAGAATACAAATGGGAAGAAATAAAGCCACAAGTTGACCATGTGATTTTTCCAGACAATAAACGTATTATTCTTTTAGCAAAAGGTCGCTTAGTTAACCTTGGTTGTGGAACAGGCCATCCTAGTTACGTTATGGGATCTTCTTTTGCCAATCAGGTAATTGCTCAAATAGAATTATTTTCTGAGAAAGATAAATACCCTCTTGGCGTTCATGTACTGCCTAAACATTTAGATGAAAAAGTAGCGAGGTTGCAATTAACTACACTAAATGCTGACTTAACAACATTAACTCAAGAGCAAGCGAAATATATTGACGTGGACATTAATGGACCATATAAGACTGAGACATATAGGTATTAAGATATGCCCAATATGCGATCAGTAAGTTTTGAATTCTTTCCTCCTCGTACTGAGGAGGGAGTTCTTAAACTTAATAAAACAATAAAAACATTATCGGAATTTAACCCAAAGTTTTTTTCCGTTACTTTTGGTGCTGGCGGTTCAACTAAGGCTAAAACATTAGAAACAGTTTTAAGTATTAAATCATCAAATAATAATGGCGTACCTCATCTATCTTGCATTAGTGCTTCAAAAGAAGATATTAGAAACCTCATAAATGAGTATAAGACCCATGATATTAATCATTTAATTGCCCTAAGAGGAGATAATCCATCAGGAGCAATAAGCTACGGAGATTTTAAATATGCTAATGAGTTAATCTCTTTCATAAGAGAGGAAACAGGAGAATATTTCAATATTCAAGCCGGTGCATATCCTGAATATCACCCAGAAGCAGATTCTGCAACTGATGATTTAAATAATTTTAAAAGAAAAATAGAGGCTGGTGCAAATTCAGCAATCACACAGTTTTTTTTTAATGTGGATGCTTATTTTAAATTTATAGAGGAATGCCAGAAAAAATCTATTACTGTACCTATTATTCCTGGCATTATGCCCATTTATAATATCAAGCAACTATCAAGATTTTCATCAAATTGTGGTGCAGAAATACCAAGGTGGCTAAGGTTAAAGCTTGAAAGTTATGGTGATGATATTCAATCAATAAGAGATTACGGTGTTGATGTTATATCAGAACTATGTGAAACATTAGTTCAGTATGGCGTACCCGGTATTCATTTTTACACTTTAAATGAATCTAAAATAGTTTCAAAAATAATTAAAAACATTAGTAATTAATGGAGAACTAATTGCTCAGTTCGATATAAAGAATCTTCAACAAACAGATAATCATTCTCTCGCCCATTATTCCATAAGGTCATCATTACAATCCAACGTACTTCGTCAATATTGATTATATTTTGATTGAGCGCCATAGCTCGATCAATAATAATTTCACGCTCAATTGAGCTTAAAACTTGAGCTTGTTCAAGAAATAGAATAAAACCTAAACCATCAAAAGAGAACTTTTCTTTTTCTTTTTCTGTAAAAATTCTTAACTTATCATTTAATTTTAATGAATGTGATTGAGGAATTGTTGATGACATTTCTTTGAGTTCTGAGAACCAATCGAGAGCACTTTCAATATCTTTATTTTCAAAGCCAGCAGCTTCAAGCTCTAAAGTCATATTAGAAAAATCTAAATTATTCTTAGAACTCAAATAGTTTTCAAACATATAGATAAGTAAATCAAACATGAAAAATCCTTTTTTTTGAAGTTAACATTAAAAATTTAAAGCCTTTTACAATGAAAAAAAAGAAAATGAGACTGTAAGCAGTATAATTAGAATGTTCCAAAGTTTTTATAATTCAATATAAAATAATTTAACAGTTAACAATTAAATAATCAATACTATATGGTAAAGATTAAATCTAAAATGATAAAAAATGAAAAAACCTTTAGTTATTTAACTAAGCATGGAAAATAAAAAACTGAAGATTATATTTGCCGGTACACCAGAATTTTCTGTACCAACATTAAATGCTCTATATAAAGAGGATTACCAGATTTTATTAGTACTTACTCAGCCAGACAGAAGGTCAGGTAGAGGGATGCATTTTAAATCAAGCCCAGTAAAGCAGAAAGCTAAAGAATTCAATATCCCTGTATTCCAACCAGATAATTTAAAAGATGAAGATGTAATAAAAAAAATAAAAAACGTTAATGCAGACATTCTAATAGTGGCAGCATATGGATTGATTATTCCAACTAAAATTTTAGATATTTTTACTAAAGGTTCGTATAACGTCCATGCATCTTTACTGCCTGCATGGAGAGGTGCTGCACCAATTCATAGAGCAATTGAAGCTGGAGACTCAAAAATCGGGGTAACAATAATGTCGGTACACCCGAAATTAGATGCGGGGGATATGGTTAAGAAAAAAAGTATAGATTTGGAAGAGGGAGTAACAACTGGCGAAATAACAAAAATAATATCAAAATTAGGTGCTGAATTGATGGTTAATGTTGTTAATGATATCGAGACTGAAAAGCCACTTAAATTTACCAAGCAAGACGAATCAATTACAACTTATGCAAAAAAAATTAACAAATTTGAAGCACGGATAATTTGGAAAGATGTAACATCTAAAGTGATAATACGTAAAATAAATGCTTTCAATCCTTTTCCAGGAGTATTTTGTAAGTTTAGAGGAAAAATTATAAAAATATGGAAAGCTAGGAAGAAAAATAATGTTAAAACAAAAAAACCAGGTAAATTATATATTGACCCAGAAAGAAATAATCTTTTTGTAACGACTGCCGATGGTGCTATTGAGATTAAAGAAATTCAATTAGAAGGTAAAAGAAAAATGACTGCAGAAGAATTTATTATTACAAATAAGATTATAAATGAAGAATTTCTTTCATGATGAATCATTCTCAGTGGATTGCAGCAATGATAGTCGAACAAGTACTTTTAGGGAGAAACTTAGATAAAAGTTTCGAGCTAATTTTAAAAAAATATAATACAAGTGAAATTGAGAATCTATCTCAAATCAAAGATATGGTTTATGGTGCAATAAGAAATCTAGGGAGGTCTAATTTTTATATCAATAAATTAGTAAAGAATAAAATAGAGAATCGATGTCTTGAGGCTCTCTTACATATAGTCTTGTTCCAAATCACACATGAGAGGTCAAATATCTTTACTTTAGTTAACGAAGCAGTTGATGCAGCAAAAAAAATTGACCATAAAAAAAGTGCGTTTATAAATGCAGTACTAAGAAATTTTTTAAGAAATAAAGATAACTTACAACAAGAATTAAATAATAATGAGTCTGCAGTTTATAGTTATCCAAATTGGTGGATTGAAAAAGTTAAAAAGCAATATCCAAAAAATTGGAAAGATATTTTAGTTATTGGTAACCAGCGACCACCTTTAGCGTTACGCATCAATCTAAAAAAAACAGATGTTAATAAATATTCAATTTTATTAAATAATCACGGGATTGGCCATACTTTAGTAGGGAGTGAATGCTTAATTATAAATAAACCTTTAGGGGTTGATAAGATACCAGGCTTCTTGGAGGGAAAAGTTTCTGTACAGGATTTTGGAGCTCAATTAGCAGCACGTTTATTAGATTTAAAAAATAATCAAAAAGTTTTGGACGCGTGTTCGGCTCCTGGCGGAAAGGCTTGCCATATGTTAGAGCTTAATTCAATCGAATTATTAGCAATTGAAAGTGATAAGAAAAGAACAATTAAAATTCAAGAAAATATAGATCGACAGGGTTTAAAAGCAACAATCTTAAATGAAAAATTATGTAGCCAAAACGAATGGTGGGATAAAGAATTTTTTGATCGGATATTACTAGATGTACCTTGTTCAGCATCAGGAATAGTAAGGAGGCATGTAGATATAAAATGGTTGAGGAGAATAAATGACTTTAAAAGTTTTGGAGATAACCAGTTATCTTTATTAAGATCAGCCTGGCCAATGTTAAAAGAGAATGGAAAATTATTATATGTAACCTGTTCAATATTTGAAGAAGAAAATAGAGATGTCATCGAAAAGTTTAAACTAGGGTTGGATAACGTTTCAGAGTTGAATATAAACTTCCCTTCAAATATAGTCCATATCAAAAATCAAATACTCCCATCAGATAATCATGACGGCCTATTTTATGCACTTCTTCAAAAAAATTAAGATTATTGTTGTCTTAGTGGCAATCTTACTTTTAGTAGCTATGGCGAACAAATTTACTTTATATGATGATAATAAAATATTAATTAAAGATGTCATGATTAGTAAGAATAATAATTTATACAATGTGAGCTTTATCCAAGAGTTAAAACTAGATGACTTAATAAAAGAAGCGATTGATAAAGGAATACCGTTAGTGTTTAAGATAACATTAAAGATAGTTAAATTAAATAAAATTTCTCCGGATAATACTATAAAAAAAGAAGTAAGGTATTATCGAATTAAATATAAAGCATTAAGAAAAATATATAGAATATTTGATATTAATGAAGAAAAATATGAATATAAAAACCTAGATCAAGCTATTCAAAAGATGCTAAAAGTAGAAAACTTGGAATTTTCATTCGTTGATGATGGAATGAATTATGAATTATGGTTAAATGTATCTCTTGATAAAAAAAAATTACCTAAACCTTTGCAAGTAAATTTCTTCAATAAAACATGGAGTATGAACTCTGGAAATAGTATTCATAAAATGGAAAATTAAATTGAAATATATAATTACAATTGTTGCATTTATTGGAATTACATTACTCATATTGTTAGCAAAAGCAATTTCAAATTCAGAATTAATTCCAGGCGATTCATTTAGAATTTTATTAGGGCTAAATATTTTATTTATATGCTCTTTAATTGGTTTGATTGCAGTTCAGATTTTTCGCTTACTTCAAAGTGTCAAAAAAGAGATTACAGGTAGCCGTTTAACATTAAGGCTTGTATTGTCATTTGCGTTAATGGGGATTGTTCCAGTTTTAATAGTATATTTAGTTTCTGTAAACTTTCTAACCAAATCAATTGAGTCATGGTTCGATGTAAAAGTTGAGTCAGCACTAGAAGGGGGACTAACCTTAGGACAAAAGAGTATCGATATATTAATGCGGGATATTGAGCTCAAAGGAAAAAGTATCGCATATTCAATTGGAAACTCAGAACCAGATCAAAGGGATAGCTTATTAACAGACCTAAGAGTAAAGTTTGGAATTCAAGATGCTGTAATTTTTGATCAAGATTCAATGATTATTGGGGTTTCAAGTGAGAAAAATAATTTAATACCACCAATTCCTAATACTGAAGATATAGAAAGAGGAGGACAAGGCTTTTTTGGTAAAATTGAAGAGGTTAGCGGAGAGCAGATTTATTTAAAGACATTTACACCAATCATTTCAAAAAGTGCAATGTCAAAAAAGTTAATTCTACAATTAACACAGCCAATACCACCATCAATTTCAAATTTAGCTTTATCTGTTGAGTCTGTTTATGATGAATATCAACAATTAACTTACAGTAGAAATTCATTAAAAATAATTTATATTTTAACGTTAACGTTAGTATTATTATTAGCCTTATTATCATCTGTAGCAGCATCCTTTGTTATTAGTAGAAGATTCTCAGCCCCTCTAGCAATGCTTGCAGGTGCAACAAAAGAAATATCAAAAGGAAACTATAAAAAAATTATTCCAGAACAAGGAAAAGATGAGATAGGAGTTCTGATAAGCTCATTTAATAGTATGACTTCACAATTAGGTGAAGCAACAAGAAGCTCTGAGAGGGATAGGGAAAGGTTAGAAGATGCAAGAACATTCCTTGAAACTATTTTGGCCCACTTGACTACAGGAGTTATTGTACTTAATGGTAAAAAAGTAATTCAATTAAATAATATTTCCGCATCTAGAATGCTTACGAATAAAAAAATAACAATGAATAATGAGCCAATGAAAGAAGTAATAGCTAGAAATTTACTTTTTAAACCTTTGTATGACTTCGTAGAATTATACATAGACGGTAATAAAAATAATAAAGAAGTAAGCCAAGAATTCAAATTAAATAAGGACAAGCAAGAAAGGACAATAATGTTACAGATAACGCCCTTAATCGGTAACAAAGGAAAATCATATGTATTAGTAATTGATGATATATCTGAAGTCACTCAAGCACAAAGACATAGTGCGTGGGGAGAGGTCGCTAGAAGACTTGCACATGAGATAAAGAACCCTTTGACTCCAATACAATTGTCAGCAGAAAGAATCCAACATAAATTTAAAGATAAATTAAGCAAAGAAGATTCTGATATTCTTGAACGGTCAACAAATACAATTGTAAACCAAGTAAATGCATTGAAGATAATGGTCAATGAGTTTGCTGAATATGCAAGACCACCAAAAATTCAAAAAGATACAATAAGAATTGATAATCTGATAGAGGAGGTAATTGACCTATATGAAATAAACGACATAATAAAGGTCAAAAAAGATAAAAATATACCAATTATTTATGCTGATCAAAATAAATTAAGACAAGTAATAATAAATTTATTAGAAAACTCACAAGATGCTTTAAAAGAAATCAAAAATCCGAAAATAAAAATATTTATAAAAAAGAAAGTTAATGAAGTTGAGTTAATTGTTGAAGATAATGGAAGAGGGATTCCTGATGAGATTATTGGTAGAATATTTGAGCCCTATGTCACATCCAAAAAAACAGGTACTGGTTTAGGGTTGGCTGTGGTGTATAAAATTATTGAAGAACATGAGGGTAAAATTAATATTGATAGAATAAAAAATTCTGGAACAAGGGTAACGATAACTTTAAAAGCTGAGGGAAAATAATAAGCATGCCTACAAATATATTAATAGTAGATGATGAGGGAGATATTAGAGAGTCATTAAAAGATATACTCGAAGATGAGGGGCATAAAATATTCTTAGCAGAAAATGCAGAAGAAGCAAGATTGATAAAAAATAAAGAAGAAATTGAACTAATTTTATTGGATATTTGGATGCCAGATTGCGATGGTATAACATTACTTAAAGAATGGGCTAGTGAGAATAAAATAAATTGCCCTGTGCTAATGATGTCTGGTCATGGAACAATTGATACTGCAATCGAAGCAACCAGAATAGGGGCATATGATTTTCTCGAAAAACCAATTTCACTTCAGAAATTACTAAATTCTATAAATACAGCACTCAAAAAAGAAATACAAGTAACAAAAATGAATCAAAGTTTTCTAGATAATGCACAACTAAAATGGATAGTTCAGTTTAGACAAAAATTAAGAGACCTTAAAAGCTCAAATATAATATATTTAGAAGGGCTAGAAGGAAATCTTATTAATATATGTATTAATAGCTTGGTTGGAACAAATTATTTATTGATTAACTCTGATGCAATAATTAAGGATAATTTTATTGAAAAAGCAGCAGAGAGAGGATGTAATGCGATATTATTTAAAAATTTTTCAAAATTTGATAATTTAAAAAAAGATAATATTACCAAATATCTAAAGCTTAATATTTATAAAAAAATAAAAATTATATTTATTGATGAATCTATCGCGAATATTAATGTCGCAGAAGAGCTATCAGAAGAAAATGTTCTCCACATGCCGGATTTTTCAAAAAATCAGGATTTGATTCCTGATTTTTCTTTAGCAATACTTAATTTTTATCTCTCAATGAATAAGCATCTGGGGTATAAAGAATTTGAGATTGCAGCATTAAATTATCTGAGAATATCAAGTAATGTAAAAAATATTGATGTCCTTGATAATATTATATTTAATCTAATTAAAATTTCTGATGGTCAAAAAATAACATCAGAATGTGTTGAAAGTTACTTAGACGGTATCAAAAATAAAGAAGATAATAAAATTACTAAACAACAAGATTCATATAATGTGAGTGGAGATATCTTTAATAAAGCACTCAAAGAGGCAAGAGAAGATTTTGAGAAACTATATTTTAACTTTCACATGCAGAAAAATTTATCTGTAGCAGATTTAGCAAAAAAATCAGGTGTTGAAAGAACTCACTTATACAGGAAACTAAAGTCACTTGGGATTAAAAGTAAGTAATTCTTATAATTCCGTAATAACAGGCGTGTGATCAGATGGCCTTTCTAATTCCCGTGGTTTTTTATCGATATAAGATTTTACTAAATTCTCCAATAAAGAATCTGTTATAAGGATATGATCAATCCGCATCCCAACATTTCTCTTTAATGGTATTCTGTAGTCCCACCAAGAAAAATCTAAAGATTCAGGATTTAAATTTCTATATGAATCAGTAAAACCAAGCTTTAATATTTTTTTAAAAAAATCCCTTTCAATATCTGAAACTAAATTTTTCCCCCTCCATGATTCTGGATCGTGACAATCTATATCCTCTGGAGCAATATTAAAATCGCCTGACAATATAATATTTTCATGAGTTTCTTGTAATTTTTTTAACCACTTATAAAAATGACTAAGCCATTTTTTTTTGTAAATAAATTTATCAGAATCTAGCGATTGTCCATTAGGTATATAGGCAGATATTACCCTTACTTTTTTTGAATCACTTTCTTCATATGTGCCGGAAATTAATCTACTTTGAATGTCATCAAAGCCATTAATATTTAATGAAATATCTGTTAACGGGTTTTTACTAATTATTGCAACACCATTGTAGGTTTTTTGGCCATTATGATATGAATACCAGTTAAGAGATTTGAATTCAGAATGTGGAAATTTATCATTATCTTGTTTTGTTTCTTGTAGACAAAGAATATCCGGTTTATTTTGATTTAACCATTTAATCACTTGAGGAAGTCTGACCTTTAACGAGTTAACGTTCCAAGTTGCAATTTTCAACCTAAAAGCCCGTTGTGTCTTAAAAGTGCATCAATTTTGGGCTTTCTACCCCGAAACTTAATGAATGAATTTATAGCTGGCCTAGACCCACCCATTGATAAAATCTCTTTTCGAAATTTTTGACCTGCTTTTTCTGAAAGAATACCCATTTCCTCAAACAGGCTGTAGGCATCGGCTGAAAGAACTTCAGCCCATTTATAACTATAATATCCAGCAGCATATCCGCCAGCAAAAATATGAGAAAAACTATGTGGGAAGCGATTCCAATCAGGTACTTTTACAACTGCAACCTGATTCCGAACTTGACTGAGCACATTTAAAACATTTTTAAGGCTTGGATCATATTCGCTATGAAGTTTAATATCAAATAATGCAAATTCTACTTGGCGTGTTGTTTGCATGCCCGATTGGAAATTTTTAGATTTTAGAAGCTTATTGAATAGCATTTTAGGCATCGTTTTTTTAGTTGTTATATGTTCAGTCATATTTTTTATAACTGACCATTCCCAACAAAAATTTTCCATAAATTGACTAGGTAATTCTACTGCATCCCACTCAACCCCTTGTATTCCAGAAACTCCATAGTCATTAATTTCTGTTAAAAGATGGTGAAGACCATGCCCAAACTCATGAAATAGGGTAATAACCTCATCGTGTGTTAATAATGAAACATTATTATTAACTGGTTCAGAAAAATTACATGTTAAATAGGCTACAGGATGCGCATCCTCATTAGGAAATTTAAACTTTGAGATAGCTTCATCCATCCATGCACCACCTCTTTTACTTTTTCGTGCATAAAGGTCTAAATAAAAATGACCAATCAATTCATCAGATTTATTTGTAATTTTATAAAATTTAACATCCTTATGCCAAACTTCTGTAATTTCTTTTTCGATAAAAATCCCATAGATACTTTCTACAACCTTAAATAGGCCCTCTATTACTTTATGATCCGGAAAATAGCTTTTAACTTCTTGTTCTGAATAATTGAATCGCTCTTCTTTTATTTTTTCGGAGAGATAAGCAATATCCCATGCTTCGATATCGTTGATATTTTGTTTGGCACCATGAATTATAAGATCATCCATATCTTTAGATGCAAACGGCTTAGCTTTATTCGCTAAATCTTCTAGAAATTTTATAACTTCATTACTAGAGTTAGCCATTTTTGTTGTCAAAGCCATTGAAGCATAATTTGAAAAACCTAATAGATTTGCTAACCTTTTCTTATTCAGGAGAATTTTATTAATATTATCAGTATTATCTTTTTTTTTGTCGCTAAGGTCCGATGCTTTTGTAGCATAAGCATAATAAATCTGCTTCCTTAATTCTCTATCATCTGCATATTGCATTATTGGCATGTAACAGGGAAAATCAAGACTAAAAGCCCAGCCGGATTTTTTTTGTTTATTAGCATCGATTTTAGCTTTAACTAAAATATCATTTGGAATGCCTTTTAACTTTTTCTTATCTTCGATTAAAAGAGAATAATTATTTACTGAGTCTAATAGGTTCTCTTCAAAACTTGCACTAAGTTTCGATAATTTACTTAGAATTTTTTTAAATTCAATTTTTTTAGTATTATCAAGACCGACACCACCTAATTCAAATCCTAAAATTTCATCAGTAATAATTTTTTTTTGTGGAGCTGTAAGTGATTTATAGTGCTTACCAGACTTAATTTTTATAAATTTTTTATAAATTAACTTATTTTGAGACAGTTCCGAATGGTATTTAGTTACTTTAACAAGGTTCTTATTGTAAATTAAACGTAATTTTTCATTGTTAACCACAGAATTTAAATGGTTAATTTGAGACCAAACTCGACTTAATTTTTCATTACTTTTTTGTAAAGGAAGCACAAAGTTATGCCAATCAGGATCTTCTTTACTAGATTCTACGGTTTTGATTGTAAGCCTGCTCTCTTTTAAGACATGGTTTAGGGCCGGCGTTATGTGCTTTTCATTTATTTGTTCAAATAAGGGCAAGCCTTCTCTATTTAATAATGGATTCAAAATAATAATTTCTCCTGTTCTATGTATCTTATTGATTAATTTTTTGAATTAAAGTTTCTATATTTTCAGATTCTTTTGTTTTGAGAATTTTAGCAGACGCTGATTCTAACTTTTGCGTATTAGAATTCAAAACTTGTTTTTTTACACTTAATATTCTAGATGGGTGCATCGAAAAGTATCTTAATCCCATTCCCAGAAGTAATTTGGTAAGTCTTGAATCACCAGCCATTTCTCCACAAATTGATACTTCTTTATTGTATTTCTTGCCAGCCTTTATTGTTATATTAATTAATTTTAAAATAGCTGGGTGAAGTGAATTATATAAATGTGAAACCCTGTCATCAGTCCTATCAATTGCTAGTGTGTATTGAATTAAATCATTAGTTCCGATCGATAAAAAGTCTAACTCCTGTGCAAAAGCTTCAGCATTAATAGCGACTGCTGGAACCTCAATCATTCCACCAATTTTTATATTGTTATCGTATAGAATTTTTTCGTTACTTAAGGATTTTTTAGCTCTTTCAATTAATAATTTAGTTTGTCTAAGCTCTGATAATGAAGAGAGCATAGGAATCAGTATTTTAACCATCCCAAATCTAGATGCTCTTAATATAGCTCGGAGTTGAATATTAAATAATTGTGGTTCCGACAGACATAATCTGATTGCTCTGAGTCCTAATGCAGGATTAGAGCTAATAGTTGTATCAGCTGATGTCAATTTATCAGCACCAGAATCTAAAGTTCTGATAACAACAGTTTTATTACTCATTGATTCTGCTACCGACTTATATATTTCAAATTGCTCCTCTTCATTCGGTAATTCTTTCCTGTTCATGAATAAAAATTCTGTTCGGAAAAGGCCTATTCCTGAGGCTCTATTTTCTTTAACTGATGAGATGTCTCCCGGTACTTCAATATTTGCTAATAATTCAATTTTTTCATTGTTTAAAGTTTTACATTTTATATTTTTTATTTTAGAAAGCTTTGTTTGCTCAATGCCCCATAAATTTTGTCTAACTTGATATTCTTCAAGAATATCTTGCGAAGGATTGATAATGACTATCCCTTGATTCCCATCAACAATAATTTGTTCGTTATTTTCAATTAGATTCCTAGCATTTTTGAGTGCAACTATTGATGGTATGTTGAGACTTCTTGCCAGAATGGCTGTATGCGATGTCGATCCTCCCATGTCAGTAAGAAAAGCTGCATATTGATGCTTCTTGAATTGAAGTGCATCAGCAGGAGATATATCATGTGCAACTAAAATAGTAGAACTTTCATTATTGATATGATTTGTTTGATAAGGATGTCCAAGTAATACTTTAAGAATTCTCTCAACAACTTGAATAACATCATTTTTTCTCTCTTTAATGTACTCATCTTTTATTTGCTCAAACTTATTAACAAAAATATCCATTTGTTTTTTTAGAGCCCATTCTGCGTTGCAGCTATCATTGGAAATAATCTGTTTAGGAGTTTCTGAAAAATTTTTATCAGTGAGTATCATTAAGTGAGTATCAATAAAAGCTGAGAATTGTTCCGAGGAATCTTTTTGTAGTTGCTTTTTTATTTTTAATAAATCTTTTTTTACGTCATTTATTGCTCTTGATAGCCTTTTTATTTCATTTGGAACTTCATCTTTATCTAATTGATAACGAACAACTTGTAACAAGGCATTAGAAATAAGCAGTGCTTTCCCAATAGCAATACCATTAGAAACCGAAACTCCATGTATGTTAAAAGATGACATTACTCACCTTCGCCAAAATAATTATTAATAAGATTTTCAATATCTGAAATAGCTTTTTTTTCATCAGGACCACTGGCCTCTAATGAAATTATTGTATTTTTACTAGCAGCCAACATTAACACCTCCATAATACTTTTTGCATTTACTTTATTTCCATGTTTAATTAAAAAAATTTCAGAGCTGAAAGTGCAAGCTAGTTGCGTGAGCTTGCTTGATGCTCTTGCATGAAGTCCTAATTTATTTATTATTTTTATTTCTTTTTTAATCATCACAAAATTATAATTTTTTAATATTCTTTTGGGCACATTCAATTGAGTCATTTGTTAAAAGACTTAAATTATCTTTTCTATCCGATATTGCCTTAATTAACATTGGAAGATTTATGCCACTAATAACTTCAACTTTATTTTTCTTAATAAATTTATTCAATAGGTTGCAAGGAGTGGCACCATAAATATCTGTCATTATCAATACTCCATTTCCACTATCTAGACCCTCAATTTTTTGAGAAATAATATTGCTATACTTATTTAAATTTTTATTTGAATTAATTGATATTGATTCAACAGAGATTAGACGATCATCAAGAATATGGGCTGCACAATCAATTAGAGATTTTCCAATATCACCATGGGTAACTAATAAAATTCCAATCATTTTTCTTACCTATAAAATTTATACATTATATTTAATCGGATGGTTCATGTTTAATGGAGCCATCTGACTGATGATGGTCTCTGAATTTCTCTTTATATTTTATAACTTGTCTATCTATTTTATTGATAACTAAATCAATTGACTTATACATATCTGCATCAACTGATTTAGCATTAATATCTTGGTGAGGTAAATGAATAGTTGCATCAACTATATTATTAAATTTCTCAACACTAAGAATAAATTTTGCATCAATTACGTGGTTAAAATGATTTTTTATCTTAATAAACTTATTTTCAATATGTTCTTTTAGGGCCTTAGTTATTTCAAAATGCCTTCCAGTAATATTTAAATTCATATTAATCCTTTATTAATTTATTTTTCTTTGGTTTGAAGGAAGAATCTTTAATGCGATTCTATATTTTGCAATTGTTCTCCTTGCAATTTGAATACCTTGGCCTTTCAGCATTAATGATAATTGTTCATCAGAATAAGGATGATTAGAATTCTCATCTTGTATAATATTTTTTATTTTACAGAGAATTGCTTTTGATGATAAATCATTACCATTATTTTTTTTTATCGTTGACCCAAAAAAATATTTTAGTTCAAATATACCATGTGGGGTAGAAATAAATTTATTTGTTGTAACCCTGGATATTGTTGATTCATGTAAATCAAGCTGTTCCGCAATATTTTTGATAATTAATGGCTTTAAAAAAAGCTGACCTTTCTCAAGAAATTCACTTTGATTATTCATAATAGCCCTTGAAACACGAATAATTGTTATGGATCTTTCTCGTAAGCTCTTAATTAACCATTTTGCTTCTTGGTACTTATTTTTTGCTTCTTTATTAAATTTATGAGGTTCTTTATTTATTACATCTTGGTAGTCTTCGTTTATTTTTAGCTTTAGAAAGCTGTCCTCAATTAAGCTTACTTCCCAATTATTGTAAGTTTTCTCAACTTTGGTATCAGCTTTGATGAAATCTTGAGGCTGAATCTTTTGAAAAACTAATCCAGGCTTTGGGTTAAGACTTTTGATTAGTTTTATAGCTTGATCTAGCTCCCGATTATTACAATTTAAATTATTTTTTAGCACAATATAGTTACTGTTCCCTAGTAAATTTATAAATTTATTGACTATATTTGATGCAATACTAATCAATTTTTTATTCCCATTAATTATTTTTAACTGTAAAGATAAGCACTCTGATAAGTTTCTCGCTCCGATACCTGGTAAAGATGAATTTTGAATTAGTTTTAAAATATTCTCTAATTCACTTATCTCTGCTTTAGGCTCAAAAGGTATTGTTTCCATGATGTTTTCCAAGGACTCTAGTAAATAACCATCATCGTTAATTGAGTCTATTAGAATTAGAAAAATAATTTGGTCTCTATCTGAAAACGAAAAAATGCTTAAATTATCGATTAAATATTCTTTTAATGTTTGATTCTTTATTTCAGTATCAAATAACTCATAAGAGTAATCATTCTTAAAAGATGTTTCTTTTAAGCTATTAAAGTTTGTTTGATTATTTGAATTGTCAACCGACTCCTCTTCTAACTCTAGGAACATATTATCGTTGACATAATCTTCTATTAATTGATTTAACTCTAATTGGGAGGCATGAAGCAGTTTAATTGATTGTTGTAATAGAGGAGTGAGCTTTAAAGATTGTGAGAGTTTAAGATTGAAACTTAGCTTCATATTTTATAAAATAAAGTCCTTTCCGAGGTATATATCTTTAACATTTTGATTAGCTACTATTTCTGCTGGTTCACCTGAAGCAAAAATTTTGCCTTGGTTAACAATATACGCTCTATTGCAAATACCTAATGTTTCCCTAACATTATGATCTGTTATTAGTACACCAATATCCATTGATGCCAAATGCTTAATAATTTTTTGTATATCAATAACTGCAATTGGGTCAATCCCTGCAAAGGGCTCGTCTAACAGTATAAACTTTGGATTTGTTGCTAAACATCTTGCAATTTCAACCCTTCTTCTTTCCCCACCTGATAGGCTAATCGAAGCATTATTTCTGATGTGCCCTATACTTAATTCATTTAATAGGGCTTCTAAACGTTTAGAATTTTGCTTCTTTGAGGATTTTCCTAATTCTAAAATAGATAGAATATTTTCAGATACTGTCATCTTTCTAAAGATAGATGGCTCCTGAGGAAGGTAAGAAATACCAAGCTTTGCTCTATTATGTATAGGCATTTTTGTTAAATCATGAGCATCAATTTTAATTGTCCCATGTTCTGATGATATTAAGCCAACAATCATATAAAAAGATGTCGTTTTTCCAGCTCCATTTGGCCCTAATAAACCAACAACCTCTCCACTTGAAATATTAAGTGAAATATCTTTTACTACAGAATTTTTTTTGTAGGTTTTCTTAATGTTTTGAATAATTAATTGTGACATGCTATCTAATTTTTTAATTTTGGTTTAATAATTACTCTTGTTCTTCCTTTTTTCACATTATTACCATCTTCATCCTTAGTACTTCCAGATAGCGCCTGAGCAAATTCAGCATTGGTATCGTACATTATATAGTCCCCAAACACTGTATCATTTCCTCTTTTTACTGATGCTTTACTGTACAAATGCACCTTATCCATATGTCCATCATATTCTATTCTTTCTGCTCGGCCTTCAATATATTCGTTAACACCATCTCTTTTTTGTTTAAAAGTTGTTGGTTTGCCAATCGCAGTACTGTGCTGAAAGCCCTGACTATCTTCCCTGACGGTTAATTTACTTGCTTTAATAACTAATGTTCCTTGTGTCATTATTACATCACCTTTATAGATGCTAATGCTTTTAGCATCGTCTACAGTCATCATATCTGATTCAATTTCAATATCTTTGTCTCTATCAGCTTCCTCAGAAAGAGTAACAGAAGATACTAATAATAATGCTGTACTGACAAAAGCTACAGTTAAATTATATTTATTGAATTTTTTCATTTCTTCTAGGGCTACCATAATGAACCTTAACATTACTTAATAGCTTTACAATTCCTTCTTTATTATTATATTTCATCCCGATACCATAAATCTCTATATTTGGCTCTTGTATTATTTTGACTGGCTTCTTTGTTAAAACAATATCTATATTCGGTAATATATCTAATTGATCGGTAAAAAGCCTCATTTCTCTTTTTTTCTTAGTTCTAACTCTAGTTAAAATAACATTATCTGTGAGCAAATATTTATCACCATCACTTATGACTTTTCCAGTATTACTTTTTATGAATGAATGTGGTTTGCTATTTTTATATCTTGTGAATAGAGGTTCTTTTAAGATAGCATACTCGGCATAATCAAACTGTTCCATATTTTTGGCGCTAAGTATGAATTTTACATCACCATTTTTTTTTGTTTGTATGCTGTTAAAAGATTTTAAGTAAAATTCAGGACCACTACCATTATTTTTATTTTTAATTAATAGCTCTTTTTCGACCTCAATTTTAAGCCAATAAGTAATTAAGGCGATTATAAAGATGAGCAATAGTACAAAGATTGTCGAAAGTTTATTTGCCATTTTTTATTAGATTACTTTTGATTCAAAAAGATCATTGATATTTAACATTCCAATAATTCTTTTATTATTGTCGGTTATAAGGAAACAGTTGACCTTAAATTTTTCCATTATATTTACTGCTTCAACAGCCATCTCATCGCCATTAAGAGTAATCGGATCTTTTGTCATACAATCTTCAATTGAGGAATCAATATTTTTTTTGCTAAGCAAGGCTCTTCTTAAATCCCCATCAGTTAATATCCCCATTAATTTATTGTCGTTATTTACTATCCCTGTGAAACCTACTTTTTTCTTAGATATTTCTTCTATTGCATCTTTTAGCGAAGATTTAATATTAATAGATGGGATATTTTCTCCAATACGCATAATATCTTTTACTTTTATCAATATGTTCTTACCTAAATTTCCACCTGGATGAGATCTAGCAAAATCTTCAGCAGTGAATTCTCTTAAATCTAGAACGCATAATGCAAGTGCATCACCTAGAGCTAATGAAACAGACGAGCTTGCAGTTGGAGCAAGACCCAAAGGGCATGCTTCTTTAGTAACAGCAGCACTTATATGGATATCAGTTTGACTAGCCAATTCTGAATTGGCATTACCAGATATACCAATAATTTTAGCCCCTATTCTTTTTATTGTGGGCAAAATAGATATTAGCTCGTTACTCTGACCTGAGTTAGAAAAAAAGATGACAATATCTTCTTGCGTAATCATGCCTAGATCGCCATGACTTGCTTCGCCCGGGTGCATAAAAAAAGCTGGCGTCCCAGTGCTTGCAAAAGTAGAGGCAATTTTTCTTGCAATATGGCCTGATTTCCCCATACCACTCACTACAATTCTCCCGCTACAGTTTAGGATTTCATTGACAGCATCGCTAAAGTTATTAGAAATATTCTTGCTTACCTTAAGAATTTCTTCTGACTCGATAGCGAGAACTTCTTGTGCAAGCTTAATAATCTGATCTGAATTTTTATTCATTAGCCTTCTTCAAATATGATTTATTTTATAAGTATAAAAGGGTTTGATAGTAGAATAAAGTTATATATGAAATTGCTTATAATTTATGTTTGAATCAATCCAATTAATTATTCTTTTATTGGTCAGCTCCGTTCTTATGGTGGCCTTATTTAGATATTTAAGACTACCTCCTATGATAGCTTATTTTGTTGTGGGCTTGATCCTAGGCCCATATGCATTGGGGGTATTACCTGATTCTGAATCAAGTAGACATTTTGTTGAGTTTGGCATTGTATTTCTTATGTTCACAATTGGTTTAGAGTTTAGTTTGCCTAAATTAAATTCTATGCGACATATTTTATTTGGACTAGGCGGTGCCCAAGTCGCCATAACTCTTGCGACAACCATGGTATTTTCAACTTTCCTGGGGTTAGATCTTGCAGCAGCATTTATTATTGGCTCAGCATTAACGATGTCATCCACTGCAATTGTATCTAAAATATTAATGGAAAGAATCGATCTTAATAGTCGTCACGGTCAGCTATCTATTGGAATTTTATTATTTCAAGATATAGCTGTAATTTTTATTTTAATCTTAATCCCAGTTTTTAATTCACAGGTAGTTGATCTATACAGTGTGTTATGGATGTCATTATTTAAGATTATAGTTTTACTTTTTATTCTTTTTAGAGTTGGCCAACCCGTGATGAATTTCTGGTTTGGAATAGTTGCTAAACAAAAATCAAGAGAGTTATTTGTCCTTAATGTTTTAATGATTACTCTTATCTTTGCTTATGTAACGAAGCTAACGGGACTATCTTATGCTTTAGGAGCATTTCTGGCAGGCATGTTAATTTCTGAAACAAGGTACCGATATCAAGTTGAGTCCGACATAGCATCTTTTAGGGATATTTTATTAGGACTTTTCTTTATTAGTATTGGCATGATGCTTAATGTCGAAGTCCTTATTGAATATTATCCTACAATATTTTTATTATTCTTTGTTTACACTATTTTCAAAGCGACAGTTATAACTTATTTAGCTAAGCTATTTAAATATGAATTAGGTGTTGGAATTAGGTCAGGAGTAATTTTAGGACAAGCTGGTGAATTTAGTTTCGTAATTCTAGCATTGGGCCAAGAGCAAAACCTTATATCTGGAGACATACTTCAGATTATTTTATCAGTATGCTTGTTATCAATGCTATTTGCCTCATTTATTATTCCATTTAATGGCCGCATTGCTAGATATATATCGAAAGAATATTTAAAAAATAGTGAAAAATTAGTAAA
>ENA-OSJC01001480-OSJC01001480.1-marine-metagenome-genome-assembly--contig:-NODE-1480-length-19270-cov-4.246548_pt1 | contig 19270 bp, 15 predicted proteins | sample MGYA00237885_ERZ534234 | MGnify/ENA primary metagenome ERZ534234 (study PRJEB26413, sample SAMN06343907) | marine metagenome | isolation source: coastal waters | place: Atlantic Ocean: West Antarctic... | reverse complement strand
GATTGTTTTGCACGATTTCCGAGGCATTACTAATAATAGTAATCCACATATAAATAATAGTGTAATATAGATATCTTTCATTATACTTAATAAATCATATTATTTATTTTTGGAAAGCTCGCTAATTGTTAGTGCCATTGCAATCATACACAAGATCCATAGACATAAGAAGCATAAAGGATTTGTTTCAAACCAGAAATCAAAGCATTTCGTTCCCCAAGAAACTTTAACTGGTATATCTTGGGATTCAAAGTCCATTTTATAAATTACTTTCTTAAATGAAATCAAATAAAATTTTGGATTTAAATTTTAAATTAAAAATTTCGGGATCCGCCAACAATGCGGACCGGCACCATCGTTTTTCACACACTGGTAACCGCCTTTCTCACATGAAGAACAATGTATGGGTCGTTGTTGCCGAATTCGTACCACTTATTGTTGCAGTCCCTAGACTGGGAGCAATTCATTAATTCTCCCCGATTCATTTTATATATTTTTAGGAAATAAGATTATAAAAATATATTTAATTTGAAGAAAATATTTTAATTCTCCCAGGGACAGAACCCAAAGAAGGAGCTGTGAACTTTCTTCACAGCTTCTCCCAGGGACAGAACCCAAAGAAGGAGCTACTGCACTGGTGTTCCGTGCTTGGAGTATGGTTAGCGACGTACTCAGCCCAGTCCGGTTTGGTTATATTCTGGCACCAGGTTGCGCCATTGTCCGCGTAATTACCGCCTCCAGGCTTCGTTCCGCCACGGCACGCGGTCCATTCGGGGGTGTCGGGTTTCAAACCTTCAACTAAATTTTTACCACAGAAACCATTCTGGATAAAGGAATATAATAAAAATCCAATAACAATACAAACGGCGCAATTCATTAATTCTCCCCGATTCATTTTATATATATATAGAAAATAATTTTACAGTTTTATAAATTACTTTCTTAAATGAAATCATAATCAAATTTTGGATTTCCTAAGATGAATATTCATATACATCCCAATTAGACCGCCATGAATATCTGCCGGTCCCAAAGTAAAGGTATTTACGCCCATATATTTAGGATCATCCGCGGTTTTTATTTGCTTCTCAGAAAGAGTAAAATCATGATTCTTAAATAGATTCAGTAGAATTAATCGCATTTCCATATGAGAAAAATTCTTTCCTAAGCAGTTCCGTGGACCATAAGTAAACGGACTAAATCTATCAGATTCAAGATTATAGTAACCAAATCCCTTATGATCCCATATTTCTGAAGGGACAAATTCTCTATCGGGATTGAATGTATCAGGTTCTGGCCATAATTCAGGATTTCTATGTCTTGTCCAATTTATAATCTGAACATAGGTTCCCTTTTCAAGAGTTATCATTTCATCATTGATTCCATGAATTTGTTCATCTCTTTCTAATTCGCGATAAGTTCCATTGGCCAATGCGGGCCACAATCGTAAGGTTTCCGTAATACATTGTGTCATGAAAGGTAATTCATTCAAAGTTTCATAAGATTCTTCATTATGTTTCAACCAATATTCATCTATTTCTTGAATTAATCTCTGTTTATAATGAGGATTTTTACATAATTCATAGAGTAGCCATGTTAATGTATGACCGGTTGTATCATGACCCGCAAAAGCAAATAAGATCATATTACCGATATCTTTGACTTTATCTTCCCCTTGAAATAATTCTGATGCTGGTCCCGATGATATTTTTGTTTCTTTGAGAGCACCCGAAACAAATTCATCAATATATTCTGTATTTATCCCAGCGAATACATCCCGAATGCGTTTATTTGTTTTCTGTTCAAACTCATCTGAAAATCCAAACATTGCTTTCTGAAGTTGCGCCTGAGTTTCATTCAGGAAGAAATCACTCATATCAACCGCTTCTTGATAATCTGAAGACATTTTAATAAGTAATTCAGATGATAATCTTGTTCTACTCTGACTTTCACTAAAAATATTTTTTAACGAAGTATTCGGTAAAAATGCAAGATTCATATCACTCCTTTGATTTTTCCAATCATCGTTATCAGTAGTTGAGATGATACTATTATTTAGTAATGATTTGAAAATAGGAGCCTTCTTGACATGAAGCTTACATATCTTTTCAGCATCATCGGGATGATTAATAATTACAAGATTATCAATACTAGGTTCTTCGGACCATTGATTCAGTAAGGGCAAACAAATATTCGCTGAAGGATTATTTAAGTCTGCTAAAATCTTAGAGATAAAAACATGATTATATCCCTGTAAGATACTCTTAAAATACTGAATCATTAAATTTGTTTTATCATCCGATGGTGATAGATTATCAATGTATGTTGAATGGTCAATCTGCGAACCGATATATTTATCTATCTTAGAATAGTCAAAATCTAATATTTTTTGACGATCACTAAAAAAACTTGGGATATCCATTTATATACTTAGTAAGATAATTTTATTTTAAATGATTAATATGTCCGAACAATCTTATCATAATGATTCATAATCAGCTCCATGATATCAAAGCAGAGGTCATCGTGAAGAGCAAAGTTTAAACGCGATTTAGAGAGATTCAATTGATCAAGGGGTTGAATCATCACTCTTTTTACATAATCTGGTTCAGGTATTATCTTATCTGAATTTCTCCCTGAATAAGTGGATCTCTTAAGGATGTTTTTGATTTCTCTTTTCTCAAGATGAGTCTGAGTCAGAGTAACATTTTCTTTGAAATGTTTGAATATGGATTCATTGCAGATATTTTTCTTTCTGTAGATGTCGTGTAAATCAGGTAGCCAAGGATTCGTAGTAAGGAAGTATTTACATAATTTTATGTATTTCTGATTATCCCGTCTATCATTTAGGTTCCACCAACAAGATGAGGCTCCGCGTATATCACCTGCGCACATATATTGGATATATTTGAGATAGTTAATTGTTGCTCTCTTAGATAATTCAATGGTCCCGTAGTGAAGGTCTCTCCCTCCGGTTGTGATATCTTTTAGAAAACGACAATCATATTCAGATAATTTGATTCCTTTCTTCTTTCCATATCTTCCGTTACTTGTCTTTTCTTCCTGAGCATATCTGATCCAGTCAATCCAATCAATAAACTGAAGAAATGTTCGCGACTGAGGAGTTGGTCCACATTTATCGATATCAATCAGTCCATCTTTCATGGGTCTCTCAATTTCCCAGACAGTAGACTCCTTAAGAAGGTTCTGAATCAATGACCATAGATTCAGATTATAATAACTAACAAGATCTATGAGAGTTTCAGTGAGGCATCGGTGTATCCCGTAAGTGATGTAAGGGTTTATCCCAGGAGGATAATCCATTATAGTTGTTGAAGAATATGGTTCTTCCTTTCAATCAAATTTATGGATATGATACCGGATAAAAAAAGTTTTTTTTTGTCTTTTTAGTTTTTTGTTTTCGTTTATAATGAACAGATCATTGAGGGGAAGGGGACATCAGTGTAGCAGTGCCATCCGAGATTGATTTCGGGTTCCTCTACGAATCCGAATTTCTCGTAGAACTTGATGAGACCGATTTGGGAGGTCCGTCCTTTCCGATACCAGAATCCCCCGTATTCGTGGCCCTTGGGATCATCTTCATCTGATACATATTGGGGTTCAACTTCCTCAACCTCACCTTCGGCAGCATGCAGATAGTCTGCGACGTGACCACTGATATAATCCTTGGCTACGTTGTAGTAGGGAGTATCACCCTCAGGTTTCCGCATCGTCTTCCTCCAGAACTCGTGTGAGATGATATCAACGACTTCTTCAGATGCGACCCACGATTCTTCATCTTCATCTTCATCTTCAGAATCAGACTCATCATCGGACTCATCCTCATCTTCAGAATCAGACTCATCATCTGACTCTTCATCGGTGTCAACATCCATGCCGGAAAATTCATTCGCAACCTCAAGGATCACATCAGTGTATCCGGCTTCTTTGGACAAGTGAAGGAAATGATCCATGAGATCAGAACCGATTCCCTTCTTGTCTGAGAAGACGGAGGCGCAGATGAGCGAGAGAGAGAGGATCTTATTCTCTGAAGGGATGAGAGAGTTACGGACTTCCTCGCCGATCAAGAACCCATGAATCCGATTCATGGGATTATCGTAGGAATACCGATGCTTGATCTTTAGGCGACGCGACTTGCCGGCCTTCCGCAGAGTTCTCGTCGTGTTAAGACTCGTGTTTCTCCAGTAGCCGAAGTCCACGAGGCACATGATGAGAGTGTCACCGACCTCTTCTGACTTGAGATCGTGATTACCGAAGTCCTCGCCGTAGTAATCGGATAACTCATGAGAGTAGAAGGCGATGAACTCCTTGAGTGAGCACATAGAGAGGTCTGTTCGGGGACCTCCGTTTTCTTTTCCAGAGAGGGAAGAAGTGAACTTTGAGCAGCTCATGGTCAAGTGTTAAGTAGTAAGTGTTTATGTGAACACTTGAAATAAAAAATCAAATTTATGAACTCGTGAAAAAAAAACCATGATATTACATCGTCCGGGAATTGAACCCGGGTCCCTTGCTTGGAAGGCAAGTATACTAACCATTGTACTAACGATGTTTTTCTCGACAACCGGACCCCTGCGCCAGCCAGTGACCTAAGGAACTACAGTTGATATTATTCTACCACTATGAAATGTGATCTATATCGAGATTTGGGTATCTTTGAAGGATCATCTCACCAATTTATTATTGGAATAATCCTTTAAATATTTTTCAATCAGTTTAAGATTTAAAAAATAATTGTTACTATTAATAAATGGGAGATGCTTTTGAACCGGAACCTTTTTATGAAGAAAATAAGGAAGATAAAATCAAATTAAGTGATATCAAACCTTTAGATGTGTGGCACATCATAGAGACATATTTCAGAGATAATCCTAATTATAAGTCACAGCACCAGGTTGATTCATTTAATGAATTCATTCATTCCAAAACAAATGGAATAGAATATATTGTGAAGAGAGAAAATCCTCAGATTATTTATAAGGATGCGATTGATGCTGATAAGGGTAAATATAGATATCAGATTAATATATTTTATGGCGAATCACTGAATGACGATGGAACAATAAATGATAAAATCATAGATAATCTATTTATCTCTTCTCCTACTGTTTACATAGATGATAAAACTACGTATATGTATCCGAACATAGCAAGATTAAAGGGATATACTTATGCTTCATGTATTTATTGTAATATTGGTGTTATCTTTAGGGATAATGAAACGAATGAAATTACCATCAAGAATTTTGAGAAAGTTAATATTGGTCTCATGCCAATCATGGTCAAATCTAAGTTGTGTATTTTGAATGGATTAGATGGTGTTAGATTATCTGAATTAGGTGAATGTCCCTATGATCCGGGTGGTTATTTTATTATCAAAGGCAAAGAAAAAGTAGTTTTATCTCAGGAGAAGAAAATCAATGATATTCTTTATATTAACTCGCAGAATGATGAAATTACTCCAATGCAGGCGGTATTAAAGAGCGTTTCAAGAGAAGGTTTTCAGTCTTCCAGAACAAATGCGATATCATTCAATCGCGTTATTGTTAATTACGAACCATCTAATGAAGAGTCTTCTATTGTTTCAAAGAAACATGTTTATCGTATTAATGTTCGCATTCTAGGAATTGATACTGTCTTGCCGTTATTTGTATTATTCAGAGCCTTAGGATATCAATCAGATAAAGATATCTTAGAATTGATTATGTATCAGTCTGATTCGCCTGAACTCAGAAAGAGACTCTTAGATGAATTGGTCCCATCCATGAAAGATACGCAGCCAATTTATACACAGAAAGGAGCAATCAAATACATAGCAATGATGACCAAAGGTAAAGAAATCATCAATGTAATTGATATTTTAGCGAACAATTTTATACCAAATTATATTACCAACGAAGAAAAAGGTATCTATCTTGGATACGCGGCAAGAAAATTACTAATGACAAAATTAGGTATTCTTAAAGAAACAGATAGAGATTCATATTCGGCGAAACGTATTGATTTGGCAGGATCTCTCTTGTTAGAATTATATCGGGAATTATGGTCTATTTTTCAAAGAAATGTATCGTTAAAAATAGATAATGATTTCAAGTTTCACTTCAAAGATTATGGTAACGATATTAAGAATTTAATCAATGATGATAATATCAAAAAAGTATTTAATCCGAAATCAATGGACGTAATCGTGAAATCTTTTGGTAGTGTTTTTGGAACTGGATTATCGGGTCGTCAAGGGATTATTCAGGATTTAAATCGTAATGCGATGTTGGGAACTTTATCACATCTAAGAAGAATATCAAATCCATTGCCACCGGGATCAAACTCAATCGGTCCTCGCAAATTACATAATTCTCAGTGGGGATTTATCTGTCCGTCAGAATCACCCGATGGCGGAAACGTCGGAATTATTAATCATCTAGCGATAACGACACAGGTATCTTTCAATGTATCTGAAATTGGATTAATGGATGCTCTTTTAGATCAAGGATTAATTATGCTTCAGGATAGTGTTGGGTCTGATTTAAATCAAACATGTAAGATTTTCTTGAATGGTAAATGGATTGGTATTCACAAGGATCCTGAATATTTATACAAGATAATGAGATTATTAAAACTGAATAGTCTGATTCATTTATATACTTCTATTTATTGGGATATTAAGGTAAATGAAATATATGTCTTTTGCGATTCGGGAAGATTATTGAGACCCGTCTTAGTTCTGAAGAAAATGGGCTCAAAGGTATCGTGTCCCTTGATTGAAGGTGATTTCAGTAAAATGAGTAGTTGGAATCATCTAATAAGAGGAGAACATATGTATAAAAATGATCCTGAAATGTCTATTTATGATGAAAGATATCATAGAGATGAATTCATGATTATCAAAGATAAATATGAAGATTATCTTTCTTATTTAGAGGACAATGCTTCTCAGATTGAGTATATTGATCCATTAGAGACAGAAGGATTTTTGATAGGAAAAAGTATTTATTCTCTGGATAAAGAGTATACTCATTGTGAGATTCATTCTTCATTGATGTTATCTGCGGTCGTGGTAAATATTCCATTTCCAGAGCATAGTCAATATCCCAGAAATGTATTCTCGTGTCAGCAGACGAAACAAGCAGTTGGCTTATATTCTTCGGCATACAATACGAGATTTGATACATTCGCGCACGTCTTGAATTATCCTCAGAAACCGATCGTTACAACGCGGTTTAAGAAATATACTGATGTTGATAAATTACCTTATGGAGTGAATGCCATTGTGGCGATTGCTTCTTATGGTGGATATAATCAGGAAGACGGATTAATCTTGAACAAGACATCTATTGAGAGAGGTATGTTTAATTCATTATATTTCCGGAGTTATGAAGACAGTGAAGAAAGTGATGGTTCTAAGCGTATTTATTTTGATAATCCTCAGAATGTAAGTAATGTGAAGAAAGGTAAAACAATTAATTATGATAAATTAGATAAGAATGGGATCGTTAAAGAAGGGTCTTATGTAACCGCCACAGATGCGATAATAGGTAAAGTAGGTGAGGAAACAAATATAGATGGGAAACGAGTCAATACTGTTTCGGGTAAAACGATTAAATTTTCAACTTCAGGATTTGTTGATAAGGTTGTCGTGACAAAGAATAAGGATAATTTAAGATCGGCGAAAGTTAGAATTCGTAAAAATAAGATACCGACTGTCGGTGATAAATATGCATCGCGACCAGGACAAAAAGGAATGTGTGGATTAGTCTTAGAGCAAGAAGAGATGCCCTTTACGAAAGATGGAATTGTTCCGGATATTATTATTAATCCTCATGCGATACCGAGTCGTATGACTATCAATCAACTACTAGAGTGCGTTCTAGGGAAGAGTGCATGTTTAGGAGGATTCTTGGGAGATGCTACGGCATTTCAGAACAATGATATTCATGATTATGCTGAATTAATGAAAAAATATAATTACAATGAATGGGGAAATGAAACCATGTATAGTGGTATTACAGGAGAACAATTAACTACATCTATTTTTATTGGACCGACTTATTATCAGCGTTTGAAGATTATGGTAGCAGATAAAATACATAGCAGAGGAACTGGACCCTTACAGAGTTTGATACGACAACCTGCCGCTGGTAGATCAAATAATGGTGGCTTACGGATAGGTGAAATGGAGAGAGACAGTATTCTCGCTCATGGGATTGCTGATTTCTTACAAGAGAGTACTATGGAAAGATCTGATAAATACTCCGTGAATATTGATCAAAGGACTGGTTTAATTGCTTCGGGTGAAGAATCCGATGATATAGTTAATGTGAATATGCCATATGCGATGAAGATGTTATTACAAGAGTTACAAACGATGAGTATTGCTCCACGATTAATTACAAATAATTCAGTAGAAAATCCATATGTTCATGAATTTATTGAGCAAGGATTTAAATTATAAATGATATATATATATGTGTATTAGTGGTGAAGTTTCTATTTCTGCTTTTGTATTTTGTTCCATAACATGTGTTTATCTTTATAAGAGAAATAGACCTAATGATAGGTGGATTGCTATCATGTTTGGATATTTAGGAATAATGCAACTTTTAGAATATTTCATGTGGATAGATCAGGAATGTTCTGGGTTGAATCAAATCGCTACAGATTTAGGATTCATTCATAATATTTTACAACCCGTAATATCACTCCTCGTAGCGTATTTAATGATTAAGAAGGTGCCAAATTGGTCATATTTACTTTTGTTATTATATTTAGTTATCTCCTTGCCCAAGATATTGGCGGCGAAAGAAGAGAATCAATGTTCTAAACCTTGTCACGGTTCCGATATAGGATTAACATGGGATTATGTAATTGTAGATTATTCCTATTTAGTGTGGATATTATTTGCTATAGCATTAGCTGCTCCCTTCCTGTTAATGAAAAAAAATGGCTATATTTATGCTTCATTTTTAATGATCATATTCGCGATAAGTCATTTTATAGCACTTCGTAGATGTAAAAGGGATATTAATATTAACGCTCCAACAGGAAGTTGGTGGTGTTTGATGGCAGTATTTGGACCGTTAATAGCGATATTCATTAATAAATAAACTTAACTATTTAAAATTAGTTTTCATAATCATAGTAAATGAGTAAAAGTTTACATTTGATTAGACATGGTCATTCATTACATAATGAATTATTTCATAAAATAGGAGTTCATGCATTCCGTATCCCCGCAACGATTGATTCACCCTTGACGCAAGAAGGACATCTTCAGAGTATTGAATTAGGTCAGTCATGGGCTCAGAAGAAAGATATTGAATTAGTATTAGTTTCGCCATTAACGAGAACTTTAGAAACATGTATGAATATTTTTGGCGATACAGATATCCCCATTATATCCCACGAATTCTTAAGAGAATATCCAATCGGAGAAGACACTTGTAATAAGAGGTCTTCATTAAGTTTGCTAAAGAATAAATTTCCAAAAATTGATTTTCATTTAGAATCCGATCAAGATATCTTGTGGCGACAAGAATATCGTGAAACAATGGAAGAATTGGAAGAGAGACTTCAAATCATGATCAATCATTTGAAGGATAGAAAAGAAACAAATATAGCGATTGTTGGTCATAGTTCATTCTTCGGACAATTCAAAGATAATCATATCGGATATATGGAAAATGGAGATGAAGAATTAAAACATTGTTATCCTTATGAATTTATACTAGAACCGGGATATAAAAGAGAAAGAAAATAATATTCAAGTTCAGATTCCGAACCTTGATAGTGAATTTATTCTAAATAGATTTTAAGAATTTCTGGATTATTATCATTCAGTGTGGTTTGTATGTAATTCAGGGAGTTCGTATACGGTAATTTATGAATGTATTTCCTTGAACGAGACTATTATTTAGCAGCAAAATTATTGGCTCGTTGGCCAATCATCGGCTGTCGTATGGACGTGACCAATGCGTCGTTTTGTTGGTGTCGGTGTAGAACGTCCGGTCGTCGGGCGCGCGGTTGGACTCTCACCCGCCTGGAGAGAATTGGATGCCGTCTGGAAGAACTACACCGCTCCGGGTAAGTGTCGCATACTGGGACGATCCGCCCTGGCCGCCGCATGTTTCTGCTGAGCTTGGACGATGAGACCTAGGTAGTGCGCTTTCGCGTGTTCTGTGACCGCGTTACCATCTCCCTCTAACATTTGCGCTTGGGTCCATCTCTCTAGACCTGCATGGAGCTGGCGCTTCAGCAGATCTTCAGCATGGGATTTGGGGCTGGTGGGCACTCTAAATCCGGGATCGGACGTCTGGCTCTTGGATCGGGTCCGGATAAAATCACCTCCTTCAGACCCCCGCGCCATAATGGTGGTTTTTCTCGGTGTAACATTGGTTTTTCTCGGTGTAACATTGGGTACTGGTGGAACTTCAAATGATTCATCATGGGGAGGAGCTGGTTGGAGTTCGGGCTCGGTGGCGTTGACTTCCACTGATTCATCTGGGAGATGTGCGGAGCCAGATGGTAGTGACTTTTTTCCGATGGGCACTGTAAATCCAGTTGTGATTAAGTTATCAGATTTTCCGGTGAAGTATTCCGTTCCACTTTGATACGCTCTCTGAGTAACGCCAAGCATCTTGGCTGCCTTTGCTGCCGCCTTTGTCTCATTTGCTGCTACCTTTGCCTCCTTTGCTGCTGCCTTTGCTGCTGCCTTTGCGACTGCCTTTTCTTCTTTTTTTGCTTTATTTGTCTCCTTCATTGTGTTCTTATCAACCTCTTCATTTATTTTATCGCTATTTAAGCCATACACAGAGGGCACACTCCCACCTGCATTCACCTCCCACACAGAATTAACAAATTCAAAATAGACGCCCCTTTTACCCCCACTCCCATGACGCACAGCTTGGATTGGTGCCGTCATGTGTTCGATGTCATCTTCTAAAAATATTTTTAAATGGGAGGCGTCAAAGTAGAAGGTGTTTTGGGACCTGTCATCTGGTTTAATCCCCTGAAAAATCCACTCTGATCCGATGACGTCATATCCACTATATTCTAATTGCCAGAGTTCGTATTGAAGAGACCGGGAACCCTGCTGAAGCCATTCATGACCAAAAGCATAAAGCATTGTGTCTTGTGGTAATTCGTCCCCTTCAGTTATTAGTCTCCGAAATACATCATTGGCGTCTTCATCATCCTCAACCAGTTTTTCTTTACCAAAACAGCCTAACACCCCCCCCTCCTGAGCAACCTTCTTGGAGTAATTTTTCTTCCTCGTATTTTTTCTCTTCTTAGAGTAATTTTTCGTCCTATTACGCTTAACTCTTTGTCTAGTCTTACGTCTAGTCTTAGGTCTAGCCCTTTGCCTACTCCTGCGTCTTGTCCTTTTGACACTTCTAGTCATCTTTATAATACATAGAAATATTTTATTTTTGGATCAATTCATATAAATTGATTAATTTTTGTATTGTTGTCTTATGATTCTTTATGATATAAGTATCATAATAGAGTGTTACTGAAGGAAGACCTAATTCTAGGAATTTATATAAGATATGATCAATTCCTTTTAAGATATCATTTTGATAAAATCTTATTAATTCACTATTAAATTTTTCATGAAGTGTATTTTTATCATTGATTAAATTATTATCAAGAAGTATTAATAATTGATTCCATAAAAGAGAAAAATTATTAGGACCATCAAAATCTTTGCATTTTCGCATTTTAATTGGATAATATCCATGACTGTCAAAAGTCTGAACGGTTATAATTTCTGAAAATAAAATTGTCATCCAATGACTTCTCTTCTATTAGATAGAAATTAATTTTTGGATTAATTAAGTAATTCACTCTGGTAATTATATGAATTTTTCAATAAACTATTCATGTAAAAGATTTCACCTTGCTGGTCTATGATTAATTTACGACAAAAATCCATCAGGTAAGGGTGATTCGTATGTAAGAGAAGACGCCTACTCATATCAACAGCTACTTGATGATGAGGTATCATATGCTCAAGATAACTTTTATCCGTGATTTTCATACCTTTCATATGAGCGGAGTGATCATTCGGTTTGAAAAATAGAGGATTACATGGACCATCTTTAGCTTTCGACATTTTAGGAGCATGATGATCCATTTTGGTTATGAAATCTTCTTTATGTGACGTCTGAGAAGAAAAGATTGATGTGGGTAATTTACTTTTCATGAGACCCATTTCCCATATTTCATATTTTTGTTTCCTGGTAATATCACGACATAAATGTAACATGATTGGGTCTCTAGTATGAGGTATCAACATATCGCTCATATCAATCGCGACCTGATGATGTGGTATCATATGCTCTAGATATTCTATATCGGTTAATTTATCTGTACACGGGTTAGATCCTACAGGTTCAACCATCTTAGAATGATTCATCGTAGAATGATTCATCTTTGAATGAACCATTGTTTTACTCATATTTTCTTTTGTAGAATTATCATAATTTATTTTCCAGTGACCGCTCATTTATTATAAATTAAATATAAATTAAATATAAATTAATTTGGATTACACGGTTTGAATGATTTCCGATGCCAAATCGTCGGACCATATTCTTTCAATGCTTCCATATGAGATTTAGTTCCATATCCTTTGTTATTCATGAGATCATATTGATTCAGAATAGGATTTTCTGAACATAGATTCGTAATATATTCATCATGATATTCTTTAGCTAAGATTGATGCTGCCGCGATATTTAGATATTTATCATCTCCGCCAGGAATACATACATGCGATATTGGTTCAAAAGTATTCTTATTCATATAGATAGGAAAATATGTTCCATCAACCAATATTTTATCGATATTGAGCACCGATGTAATATCGTCCAGACATTGCTCCATGCCCTCCATCGTTGCTTGAAGAATATTCACTTTATCAATCCTTTCTTCGTGAACCATCTGAACATTGAACGCAATGGCATTCTCCTCAATATATTTCCTGAGTTCAGATCTCACTTTCGGAGAACATTTTTTAGAATCTCTAATTTCATAAGGAGGAGGAGAAGATTTGATATCATTCATGATTACAGCTCCGATACAAACTGGTCCTAGCAAACAACCACGACCTGCTTCATCTAAACCGACTTCAATATTATTTTCTTCATAGAATTGATTCATAATGATAGGATTAATATTATCTATTTAAATAATATAGATGAAAACACAGAAGAAAAAGTTAGGTAATGTGGGTTTGCGATTAAAACCAAACGAACCCAATCTTTTAGAGAACTATAGTAAATATCGTTCGCGAAAACCTAGAAAGAAAAAGAAGAAGAAGAAATCTAAGAAATCAGTCAAACAAATAAAAGTATTACCGAATACTGATCCCTTTCAGAAGATAGTAGATGACGCAGATAAGAAGGTTAAAGAAGAAATCATTGTTGAAGAGAAAGATGAACCTAAGAAAGAAGCGCCACAAGAGACACGAAAAATAGTGATTCAGAAAGGACCCCAAGATTTATCTGATACTGATCCAGGTGTAAAAAATCTAATGATAACTGCTTCACTGGAACCCGATAAAAAGAAAAAAGGAACAACGATTCAGATATAATAAGTTTCGTCTAATAATTATTTTTTAAATCTTTGATTATCATATAATGGAAATAATCAAAACTTATGAAGAAGATACGAAACAAAAGAATTTATTATATTTAGCGAAGCCTGTTTATGGGGGGTGGGTCACATTCACGGCCCATTTATCTCATAAACTTAATGCTCCTATCTATAAGATAGCGGGCAGAAATGAAACATTTGATCGTGATTATGGGTATGAATGTAAATATCGTAATCAGAGTGTGGGTGAAATCATAAAATTAAAAAATATAGTGATTACTGCTGTTGATAAACATTACTGGGAATATTTGCATTTGTTCCCACCTGAAACTGAGATTATCATTCATGATCCAACAGAATGTAAGAAATCCAAGAATCTGAATCCATTAGTTCAGTCCACTGATCACAATGAAAAACCTTTGTTAGAACATTTCAAAGTAATCACAATCAGAGAATCGGTTCAAGAATATTTAATGAATCAATTCTCAATCCAATCTCAATTCATGCCTCATCCTTTCTTTTCCTATGAGATCCCTAAGGTAGAAGGTCTAGGTCACAAATGTGTATCTATCGCCAGAATAGATTTTGATAAAAATACCGATATGTTATTGAAAGCAAATCAATTATTAGAGAATAAATCTGATCATATTTATTTATTCGGAGCAGAAAACAGATTGTATGTTCATCATAAATTAAAGGAATTAAATATTCAAGAATATTGGAAAGGTAAATTTCCCAAGAATTTATCCCCAGTATATGAAGATAAAAGCATCTTGAAGGATGCGAAATATATGATTGATATGTCCATAATAAAGGGAGATGGTGGTGGAACGCAGTATACATTCTTGGAGGCGATTCATCATGATTGTGTATTAGTCTTACACTCAGAGTGGATCAATAAGGGTTCATTATTTATTTCGGGTCACAATTGCATTGGTATAGGATCGGCAGAAGAGTTGGCGGAATTTATTAAGAATGATTTATCATCATCAAAATATTCTGAGATTTTAATGAATAGTAAGAAAATTTTAGAGAATCATGTTTAACAATAATTCATAGCGAAGACTAATTTCTTTGATGGAATCGTATGAATATAATCTTTGATTTTTGACCATGTTGTTGGTTCTTTAGTCGCTAAATAATCTCGATGAATATCATAGACTAAAGGATTCAGATGATAGGGAATTTCATTCTTTTGTAGACTTTTATGAATAAATACATTCTTATAAGTTGTGAATAATTCATTACTAAGATCGTGTAGCTTATCCTTGTAATTATTAAACAGATGACTATGTTCAGGATAATAACGTAAATATTTCTTTAGATTTCCATTTCTTCTTAATTCAATATAGTTTAAGAGATGATTATTCATATTAATTTTTAGATTTTTTACTTCATTGAAGAATGGATTAATCCATTTGTATCGTAAAGATCCACATTTTACGGTGAATCCCTTTACATAATAAGGGATGATCGGTTGATTTGTTGTATATGATTTCATAAATTCTTCTTTGTCTGTAAATGATTCATTAATAAGATAACTATTATCGGGATAATCCTTTGTATCTAATCTCTTAATCGTATCATCGATATATTGATAAACTTCCACAAGGATTAATTCGTTATCGTGAATAGGAGTAACATTACGATTTTCGGTATGTTTCATTACAAAAGAATAAGACATATTCTTATCGAGAGTTTCATAATCGAGATCTTGACATTCATCAAACATTTGCTTGAATGATTTCTTATTGGCCCATTTGTTATATCCGCCGATTTCTGAACGCGTGGAAATTAACCATTCTTCATTGTGATAAAATAAGTTGATCATCGTTCCATCAAGTAAACTCTGATAAACAACTTCCTGATTAGAAGTTTCAACGACCGATTCATCATAGGATAATGACTTCACAGGAGGTAAACATACGATTTTATGATTTTCATTAATTACTGCTCCCTTAAGAAACATTTTCCATAGTTCATCCCCTGTAGGAGGATTATCATAAGGATAAGAAACAATCTTGAGTTTCTTAAAAGAATTAACTTTAAAGCCTAGTTCACGGAATTCAGAGATGTAATTGGGATGAGAGTTTATATAGTTTTGTAGTTCCATAGTTGGATAATAATAATATTAATTATGTTTTTAAATATAATTTAGAAAAATCTCAGTGATTTCATACAATTAATCTTTTTTAAAAAAATATCCATTCACTATAAATGGATAACGGTAATCTAACAAGTGAAGGGACACAAGATGAAATACCCATTCAGAGTAGTAATGATGATCCATTTGTAGACGAAGTATCAGAAGAAAACATTTTAGAAGAAGATTTACAAGAAGTAGAAGTTTCTAGAGAGTTAAGTGAAGATATCGGAAGTTATAATGAAATATTAGATATGAATGAACCAGATACATCATCATTTGATATTGGTGATACATTTATCATATTAGTAGAGAGTAAGAGTTCGCCATATTTAGCGAGAATAACAGAAATCATGCCCCAAGAGAATTTAATGAAAATGAAAGATGATTCTGATAAGATTTTATCTTTTCTTTTTGATAATGGTGAAATCATTCTGAAGACAGAAAGTTATGAAATCTTGGATATGATTAAAGTAATACCTCATGATCCGCTGAAAGAAGATGATGAATACATGGAAGTTGAATTTGATACGGAAGAGTTAGTTGAGAAAGTATTTTCGGATTTAGCGAAGAAAGATGATTTATTATCTGCTCTGATTTATTCAATGAATATCTATGAAAATGAATCTAAGATTAAGCGTGTTCAGGAAACGATTGATATTCTATTAGAGTTAATTAATACTGAACCGATTAAAGATTATTCAATTCCTGCTTATTTAATCCCGATCATTGATGATAGTTTGAAGATATATAATAAAGAAATTTTGGAAACAGAGTTAACCGAAGAAATAAATAATTTAGCGAGTATCACGAGTTATGAAGAATATGTAAACAATTCTGTGAGACACATGAAACCGATAGAAACAAAGAATGGATATGGATTATTAACGGATGAATACTCTGGGAATTATCTAAGAGATTGCTTAAAGGACGATACTTGCTTCGGACCCAATGGAAGTTATACTTATGATGAACGGCGGAATGATAAAAAGACTACTCTGGATAATGCGACAATTATTAGTCCGAATCGTTTACGAATTGTAGGAATATTAGAAGAACCTTATAATGAATATGTTTATTCGGTAAATGAATCTAGCCTAAAGAGATTCACATTACTTGAGAAACATATTTATGAGAAATTAAATTCAGAGTTAAACATGTATAAAAAGGATAAAATAAAGACCTCAAATATAATTAATGGTGATAATGAAGAGAGAGATACAGATAAATATTTATTACATAGTTTAGATGAAAATAATTATGATAAAATAGATTCCGAGATAAACGATTTATATTCAGAATTAGGTAGTTTATTACTAAATGATGAGACGATAAGAGATAAATTATATAATTACAATGATATTGAAAAAGCATTATTTAAGTATGAAGCAACGTTATGTGATTTATCTTTAAAAGACAGAGGAAAAATTAGTGAAACATTATCAAAGAACATAAAAACATATAAAAAGCAGCGCTATTATTATATAAAAAATGAGAGTGATTTAGAAGTGAAACGAAACAATATAGATGATATTGTAAGAGTAAAATTGGCTTATAATTTAATTTTTTCAATGAAACGTAGGGACTCAAGGAATGAATATTTAAGTAAATTTATAGATATTTTCACTCGTAGTTCTGATAAGGAATATGAGGATAGTGATTATTTATATAATAAATATACCGATGAAAAAATATTATGTAAGCACTATTTGTATGAATGTAATATATCAAATGATAATGATGTTTTTGAGAGTATGAAAAGTATTTATGGTTTGGCACCTGAAGATGGTATCATCTCGTGTAAGATATGTGGTTGTAGTTTATGTAATGAAGATGCTTCATTATTTGATGGTTATGAGGGTGATAGACCCTTGCAAGTGGGTGAAGTATTGAAATCGGGGACAGAGGAAGATTTAGTAAGAACTGAAACATTTGATAAATATGAAAAATATGTAAAAATAATAGAAGATTTGAGTGATAGTATCGGTATAGATTTAGTAGATGATGATAAGTATGAAATATTATTATCATTTGAGTTATTAGAGAATGATATTTTATCTGATAAACGCTATGGCATGATGAATGTAAGTAATACGGATATCCATCCTCGCGTAAATAAAAAGATAAAAAATCTAAAGACCTTAGAAAAGAAAGAGAAAGACAAGAAAAAAAAGAAAGAATATAAGACTCAGCGAGAAAATATAATCTACGAGTTTCAGAGATGGTTAAAGAATACAAATATACTCTTGATGCTAACTGCTTTGTTATTATTAATCGTTCAGACATCGGTTCCGACCTATTTTACAAATAGTAAAAATTCATATATTGTCTTAAATATCAAGGATAAAAAGTTAAACAATGGAGTTATCAATTATATGTGTGCAAAACTAAAACGTCTCTGTTCTAAATATAATACAGAAGAATTATGGAACGATGGTTTAGATTTATCCAATGAAAAAGAATATAATACAAATAGCGTTGAGATTCAATTGGGTTTAATAGTTCAATATTTATTAAATCCAAACTTCCCAAGAATAGTTAGCAGAGTATCAAAATTAGAAGATTATATTTATAGTAAAAAAGCAGAATATTTAAGACCCGAATGGACGACTTTCAAGCCTCTTTCAAAAAACGTATCAGTTTTAGAAACAAATAAATTTTTACATGATATAAGTGATAGTAATATTAGTTTTCATCGTAGGATATATGGTGGTTATACGGTTGAAAATAGTAGTTTTATAAGAGGTAAAAGTATTTCCGAAAAGATAAATATATCGGAGGGTTTAAATATTCCCGAAATAGAAATCTATAAAAATAATAGTTTCAAAGTTTTATTAAGAACAGTCGTATCATAATATGGTATTCATGATAAAAACTTATTCATAAGCATGACCATTGATAAATTCATCAATGACATATAGAGTCGTAGGATTGGTAACTCATCCAAAAGAAGATCATTCTTATGATTTAGAACTTATAAAAAAAAGAAAAACTCTTTACGGAAATTACGCTTATAATGTTTTTGATTTAGAGAAAGATTATGGAATAGAAATTTTAGAATCTAAAGACTCAAATAGTAAAACAACTATTGATTGGATCACTAATAAAAATCCTGAATTTATTATTAGTGTTGGATGTAGAAATATTTTAAAATCAAATTTTTTAAACACCTTTCCTGAAAAAGTTTTAAACATACACACAACACCATTACCGGAATATCGAGGAGGAGCAAGTGATTCATGGATGATTTTAAATAACGAATTAGGAAAGAAAAAATTTGGTTGTTGTCACTATATTGATAAAAGTATAGATACTGGTGATATTATTGCAACCTCATATTATAAATTACCGAAGAGAGGATATCCAATTGATGTATTCAAGGCAAGGATGAATATTTTTAAAGATATAATACTGAAAACTATAAAAAATTTAAACGACAAGAAATTCAAACCAATAAAACAGGATCATTTTAAATCAACTACCTTCCCTAGATTATATACTCCTAAAGATGGTAAA
>ENA-OSJC01001478-OSJC01001478.1-marine-metagenome-genome-assembly--contig:-NODE-1478-length-19279-cov-6.815096_pt1 | contig 19279 bp, 27 predicted proteins | sample MGYA00237885_ERZ534234 | MGnify/ENA primary metagenome ERZ534234 (study PRJEB26413, sample SAMN06343907) | marine metagenome | isolation source: coastal waters | place: Atlantic Ocean: West Antarctic... | reverse complement strand
TCTTCGGGGTTTTTTTTTTGACTGTAGAGGGGGGGGTCCCTTTGATTTTTTATTCCAGTCCTAATAGCATTCTAATTTGATTTTTTAATACGGGGTCAAGGTCAAAGGGTGTCCCCATTGCAACAACCCTCTCTCTTTCCCATTCATCTCTTTCCCAAAACATTCCATTGTAATTGCCATCCTCATCTCTCCTTGTTAACTTCTTATTATTTTTTGTACGTACAATAGTTGATGACGGCCATTCCTGGTCCATTTCATCAAAGTATTCAGTTGGACCATAGATGGTTAGGCAATCCTGTAGTAAATATTCAAAACTTTTTTGCATTTCCATCTGGTGTTTCTTTTGATAGATGATTTCTGTGAGTTCAATTGGGAGAAGGTCGAAGTAAGTAGACATAGTTATTTGTATCTATTTACTTTGTTTGGTTTGCTTTACTGCTTATACTATACTAATGCGGCGTTCCTTTAACTGATTTTTTTGAATGGCAAGGGGGGACCCTCTGTGGCGCCCCACACATGCACCCACACAGGGCTCCTAATAATAAGAACGGTTTATTCTTTTAACTGGATTTTTTTTTTATAAATTATTTTTTTTATTTTTTTTTTAGTTTTTTTATTTATAAATATCTTCCAGTAATTTCATCATAATTTTAATGTTCCATAATATTCATTATAGTAATTTCAATTAAAAATCCCTTATGGATTGTAAACCAAAAGCCATACGTATCACCTTGAATAGTTATTTCATTTGGATTATTTGGAGACCAACCATAATCCTTAGTGGGGTCTATCCACATATCTTTTAATGCTGTTAGGTATTTTATATCCTTTGGTGGGTTCATAATTTTATATTTTTTCGCACATTCTCGAGGGGACTGTTGGATTGATTTTATAAAGTTCTTTCCCATCATTGTAGGCATTGTTTCTTGTGTTGTTTGGAGTGCTTATACTATACTAACGCGGCGTTCCTTTAACTGATTTTTTTGAATGGCAAGGGGGGACCCTTTGATTTTTTTTATAAATTGAAACGTTTTTTAAAATCAGCTATACTCGCTGTTAAGGTCTTCTGGTTCCATAAAATAAATCTTGACAAAGCTCCCGCCGTCTGTGGGTCTTTCCAGTTCTCATTTTCTTTATGTCGTTTTAGGTAAGCATCCTTTTTAGCTTCGTCTTTATGGTCTAAATAAGTGTTACTCCCTCTTTGGCCAAAATGGACAACACGATGGTTCGTTCCTTTGCACTTGTCTTTAACTTTGCATTTGCAGAACACGGCCGTCATCTTTTTATCTGGGTTGGTACTCTTTTTTATATTCATTAAAAACATTTAATTTAATTTATTATTTAAAAGTAAATTAATAATTAAATTATAAAAACTTATTTATAATTTATATTTAATAATAATGGGAAGTACTATCAGTTATATAAGTTCTGAAGAACTGGATATGTTTCAGCCTCGTTACAAGGAGACCAAGGAGACCAAGAAGACCACCGCCGCGGAGCCACCAGAGCCAGAGGTGAAGAAACACCGTGGCAATTAAAAAAATAAATATCTATTAGTATATAATAAGAAAAGAATGAAGCTATCTATTAATCAAGTAGAAAACTTTTATGAAAACCACCCAAACAATACAACTAAAAATTTTAAAAAAAATCATCAAGGTCCAGTTCTCAGAATACTCAATAGTTGCCTTGAAGGTAAAGGTGACGCAGACGTTGTCACCTGTATGAAGGACCCAGATGCAGTTGCCAAGAAGATTATGGACAAGTATGACAACCCAAACACACAGAAGTTTTATTTCCAAGCCCTTTTGTTTCTCATTGATGAATACCCCCATCTCAAAAATCAATTGAACAGAGAACGATACTTTAATTTTTGGCAAGGGTCTAAAATTGTTAAGCAGGAGCATGATGAAGGCAAGCCTAAAATTGATGGTGTAGATTATGAGGACATCAAAGAGAAGGTGTCTAAGAAGTTTGGTGAAGATAGCCCAGAAGCCTTGTTTATTGATTTCTATGAGGAAGCGCCGTTGAGACTTGACTATCATGATATTAGAATTGATATGCCAGAAGCATCTAAAAATCTGAATATGTCTACAGGCGTACTTACCCTCAAAGATTACAACAAGACGAAGGATAAATATGGGGACAAAGATATTACTTTGTCTTCAGGTTTATTAAACAAAATCAAAAAACAACTTGGGGAAAAGACTTATTTGTTTTACTTTTCTAAAACAACTCAGGGTCAAAAAATTGGTAAGATATTGAAAGAAGCAGGAGTTGAGAACGGAACTATGAACACCCTACGCCACAGCGTCCATTCAAAGCCAATGTCTACCGAGGATAGAGTAGAAATGGCCAGACGCTCAGGCCACGCACCCACTACGAGCCTTTCTTACCGGCGACCTACTCCAAACACAATGCTGACCGATGATGAAATCGGTGATATGATACGCGATTACCAGTCTCGTAAAATGTAATAAAGGAATAGGCCATTATTTAGGTAATAATGGTACAAACATTGGAGGAGAAACAGAGGGTGAGAAACATATACAAGCAAAAACATATTGAAAAACAAAGGGAGTACTCGAGGACATATAAACAAAAAAACAAGGAAGCGATAAGTGCTTTGAATAAAAAGTATTACTATGAACAGAAGGTTGTTTTAAAAACCGGAGACCCACCGCCAACCGGTATGGCAAAATACCAGAAAAAGTATTATCAAGCAAACAAGGAAAAAGCCAAGGAATACCAAAAGACATATAGAACCACTCCAGAAGGTAAACAATCAAATGCGATAAGCCGTTGGAAAAGCCGAGGTGTAGTCCATGACGACTTTGTTGAACTATATACCCGATACATTAACACAGAGAATTGTGATGCGTGTGCCAAAGTATTTGAACTCAGTAACAAGCGTTGTTTAGACCATGACCACGAGACCGGAAAATTTAGACAAGTCCTTTGTAATCGTTGTAATTCTGTGGACAGTTTCAAGAAATACCAGCAGGCCACGAGAAAAGATATTAAAAATTAAAATATTTCCTATATAGTAATAAAGAATGTCTACTACTATTCGCATTTACAAAATTACTTCAGCCCAGACCCCATCCGTCTACATTGGGTCAACTAAAGAAACGATAGCCCGACGTCTCAATGGTCACCTCCGCTCCTTTAAATTATTTAAAGCAGGAGGTCGTTCCAGTATGTCATCATTTGAGATAGTAAAACACACCGATGCTAAAATCGAATTAATTAAAGAGATTGATAACAAACAAGACCGAGATGAAGAAGAACACATTGCACAGGCAGAACAAGGGGCCCATTGTATCAACATTAGGGACCCACGGGTATACAGGACAACCAGGCCACCTCACAACTTAGACCATGTTTTTACAGACCAAGAAACCGAACGGATTAATAATTCACCTACAAACAACGGTAAGTATGTACTACGGAACTATTACCGTAACCGAAAGGAGAAGCTCAAGCTTTGTCATCTACGTCGAGCCCGTCAGACGGGGAAGACACCGAAGGATAGTACAATTGCAAATTTTGATATAACCCCAACCGAACTGGCCAACGCAATTGCTCAGGCGGTGAAAAATAATTAGAATATTTCTCCAGGCGGCCAACTTTGTTAAAAGATATTAAAAAATAAAATATTATTCAATAGTAATAACTAAAAAACAAATGGAGCACTTTAATAAAATTCAGCTCAAAGAAAATGACAAGAAGCCAGCGATGTCAGGATGGTCGGGTGCAACAGATGCCAAACTGGCCGCCTTCACAATGGTAACAGATGTTACAAAAAACTACGGTGTCCTATGTGGTACCCCATCAAACATTATCGTTATCGATTATGATATCTACAAATTACCAGCAGACCAACGAGCCAAATACAACAAAGAGAGTATGCTTGGTGTTCACGGCGAAGACATCATACTGGTCAAGACAGCGAGAGGAGGCTATCATGTATACCACCAGTACTCATCGAACATGGACGAATGGAAAGGTACCTGTGACATCGACAAATTCATAGATATCCGAACCACAGGTAACTATGTTGTTGGTGTCAATTCTTCAATCGATGGGAATAAATACGAACTGCTCCATGAAGGCACCCTAAAACCAATGCCTTATGAATGCTGGGAAGATATGAATGAGAAAGTTTTAAACAAACAAAAACAAAATAATAAGAATAAAAAGAGTACTATTACCTCACTCGGTGGTAACAAAGATGATATCGAAGTCCTTTTGCAGGTAGAGAAGTTTACCAATATTCGATGGGTGACTGAGTATGGGTTCGATTGTGACCAACGGGGTAAAGGTTCAAAATGTCCTCTATGCAAACAAACGCATATCAACAACCACTTTTTTGTAACAGAGAACGATACTGGTATATATGTTAAAAGTCAATCCAACAAATGTCGAATGGTTAAAATCAAATCCAATCATCAATTCACGGATGAGGAAGAAGAAGAAATCAGGACATGTGGGTTGGCGGAAGGATATGTTAAAATGAAAAGCGACTTTGAAAAAAAGGTTTGTTTCATTACAAAAACGGGAGCCTTTGTTGTTAAAAACAATGATAGTACATTGTCGCTCATCAATCTAAACAAACTCAAAGAACGGTTCAGCAATTGGTTATACGAAAATGATGAACTCAAAAAAAAGTCTTTTATTGAAGCTTGGATGAGAGACCCAAACAGGAAGGAATATTTGAATATCGACTTCCTTCCAGAAGATTGTCCAGACACAACATTCAATCTATGGACAGGCTATGCTATCGAAGCTGTGGTGTCTGCGTCACCTCAAGACCTTGCTCCCTTCATGGCATTGGTTAATCAATTGACCGAGAACAACCCAGATTACTTTTTAAAGTGGTTGGCCTTTTTGTTTCAACATCCAGGTAAAAAACACATTACCTCACCAGTATTCACATCGGACCAAGGAACAGGTAAGAATTTATTTATGGATTTAATCGCTCGGATGATGGGACGCAGTCTGTACTATGAGACGGCAGATGCAGACAACCAAATCTTTGGTCGGTTCTCGACTGCTTTAGAGAACAACAAACTTCTATTTATCGACGAGATGGAGACTGGGGTTGCGTTTAAGAATGCAAGTAAATTAAAAGCGATAGTTACAAATGACAGACATACAATCGAACGGAAAGGTGTCGACGCATACGAAATTACAAATCTATCTGGTGTTGTTTTTGCATCAAATAATCCTACTCCTCTCAAAGTTGAAGGCTCAGATAGACGATACTTTGCCTATAACCCCAAGAAAAACTTAGACCAGGCCTTCTTCACTCATTGGAGAACAACATGGGTGACAGACCTCCAGAACCAGCGTGCCGTATATGACTACCTCATGGCTATTGATTTGACAGAGGTGAATTGGATAGCAGACCGCCCAGTGAACACTGTGTACCGTGAGATGAAGTACAACGCAATCTCATCATTCCTAAAATGGTTAGACACTATGATTACCGAAGCCTTCCCAAGGGATTGGCAAAACAACAAACCGATTAAATGTTCGGTCATATATGATGAGTACAAAAAGTTTGGTCATCACACTGAAAAGAACGACCGAGCTTTTGGTAAGGAGATTAAACGGCTAATTGAACGAGACAATCTGCGCGGGTTTGACAAGGCTACACTATTAGATGGTAGGGCGAGGTACACAATTAATAGAGAGGTTGTTTTTGATTGGTTAAAAGAGAAGGGATACACACTCGCGGACGAGTTGGAAGAGCCACAGAATACAGAGTTGGAAATCTATGGAGATTGTTAACTAAAGGAATAAAGATATAATATAATAAGAAAAGAAGAAAATGGTTAACCACCTTTGTTTTGATAATGAATGTTATGAACATCTAACTTCAATTGTACATGATATAGTAGAGCCGTTTAAACACTACAAGGCTGCAGAGTTTAAAACGCTTTGTTCTGAATGTGATACTCTACCTAAAAATCTACACAAACGATATATAACTCAACTCAGGTATTTTATAAATTTCTGTGCCAAAAGTGACAAGGAGGACTATAAGGACCGTCCCTAAAGTGCGTCTTTGCAGGTTGGGCATTCTTGTTTTACACATCTCATCAAACAACTTGAATGGAAGTAATGTCCACAAGCCAAAATCATAAAACAATGCTTGCAGTTTAATTCATCTAAACAAACTCCACATGTGAGTTCTTTTTTTAATTCTTTGCACATATCAAAATATGCATCGGCCAGAAATGGCAAAGTGGTTCTAAAATGTGATACTAATTCTACATCTTCTAAAACCAGATTTGTTACCGAAAAAATACTCTCTTCGTCTGTCTCCGTTTCCTCGTCTTCGTTGCTGTGTACTACGGTTACTGGGCTTCTACGTGGTCGACCTCTTGGCATTGTTGTTTAGTACTACGAGCCCATTTTTTTTTATGGTTCTCTTTGATGCGTTCAAAGTTTTTAGCATATCTTGATACTGCCCATTGTGGTGTACCATATATGTTATGGTGTTGTCTGTTCAAATGTGTATTGATGTAATTTTTTGCAAATTCTAAATTACACACTGGACAACATAATTTACTGTTGATATACTCCTGGCTCGGCATTACTGATACTGGTACTGACTATTTTTAGTTTAGACGGATGACCTACGTGTGGTGGTGGCTTCCATCTCCATCTCTTCTGTAGTTAATATTGTTCTTGAACATTTGAAACATAGACAACTGAGTTCTGAACATCTCGACTGTCTGATACTTGAGAACACGATTGTAATTAGACTTGCTATAGCACCAATGACTGCGAGGATAAAGCTCTCACTGACTGCTAAATGGTTTGTCATTTTCATTTGTTATTTAACTTGGAAAAGATATTTTTACTCTTACACGAAATACTTGAGTACCAGCCCCATCAACATTATTAAAAAACATTTGAACACCTATGTTGCCAGTGGCGGTCGTCACAAGGGCTGGACTAAAAGTTAGTTTAGAAAATTCTGGTGGAGGCGTAATACCTTTGTTATCAATACAGTAGGCAGTTGCTTCAACGAAGTAATCCGTGAGAAGATTAGTCAGTGGTGTATTGATATCGAATAGCACTTGTGCAGCAGCTCCTGGAACAGCTAAGCAGACGAGGTCAAGCGTATATTTGTCGGCTGGTAAAGTAACGACTTTGTACAAAGGGTTGCCTGCTGCATACAAGGGTGTAGGTATTCCATATGAACCATCTTCCAAACCAGTCATTTTAACTTCGTTGAAAAAGTGGATTTTGTTATTGATTAGATTTTGGGCAGGTCCCAATGGAATATCAAAACCGCCATTGAGGGTTGTTCGGCCACCGCTGCCGACATCCAAAGGGCCACTTTGTACTTCGAGACCACCAGAGCCTGCAACGACTTTATTGGCTGAGACATCTCCACTTGCCGTCACATTACCGTTACCAGTACCTGTTGTAGCAAAAACAGCAAGTTGTTCCAGACCTCCAAAAATACCATTCACGGTATTACAATTCAAGGTGCTTGTAATCGTCGCTGTACCTGAGGTCATGCTTGTCGCGTCCAAGACTGAGAAACCTGTACAGGTCAAGTCGGCGGCAAGAGGATTAACCACGCCTGGATTGATTGGAGGATTGAGGGTCGTGTAGTGAAGCGTGTTACAAAACAACCCGCCAGCCGCTTGGGCACCAACAGCACCAATGTCATTCCCGTTGCATTGAAGAACAGCTGACATTGGGTTGGTGACACCGCTTGCAGGAATTGGTGGGTCCAAGGTTGTATATTTAATAGTGTCTGCGTTCAATGTTCCGCAGGTTGCAAAATCACCCAAACTTATAGATGACATTATTTATTATTTTTACTATACTATTTATATTTAATTAAATGTTTCTTAACTTGGGAAAGATATTTTGACCCGAGTTCTAAATACTTGAGCAAAGCCTGGGTTGACATCGTCAAACGTAAAACGACAACTAAAATTACCAGTGCCGCTTCCAGATACTTTGGCCGCCTCAATCGTTTTTGTTTTATATGATGGATAGACACCCACACCCGCGTCATCTATACAATAGGATGCTGTCTCGATGACATACGTATCCAAGACTTTGCCATATGTAGTATGAACATCAAAGAGGACCTCATTTACAACCCCCAACGAGACAAGGTCGAGAACATAAGAGCCTACTGGTAACGCAAAGACTTTGTAACTCGGTAAACCGACTGGGCCTATAATGATTGGAGTTGTAGCGAAACCAAAGCCCGAACCTGTCTCCATCACTTGATTTGTGAAATGCATTATATTGCGAACATGGTTTTGTTTAGGACCAGATGGGACATCGAGACCCCCATTGAGGGTTGTTCGTCCACCTGTGACAGTGAGGTCCCCCGATGCCTGTACATCGACACCACCAACGGCGCTCGCGGTCACTTTTTTACCTTTCACCTGACCACCGACCGTGAGGTTGCCACTACCCAGACCAGCCGCTACAATGTCCAACTGTTCCAAATCTGAATATATACTATTCACGGTGCCACAAGCGATTGTGTTAGTAATTGATGCCCCAGCGCAACTCAATTTCGTGGCATCCAGAATTGAAAAACCCGTACATGTTACATCTTTTTGTAACGGGTTGGTCAAACCAGCGTTGATAACAGGGTCCAGTGTCGTATAGTGTAGCGTGTCACAAAACACACCGCCAGCCGCTTGTGCACCAACAGCTCCAATATCAAACCCTGCACATTTGAGAGGGCCAGTCATGGGATTGTCTAAACCTGAGCCGCCCGCTGGAGGGTCTAAATTCTTGTACTTAATAGTATCGGCGTGCAGCGTTTTACAGAACGCTTGGTCTCCCAATGATATAGTAGACATTATTATTATTTATTTACTATATTATTGTTATTTATTTTATAGAAACTTTGTTCGTCGTTGTTCGGAAGGGGAAACGGGAGTACTTAGACTGACCAGGTTGTGATATGAGCAAACTGATTGTTTTGTTTAAAATTAGCACCCATCATACCTGTGCGTTCGAGGACCATATCGGCAGTCTCGTTCCAATTCTTTGGTTTTGCATTCAGTAGTTGAAAATTATAGTTTGCAAGGTTACCCATATTAACATTGCGTAAATCATTGATGGAACGACAACCTCTGGAAAGAGCATATGGGTTGTATTCAATTCCCATTGATTTTTGCGCTGATGGGATGATAACATTATTCATTTTTTTAGACCGCATGAGAGTTGCGGTAGTTTCAACCTTAGGCTGTTTGGTCTCGTTATTGATACGACCATACATACCGTTCGCTGGATGTGCCATTTTCTTGGCTACGGGATTGGTTCGGGGAAGCATTGTTTATATGTTTATTTATATTATTGTTATTTATTTTTTATAACATCTTTATTAAAACACTACTATGAGGTCACGTGCTCAAAAAACCGTCATCAAATCTCTACCCAACATTATATTGAGGGTCGCAGTTGTGGAAACAACACACCCAGCGGACAGGATGCCAGTCTCTTGTGAGCCTGTTGGTGTAGCAGCTGGCACTGTCATACCTTGCACTTGGTAGTTTAACTGGGTGTTGAGACCGCGGCTATCATACCCACTTTTTATAGCGACCCCTTTGCGAGTTGGCATATTAAGGATGAGTTTGTCAACGAATTTACCATTCTCATAGGCGGATTTGGAAGTAATAAGATGCCCAGCGTCAAGACCAACTTTGTTCTGGACATAGGCGGCATTGGCAGCAGCATCAATGATTGTAGCCTGGTACTGAGGGTACCTAACGGAATTGACCGAAAATTGTGACCTAAAATTTCCAGCTTTAAGAAATACACCACCATTGTAGCAACGGAAGCGATGAGAGTTTGAAACAAAGGCGTTGACACCAGCCGCATCAGCGAGGGCTTCACCACGAATGCCAGTGGCGGTATGATTGCTATCCCGAAAAAAAGAAGTGCAATCGTCAACTGACTGGGAGCTCAGACCCCAACGGAGATTGGCCTGTCCAGCGGAAATGTTACCGAGCTCGTAGAAATAATGCTCTTTGTAATTGACTTGCAGACCGACACTCTGAAGGCGTTCGGACAACATTTCCGAGTACATTGGGTCTAAAGACACGGTATCAATACTAAAATACATTGATGAGAGTGTAAACTTAATATTGGCGGCAGCGGCGCGGGCGTCGGCAGAGGTGAAGTTCGTGCCAATATCCTGGCCAGTTTCTTTAGGTACAAGACAAGACCCATCGTTTACCACGAGGCGAATTTGAATATTTCCAACCAGCGCCGTGTTCAGGTAACGGCTGGACCCCTGCGTAATGAAGCCTGGCCAGTTCTGAGCCACAAGGGTCTCGTCATCATTCACATCATCATTGGTAATGTAGGAATGAGAGCAAAGGCGGGCGATGGAGTTGTCGTGGTCCATGTTGGAAGCGGTCAGACGAAGAGCCGCGGCAATGGTCCCAAACTCTGGCTGAGATTGCTGCACCTGTTGACCATTAATGTAAACCGACATTGACTGGAACAGAGACAGGGCGTGGGCGGGAAGTTTACCAAAAACTGTTGCCGCACCAACGGTTGACCCTGTGCAGATAGCATCGAAGACGAACTTCAGTGAGTGCAAATCGATAATTGAATTTTCTGGCAAATTACAGCTGACCACAGATGAACCTGAGGCAGTTGAACCGCTGTTCAGTTCAATGCGAAACTTGTTACGGCTGACCTGTTTCATTTCTGAAACGGCGTAGAGGGCATCTTCGGGGATAAAATCTGTGCTCATATTTGTTTTTGTTTATTTTACTATAAAAAAATAATTTATTATCAAAAACTTTACTCTACTGGAATGGTTGATTTACTTGCTGACTTCTCATTGGTGGAACAGGTGTTCTGAACTCATGGACTGGTGTGTCTTGTTCCATAATTTCAAACCTCATCGACATCTTGTAGGAGAGGAGCCCAGCCTGTGCTTGGGTTGGTGCGACCTCCCAGATAGGACGACCTTTATCATCTTTCAAAGAAAATGTGACGGTCCCCAGTTGTTTGAGACCATCCATAACTAAAGAAAAAAGACTATTTGGGTCTTCAAACGTAATAAACGGAGTTTCTGGGTCATAGTAGGCTTTGCCCAAAGGAATACGAGCAATGAGCTGGCTTGGGAGAAGGTCCTGGCTGACGATAGGTGAGTTCCTTTCAAAATTGACACTCTGAAAATTGTTGGTCGGGAGTGTACAGGACAGGTACAGAGCCTCGAGAGAATTGAGACTGCTGACAAAGGGGGTGATGTGAGGACCAGCACCCACACTTGTTCCAAAGGCGTTCGCAGGTAATCCAGTCCAATTATCACGGGTTGGGAAGCATCCTAAAATTTCATGAGTGTCTTGAAAATACTGGCTGTCCAGAACACCAGCTGGTGGTGCTGGTATGTTGTTCTTCACTTGGAAGCAAACAAAATAGCCTGCGGCGGGTGCACCTCCACCGAGTGTCAGAGTGTATTTACGGGTCGTAGCATCATGAGTACAAGTTGAGCCTGCAAAAAGGGCAACAAGTTGGGTTTGGATTGCTGTGGCGATTGCCGCACCAGTTGTGTAGACCTGCTGTGGGATGACAATAGGTGTATACACATTCACACCATCAAATAAAAAGAATGTATTGTTAATGTTATCTGCGATATTATAAAAGTTTTTTCGCATTTCAAAGGTAGTCACAGTGAGCTTCATCAGCTGTTCACCAATACACCTAAACTCATTCGGTGGGAAGGTAACTTTGGTATCTTGTCCTCGTTGTGTAGTTCCGACTTCGCTATCAATAAACACGTTTCTTGAGTAGACTGTTCGCATATTTGTTTTATATTTATTAATAACATTTTAAATTTAATTATTAAACTTTATCAACTTCTTCTTCTTCTTCTTCTTTTTCATCTATATTAAAATGGTTTTTAGGATAATCACATTCCTTCATATCCTCAATTGTGGCAGTATTGAGGATGTAGTCCTCTGGCTTTCTCTCTGGTTCTGGTTCATTTTTTAGTAGTCCTTTTTTGTGTTTGTTGACAATATCTGCAAGTTTATCTGGTGGACACCTGATGACCGTTTCGACATAGGTCTGGTCAACCTCTGGGTTCATTTCCATGAGCCTCTCGACTTGTTTAATTTGGAGTTGGCTGAGTGGTTCGGTTTGCCAAGACATACTGTGTTTACCTTTACTAAATATAATTATTCTACGCCTTCTGTCTCAAAACTTATTTGTTCCTGTTTTGTGGCGGGAGCGGGACGTCCTTTGAACATTGTGGCCTCCTTCTTTTGGAGTTCCACGTCACGATTGAGAATGACTTTGGCGTGTGCTTGGGCTTCTCGACTAATGCGTTGGTCAATCTCCCATTTGGCAACGTGCTGGGCATCCGTTTTCGCTCGGGCTTTCCTGATACGAGCTTCGACCGCTGCGGTGTTCATTCGGTCTGCCCATTCCTCAGCCTCTCTGTCTTTCTCGCCTTGATGTTCAACATATCCATCATAGAGTACCTTCTTCTTTGTTCTCTCATCTGCAATATGTTCATTGATATCTGCGGCGGTATGCCAATCATCACCCATCGTTTTTTTACCCAAAGCATCAATAGCCCTTTGTTCGATAGACCCTTCCTCCATGAAACTCATTGGAATTGGTAAAAATGCCACTTCATCACTCTCTGCACCACGGCCTGCTGTATTGAGGGTGGCGTCTTTGTTGTCTTTGATTTTTTGGCCTGTCTCATAAGCAGCGAGACCAAGGTAAGCCAAATCAAATACACCACCACCGATTTTACCAAGCTTCACTTTGTGTGGTATCTTCTTGACTTGAAAATGGGTTCCGTTGTGCGTTACATATTGTTTTTTACCAAACTCATTGAGGATTGGTTCCTTTGTTGTCTTGTCATAAATAGAAACAGGTTCTCTGAGCATCTCTTCATGTGAATGAGGATTGACTGTTGCTTCTGACCCTTTGACTGTTACGATTTTACGATTTTTACCAAAGATTGTAGACAACGGGGAGACAGCACTCACTGGGTCAAGAAAGGTTCGATAGATAGTTTGTTTTGCGAGTTTGCCTCTTCGTATTCCACGACCTAAGGCTTCACTAAAAAATGCTGGGTCAAAATGATGTCCAGAGGTCTTGTGCTTATCCGAAATAAACAGGGACAAGCTACCTCCCAAACTATGGCCCGTCGGTGTCATCTTGTACCCTTTGAATTTGTTGAGACTTCTTTTGGCAAGACTGTCAGCCTGTTTAAATCGTGGCGTGAGCTCGCCTTTACCAGATACAATCGCTGCATCTGTCGCCAGGTCTTCGAGGTTTTTGGGGTCAGTCCCTCTATAGGCTGGAACAAACTCCTTTGTTTTATGGTTGACCAGCACGACACCTACTTCAGGGTTGGCGCTAAGTTCTGGGTCAATAGACCAGTCCTTCATTCCAGGTATCCAGTCTTCAGCCTTTTTAAAACTATATTTAAAATCTTTTGTCGGCTTCTTCTTCTGAGCATAGGTCTCATATGCAGCATTTGCAAAATGACCATACACATGTTGCTCTATGCTTTCAAGTGTTTTGGTTTCATACGTTCTATACTTGTCAAAGTATCCGAGGCCCCTACCTGTTCTGACATTTCTTTCGGACTGAGCAAGGGCTTCCTTACCTGCCTTTGCAGCACCCGTCCGTGTACCTGTACGTGTATCCGTTGGCAGTTGTTGTTCCCTAACACCAAAACGACGAGGGGTCTCAGTTGGCAGTTCATTGACACCAAAACGACGAGGGGTCTCCTTGACACCAAAACGACGAGGGGTCTCCTTGACACCAAAACGACGAGGGGGACCTGTACCTGTACCTGTACCTGTAGGGTGGGTGGCGCCGTCCATAATTGTCCCATCGGGCATAGTATGTGAACCACTCCCATCATCATCGCATAAAAATGGATATTTACGACAATCTATTTTACCAAGTTTTGTATTCATATTGTTTAAAACAAACTAAATAATTTTATTTAAAAAAGTTAAACAAAGGTTGAATACCAAGTATTACCACCAGCGCCATCTGCTGCGATGCAATAGATATTGATTGCGTATGGAGATGGAGAGCCAGCACCCGTCATATTGATAAAGTTAGGTGGTCCTAAACCATCGAGGCGTCCACCAGCACCTGCTGCAATACGTTGTCCAGTTCCAGATGAGTTAATGAGTGTTACATTGAAACCGACCCGCACTCCAGCTGTTGGTAATACTGCCCCAATGTTCGCAGCCCCATTTCGCCAGTATACGATGTCACCTCGGCAATGCTCCAAAGGGATGAGCGTTTCACCGACACCAAACTCATAAGCAAATTTCTCAGCACGATACGCTGTAGTTATGTCCACGATGGTGCCAGAAGCTGGGGTTATCCGATTGCCAACCAATCGACCAGTCAAGGCAGTGAGGTTTCCACTGTCGCTCTGAATATCGCCAGAGTTTGTCGTTACCTTGCCAGTTCCGCTGGCTGCAAAATCACCATTCACACTCTCATGGTTTCCATCCCCTGTACGGACACGACCTGTTCCACCAGTTAGGTTTAGGTCTGTAGTAGTTGTGTTCCCTTGGTCACAGGTCTGTTGAAGGTTTTCAGACCCAGGGACATAACCCCATATTTTGGTTACAGGATTAGAAAATGAACCAAGCTCGCTGGCAATCAATTGGCGGCATTTTGCCGTATCTCCTAAAGCTATTACAGAAGACATATTTGTTATTATATTTTATATTTAGTAAAGAAAAACAATTTAAATTATTTACTTTTATTTAAATAATAACAACTATGAATTATAGAGAATTTGATAATGCAGTTTATGAGAAGTGTGGTAGGCTGACCGCTCAAGAGCAGGCTGTTACAGGTTACAAAACCAAAATGGATATGAACCGCTCGTTTACTGGATTGTACCTTGACCCTCTGTACCAGAATAAAGTAGGAAGCGGCGAATATGCCATTAAAGGTACAAAAGATATATTTCAGAATTTTAGAAAAACTAAAAAGAAAGTGCGTAAACGTAACAAAGAAGAAGAGGAGGCAAAAGATGGTAAACGAACCAAAGCCTATGTGGATGCGTACAAAGGCAAGTCTAAACTCAATGTACTCCAACTACCACTTTCAGACCGAGACAGACTGATGAAGTCACTGACTAAACAGAGAGGTGACATGCAGCTGGAATATAGCAGACTGAGGAATGAAGTTCGTACTCTGTGGGTTGAACGTGCTGTTGAAGCTGTGGAAACAGCTGTGGGTGGTGCAGCTGCTGTTGAGGATTTAGTTGACACATGGGACAATATGAAGGTTGTTGATAGTATCTCTACTTCAGCTTTTCGTATGCTTTCAACAAACCAGATGCTACGAACTCTATTGACACTGGACGACATCAGCACTATTTGGCTGGAGAAGAATGTATTTAATCAGGATATGGTCACTGGTGAATATCGGTCGCCAAACAGTACACCAGCAAGTTCTATAGTAAGTGAAGAAGAGATTGCCGAGATGGCTGCCGAACGCGGGTTTGATATGGACGACTTCCTCTATACTGCACTCCCAGCCGACGACGGTGAGATTACAAGTACAGGTCGTGATGTAGACATGAGGGCTCCTCGTAGAGACATTACCGAGGTACCAGCTGCACCTGCTCCTCGTAGAAATATTACCGATGTCCCACCACCTGCTCCTCGTAGACAGATTAGAGATGTCTAAATAAATTTGTTCAGTAAAAGGTAAACATGTCTATTTATATTAAAAAAGATAACAAGGGTAAAAAGCCCACCGATACACCTACACCCGTTTGGTTATGTGATTACCTCCATGAGATAATCTCACCTCACTACAAACCAAAATGTATTTTAGACCCATGTTGTGGGGACAGCAGATTGACAACTAAGTTTGAAGAGAGTAAGAAAATAGAATATGAAATTAAAAATGATAAAGACTTTTTAAAAGAAACTAATAAAATTGAATGTGATTTTGTAATTGTAAATCCTCCTTTTAATTTAGGAGGAACAGGAAGGAAGCTATCAGTTGAAGTCTTTATGGATAAGATATTAGAATTGGTTGATAATAATATTCCAATAGTTTTGATAACACCTATGGGATTTAGATTAAACCAAAGAAAGGCATCAAAGAGATGGAAGAAAGTAAAAAAAGATTACCCACCAATTACCAGTATACTATCATTACCAATTGATACCTTTGAGAATACATTGTTCCACACAGAGATATTGTTTTTTAATACTCCTAAATTAAATCCACATTATTTTATAAAAGAATAAAATAAATAAAATAAAATAAAATAAAATAAATAAATATATATTATAATAATTTTTGATTAAAAAAACATAATTATTAGAGTATACACTTTTTTTTTTAGGGGACAATTTTTAGGGTACCTCCATCATTCCACACACGACCTCCAATACCAGGGTTTGAGGTTGCAAGGCCATTGATATCCAAAGCACCTGTGGTTAGGAACAGAGTGTCAGCCTGTGTGATTTTCAAGGTGCTCGTTCCAGTAACACTGAGGTTTCCATCAACATCGAGGGTGTTGTCAACCACGATGTCTTTGACTTCAATTTTATCTTTGGCGATTAATTTACCACACATTGCGACTGGACCAAGGGCTGTAGTGGACATTGTTTTATTATTAAATAAATAAAAATAATTAATAAACTTTATTTCTTTTTTTTCTTTTTCTTTTGTTTTGTTAAAACTCTATAAAAGTTAACTCGTTGTTTAGTAATTGTTTCATAATCTTCAGGATTATTTTCAACCTCGACTGCGAATGCTTTGACTGATTTACCATGGCTTTTAGCCTGTGCTGTCAATGTGCCTTCACCCCTTGGTTTACCCTTTGACCCTTTTGCATCCAGTGCCTCCTGTATCCAATCGTTGTTTGACATTTGTTTTTATACTATGAACAAGTTATTTATTTTTCAATTTCTTTTTGGGGTCTCACAATGAACTCTGAGAAGTTCCTTCGGAAGGAACTCACGTGATGAGCCTTCTTCTCCATGTCTACGAACAGGAAGGAATGGGGCTGACTATCACACACTTCATCCCACATCGAGACAAACTCATCTTTGCCGATATCATCAATTGCAAGTTCTTCCGCAACGAAGGCTTTCTCTTTTTCATTAAAGTTTTTAAACAGCAACCAACCGCAACAATTTGACCTCACGGGTTTTGGCAGTCCACCTGACACACATTTATAATTCTGAGCCATTATGAAGACACTTGTACCCAAGGCGTTACCTTCCTTCAGCTGACTTATATGCCGATGTTTTATACAAAGGTTGGAGAGGGTCTTACCAGAGAAGACTTTAGAGTTTTGGGCGTCATCCACAATGATTGCAAACTTTGGTTTACGGCCCCCGTATTTTGCCACGGGAGGAACGAACACCCCATTCTGGTAGAAGTGCATTAACATTGTGTCTGGAATTAAAGTGCTTGGGTCATTGAGTATTTTTAGAAACTCTTTGTATTCTTTTATTTTTTGTTGGTAGAGTTCGTACTCGTCTCGTTCTTTGTCCATCTCCTCAATAACCTTTTTAATGATGTCCTTGTCATCCATGTCTTCGTATATGTCTTCAGATTGAATACCGAGTGGGTCGAGAATAGCCTTATTTGAGGAGGCCGTTGGGGACAAAAGCCAAATTCTGTCGTACCCCATCATCCGCACAAGGTTTGATATCGCGACGGACTTCCCACCTTTTCTTCGCGCCACAGCTACAAAGATACCGTGGGCTAACGGCATTTCGTCTGGGGTTGGATAAACACCAGAAGCTCCTTTTGGAACAATGATGTTACTGTTTGCAATCTTCAATGTCTTCATTTTTTTACTATACAGTAAACATCTTATTATACAGATGTTGTCTGGCATCCTTCATTTTTAGAGCCTCTGCCTCTTGTGGCGTCTGCTCTGGTTCATATGCATACACTTTATTTTTTGGTTTCTTCTTGACCTTTTCTTTTTTAATATAAATAATCTCTTCTTCATCATCTGAACTACTATCGGGTTCAACTTCCACAATCCGTGGTGCTTTTTTCTTCTTCTTTTTTACTACTGGTGGCGGCGGTTCCTCCTCCTCCTGTTCATCTTCTGGCTCTGTATCGTACTTCTCCTCTGTTAAAATAACTGGTGGTGCTGGTGCAGCAGCGGCGAGTGGCTTCTTGACCTTTTCGGCGTACCGTGCATTCACTTCTTTTGCATGTACTGCTCTATCAAGCTGTTTGAGTTCCTTTTCTTTCTTTTTAATATCGCCATTCTGTTTACGAATTTCGAGAGCCTTCTTGCGTGCTTCGGCAAGCTGAGCGAGCATCTCTGGTGTTTTTGGTTGTTGAGGCATCTGTATTGTTATTATTACTATTACTCTGAGAAAATATTTTCAAAACTTTCTCCAACATTATTCTCACTTCACATAATTCTGTGCTTACTTTATCTAATTTTTCGTGTGCCATTGTTTTACGATAGCACAAGAAAAAAAATTAGTTTTTTAATGACTTGATTTACACACCAACCTTACCTGTTGTAGTATCTCCCACCAATAAGAATTGGGTCATCTAATACTATCGATAGATATTCTTATTTCTTTAACTGTCTTTTATTATTTAAAAAGATTAGTGCGTGGTTTATTTGTTGTTGGTGGTGGTGCTGCTGTTTTGATGAGGTCACAGTTGCGGCGTGCTGTCTGGTCAGCTCTTTTAAATAAATCGGTTGTTGTTAGGAAGGGAGGCATTTTTAACATACTCTTATTATTAATATTCGTAATCCTTTATAATTTTTTGCAACTGGCTATATAGACGGTATCCACATTCATATCCATACTGAATGTAACGGAGGCTAATGTCTCGCACGTCTGTTCATGAATATTTTCCGCTGTAAAATCACCAGAAACTGGCTTAGTAAAACGGTTGCAGTCTTTTATATCACAGGTGTAACACATACCTACCTTCGCGTATTCTTCCTCTTTGAACTGTATGACACGAGTTATAATTTCAATTGAGGTTTCTATGATACCTGGGTCATTCTTCATATCATAGTCGTCAGTATTATGACCAACTCGTGGGACAATGAGGACCACCTTGTAGTAGTTATGTTCTTCTTCAATCCTTTGTGTTCGCGCAGTTGCAAGGGTCTCCATCAGGTTTTTGTACTCGGCGTCCGTCAACTTCTCCTTGATGTCAAAGATTTGGTTTGAGAGAGAGGCCTCCATGGTTACGTTAGTACTACTTATTATATATACGGGTGATTTTCTTAACTATATTTATT
>ENA-OSJC01001476-OSJC01001476.1-marine-metagenome-genome-assembly--contig:-NODE-1476-length-19309-cov-9.049917_pt1 | contig 19309 bp, 17 predicted proteins | sample MGYA00237885_ERZ534234 | MGnify/ENA primary metagenome ERZ534234 (study PRJEB26413, sample SAMN06343907) | marine metagenome | isolation source: coastal waters | place: Atlantic Ocean: West Antarctic... | reverse complement strand
GTGAACGGTGGAAGTATTGCTATAGGGCACCCATTTGGAATGACTGGGGCTCGTGTTGTTGGGCACGCGCTGATAGAGGGAAAAAGACGCGGCGCAAAATATGTTATTTGTACAATGTGTGTAGGTGGTGGAATGGGTGCTGCTGGCCTATTTGAAGTTGTTTAAATGCTGAAGGTTAAAAGCCCTAAAGATCTATTAAATTACAAAAATTTTGATCTAGGCGTTGGCGAATGGATTTTAATCGATCAAAATATGATAAATAAATTTGCGGATTTTTCAGGTGATCAGCAATGGATTCACGTCGATGTCCAACGCGCCTCCAAAGAAATGCCAAACGGGCAAACAATAGCGCATGGCCTGCTTACTCTCTGTCTATCCCCAACATTAGGAAAAAATCAACTTGAGATAAAAAACTTAAAACTAAGTATTAATTACGGGATTGATAAAGTAAGATTTACAGCGCCAGTGAGAGTTAACTCGAAGGTGAGGATGAATTCGGTAATCACCGATATAGTAGAGAAAGACAGCGGTATTATTCTATTAAAAATAAAGCGTTTGATCGAAATAGAAGGTCAAACAAAACCAGCTATGGTAGCAGAAACACTTTCACTACTATACCCTAAAGATTAATTACTTATTAAAAGTATTTTCGTGATCTATTTTTTAGTAACATACAGTTGATCTACCATCGCTAAAACCCCGTCTACTACAGTATCTAACACAAGTTCCCTATCAAGGTCTCTGTGTAACCAATCTCTCATTGGACCAAAAGAATTTGCAAAAATTATAAAATTAGCAATTATTTCGACTCTTTGATCCATTTTTTTTAATTTACCTTGCTTCCGAAGATAAAGAGATAGCGCATTAATCATATTCCTTTCATGATCGCGCAGTTGTTTTTTATCTTCCTCATTTAAATGAGGAACAGAACGGTAAGCTAAAATAGTTCCAATTCGTTTTTCTTCCCAACCTGTCATATAATATGTTTTCAAAATTTCCCGTAAATTTTTCTTAGCATTATTAGCTAAAAGGTCTTCAAGCCTTGGTGAAATTCTAAACCAAATTCGGTTTAATAAGCGTCGTAAGATATCTTGCTTATTTAAAACATAATCATAAATACTGGCCTGATTTATCCCAGATTTCTTACAGATATCTCTTATAGTTGTACTCGCAAAACCTTTTTCCATAAATAAATCTTGTGCAGCATCAAGTAACTGATCGCGGCGTTCTTCAACTAAAATTTTATTTTGGATAACATCAACCTCTGCTTCAAGTAGGTTTGAAATAGAAGTTAAATGATCTGATTTTGAGTGAGGCAATTTTTCAATCCTTATTCTTTAATAATTAGCACCCCTATTTGAGGGTAGTATAAAGAGAGAAGCCTTAAATGATTTACTCATTTGTGTCACTCCTTAATTGGGTTGGCTGATAGCTACTAATGTCATTATCGAAAAGCTGACTTACAGCCTCTTTATTTAACCCCAAATTATCTTTCAACACGGCATAGGTGTCAGCACCCAAAAATGGGGCATCACCACAATATTTAAACCTTTTTTTATTTTTTAAGACCGGTAGACCAACTTGTTTTTGGTGACCAACATATTCTCGGTTAGTATTATGAAAAAATTTATTTGCTGCAAGATGTTTATCTTCCGTAGCACTCTCTGGCTGGTTAACTGGTGCAGCCAATACCCCTATCTCTTGTAGTTTTTCTGATAAAATTACTGGATCTTTATTAAGCACCCAAATCGAAATCTTTTTCTCGATATCATGCTCTAATTTTCTTCTTTGGATCAAACCCTTCATCAACCAACTCTCAAATATATCATTACCAATAAGCTTACAGAATTTTTGCCATGCCTTATTAGTCTTAACTGCAATCGCAACATAGGATTGACCGTTATCACATCGAAATACCCCATGTGGAACCATCGTGCTATGCCGGTTTTGAATCCTCTTTGGTTCATTTTTTGTTAAACCGTAATTTAGCAATGCACTTGCGGCGAAAGGCAACATACATTCCACCATAGATAAATCAACGTTCAAACCTTTTTGTAATTTTTTTCTAACATATAAACTGGCGAGCATAGACGCCGCCCCATATAACCCCGCTATTGGATCACCATAAGCGATATGTGCCATCATTGGTGACCATTCTGGGTCCCCTCGAAAAGAGGGTGTCCCTGATGCATGCTCAAGAGTAGAACCATATGCCCTTGTATCTGATAAGGTATTTCCATGACCAAAGGCACTCATTGAAACCATTATAACATTTTTATTTTTATCTGAGATTAAATCCCAACCAAGGCCTAATTTATCCATTACTCCAGCTGCTTGATTTTCTATCACTATATCTACTTTAGATGTTAACTCCTGAGCTAACCTAAGACCTTCTGGAGTTTTTAAATCTAATGAAATACTTTTTTTACCTCTATTTAATGCTGCAAATCGCCTACTCTCTTCGTACTGATTACTAGCTATAGCTTCTGCTGACCAATCAACGGCTCTCCACCAGTCTGGGTACCTTCCAGCCTCAATTTTAATAACCTCTGCTCCAAAATCTGCCAAAATTCGAGTTGCTAGAGGGCCAGCCCAGCCCATAGAGAAGTCTGCAATCTTTATTTTACTCAAGTCAAAACAACACTTATTTGGTAGAACTTTTTTTGGCTCTTGCTTAAAAGGTTTTGCTGCCGAATAAACAATATGGCAAAGAGGTGATCTTGGAGCTTTAATCTTTTTATTATTTATCTCAATTTCAACAAATGCATCTCTTTCATCGAAAACAGATTGATTTATCAATTCTTCAGCATTCGGGACTAATACCATTGGTATTTTATATTTTCTTCCTAACTCAGCCCATTCGCTAGCAGTTTTAGTTTGGAGGCCTCTTATTATTAAGGTCTCAACACAATCAATTCGTTCACTCCTATTAAATATATTTCCATATTCCGGGTTGTCCAGAAATTCATCTAATTCCAATAATAAACAGAAAGTTCGCCACTGTGCTGGAGTTATTACCGTGATTCCAAGCCAGCCAACCTTGCACGGATAGATACCAACCGGACAGGTTGGAAAATACCTATTTAAACCCTCTCTAGAATTTGGTCTTGCAAACCTGATTGAGTCTGCAGATTGGAGCTCACCTAAAATCATATTTGCTTCAAAAATATTTACAGAATAAAAAGATTTCTCCTCATTATTTAACAACCCTACTAGAGATGTTATGAAAGCCCAAACACCTCCAATGATTGAGGCCTCTGTTTCACCAAGATATATTGGTACAGTACTTTTTGGTCCATTGGGAAATACCATGCCTGATAGTGCTTGAACGATAAGGTCTGATCCCTGCCATTTTGAGTAAGGACCCACGTCTCCAAACCAAGTTATATCGATAATTACAGCATTTGGATAATAGGATTGAAAGTCCTTAGCTTCATTTTCAGAAACTATTACAACGTCAATATTGGATAATATTTTATTTTTTGAACTTATTTTACCAAAATCCAACCATTGCAACATTAACCGGTCTAAACCTACAGTATCTTTTTTCTTCTCAGTATCGAATCTGTAAACGTCTGCACCAAAATCAGAAAAAAGTCTTCCGCACCAACCACTGGCTACTCCCAGTCCTATTTCTAGTACTTTTACACCGTTCAAGATTGTAACTGGCAACGTACTTTTCATCACTTAATACCTCAATAAATTACACCTTTAAGGCGTGGATCTAGTAAATCTCGCATTGCGTCTCCAATAAAATTAAAAGATAAAACGAGGAAAAATACAGCTACACCAGGTACTATTGATAATAGTGGTTGCCGATCTAATAAAGGAAAAGCCTGTTGCATCATATTCCCCCAGGTTGATGTAGGAGGCTGAACACCTACTCCAATAAAACCCAAAGCCGCTTCAGTTAACACAGCGTACCCCATTGCGAGGGTACTTTGGACAATAATAGGTGCAATACTATTAGGCAAAATGTGAAAAAATATTATCCGTAAATTACTAAAACCCCCAGCCTGAGCAGCCTTAATATAGTCTTGTTCTCTTATAGAAAGCCCTTGGCTTCTAACTATTCTAGCCATCCACGGAACATTAGCGATACCAATAGCTAGTACAACGGTTAATAGAGAGCTCCCAAACGCTACCGACAGGCCAATTGCGATAAGTAAGCTTGGAAAAACAATTAATGCATCCATAATCCGCATAAGAATATCATCTGTCCAACCTCGAAAATGGACTGACACTAAGCCCAAAGGTACGCCTAATATAACTGCCAAACTCACAGCGCCAAAACTCACTATAAAAGCTATTCTAGACCCATGAAGAAGTCTAGAAAGTGTATCTCTGCCAATTTGATCAGTTCCCAACCAGTGCTCTTTAGAAAAACCTGATAAGAGGTGATTATAATCCATAACATTGGGATCATATGGACTTACCCAAGGAGCTAAAATAGAGGCAAAGAAAGTGATAAAAAGAAAAATTGATCCGAAAAGAGCTGTCGGAATTCTAACAAAGTTTCTGATAAAACTCGACAAAGCTGTTCTTTTTATAACAGATTCATTCAGTTGAGCTTTACTCATAGTTTCTTTCTTAAATTCAACCATCATATTTAATTCTAGGGTCCAGCCATGCATAAAGAATATCAGTAACAAGATTACAAACCAATACCATTGATGCCATTAACAAGACAGAACCTTGGACCACTTTGAAATCTCTTCCAAAAACCCCCTCAACCATAAATTGACCTATACCAGGCATTCCAAATAAGGTCTCTACAACTATAGCACTTGCAAAAATTCGACCAGTTTGTAGGCCCAAGATTGTAACAACCGGCAAGAGAGAGTTCCTAAGAGCATGTACTAATACAATTCTAGCCTCGAAGAGACCTTTAGACCGGGCAGTCCTGATATAATCTTGCGCAAGCACTTCTAACATTGCTGACCTTGTTTGACGCATAATCAAGGCACAACTAGTACAACCGAGAGCAAAGGCGGGTAAAATCATGTGACGTAGCCCCTCAATGGGGTTTTCAAAAGGATTTACATAGCCCTGGGTAGGCAACCATCCTAGGGACACCCCGAATAAAAGTATTCCAATTATACCAAGCCAAAAGTCTGGAATTGCGACTGCACCAATAGAAAAAAACGTTGCCAGATGATCAGGCCCTCTACCCCTGTATACTGCGGATATTATACCTGCAGGTACTGAAACGATAACTGCGAATAAAAATGCACATATTCCTAATTGAAAAGTAACTGGAGCTCGCATTGACAGTTCGTCAAAAACTTTCATCCCATTAGTAGTAGATCTACCAAACTCTCCGTGAAGTACGTCTTTAAACCAAAAGAAATATTGAATAATTATTGGTTGATCTAAGTGATGTTTCTTCCGAAGAATATCTAACTGCTCTTCATCAAGACTAGCTTCTATACCAATAAATGCATAGACTGGGTCCCCTGGTACAGTCCACATCAAGGCATGAACCAAGAATGTTACTATAATTGTAACCGGTACGATTTGAAGAAGGCGATTTATGATATAAGTACGCATTATCTATAATATTACCAATAAAATTAAAAAACGCTACTAGGACTTTCAAAACCCCAATAGCGTTTTAACTTGTTTGTTAGTCCATGGATATTAATCTAAAGTTCATTTTTCCATCATGCATTGTTAACGTTTCAAGACCCTTGACTTTTTTAGGTGCAACAGCAGTGAAAGTTTGATAGATAATAGGAACTACCCAAGACTGATCTAGCACATAAGAGTTAACCTCCTTATATACTTTCTTTCTTTCTTCGACATCTGTAAGCGATGCACCTTTTTCAAGAAGTGCGTCTAATTCCGGATTTGGTAGTTTCCCGGCATTATAGTATCCATCACTTTTGTACATTAAAGACCCTATCCAGTCTGGTTCTGGATATCTACTCCAACTGGTAGCAGCCATTGCATACTTTCCTTCCTTATACATAGCAGCATTAATCGCAGAACCAGATAAAATATCTATATTCATCTTAATTCCATTTTGAGCCAACTGCGCTTGTATAATTTCTAATGCCGGCTTCATACTTCCAAAAGATACTACAGAAAATTCAAATCCATTAGGCTTTCCACCTTGCTTCAAAAATTCCTTAACTTTCTTTGGATCATAATGCGGTCGAGCTACGTTTGGATCGTGCGCCCAAGCTCCTGTTGGCCACATTCCAGAATCAGCAACAGTGTTTTCTCCAAAATAAAGTGCTTTGTTTATGAAGTTAGGATCAATAGAGTGAGTGATAGCCTTCCTTAGGTAAATATTATCGACCGGAGCCTTTGCTAGATTAAAAATGACTATAAGTTGCATCTTTCCAGCTTCCATGGAGAAATGGTTAAAATTTGAGTCCTCTTTAAACGCCTTTGCATCTTTATGTGGCGCATAAGCTAGATCAATTTCACCGGATCGCAACGAAGCTGTAAGAACCGATGGGTCCTTAACCACTCTCACTGTTACTTCATCTAAATATGGAAGACGATTTCCATCTTTATCTTTCCCCCAGTAGTTTTCATTTCGGACAAAATGAATATGACTACCAGATACAACTTCTTTAATTTTAAATGGTCCAGTTGAAACAGCATTCCATCCATAATCTTCGCCCAACTTTAATATTGCAGCAGGTGAATTCATTGTACCCCCCCTATCTGCTAACATTGCCAACCCTGACCCCCAAGGGCGCGATAAATTAAAGCGCACTTTATGAGATGAAAGTACATCCACAGAAGTAATTATAGTAAATGCGGCTCTCGGTGTGGCTGCTGTCTTTGCATCTAAGATTCTATCAATATTAAATTTTACAGCGTCCGCATCAAAATTAGTACCATCATGAAAAGTTACTCCTTTTCTCAAGGTCAAGGTCAGAGCATCAGGATTCTCAGAGAACTCCCAGCTTTCAGCCAATGAACTTTCCGCTCTTGGTTTTAGCCCTCTATCAGCATCAACCAAATGATCTGTAATTTGTCTCCAGTAATATGCATCCCATCCTGAGCGACCCAGATGAGCATCTAGAGATGTTGGAAATTTAGGAATGCCAACTCGTAGATGGCCACCATAACTAGGTTCTGCATAAGCTTTTCCTAAGAAAAAGCTTAAAAATATAGCAAGTACAAGAACAGGCTTGAATATATTCTTAAAATTGATGTGTTTAAGCATTTAATTCTCCCTTTTTAAAAAACCTTGATAAAAAAAATCAATCTATTGTATTTTGTTATTTATATTGACTGACGATCATCAGTCTGACATTCGTCAGTATATTGATTATTAACTTTTCTTGTTAAAATTGATATGTCAAGATATATTTACGATATATTAAGGAAATGGTTTAATTAAAGTTTAAGACGGTGCTATAAGTTTTGGTGTTAACGATGAAAAAAAATTGTTTACTTGACGTAATTGAGCTTGAAACTGAGTTTAGCACCCCTCTCGGTACAAATAAGGCTGTGAATAAAGTTTCTCTAAGCTTGGAAAATGGCGAGACACTTGCGATTGTGGGAGAATCAGGCAGTGGCAAAAGTGTAGCAGCACTCTCGATATTAAGATTAATCCCAGAACCACCAGGTAAAATAGTTGGAGGAAAGGTTAATTTTAACGGAGTCGAAATCAATAAGCTCACTGATACAGAAATGCGGGGAGTTCGAGGAAATGATATCTCAATGATTTTTCAAGAACCAATGACTGCACTTAATCCAGTTTTAACTATTGGAGAGCAAATCTCAGAAACTATCAAAAGGCATACATCTCTATCGAAACGAGGCGCTGCAGAAAAAGCAATACAAATGCTTGAAAAGGTTAGAGTTCCCGAAGCACGAAAAAGAGTGCATCAATATCCCCATCAACTATCTGGGGGAATGCGTCAACGCGTAATGATTGCCATAGCTCTTGCCTGTGAGCCAAAAATACTTATAGCGGACGAACCGACCACAGCTTTGGATGTTACAATTCAAGCTGAAATTTTAGCTTTATTAAATAGACTAAAATTAGAGACTGGTGCAGCAATAATATTTATTACTCATGACATGGCCGTGGTAGCTCAGATAGCCGATAGGGTTATCGTGATGTATCAAGGTGAGAAAGTAGAAGAAGGTACGGTTTATGAAGTCTTAGAAAACCCTCAACATTCCTATACCAAGTCTTTATTGGCAGCTGTACCAAAATTAGGAGAAATGCGTGGTAAAAGAAATCCTGAACCAATAGCCCTCCCAAATCAAATTAATCAATCGCTCTCACCAATACCAGGAACTAACGAAAAGCTTCTTGAAATAAAAAATCTGACGACAAGGTTTCCTGTGAAAGGAGGGTTTTTTTCAAAAGTTACCGCAAATGTCCACGCAGTAGAAGATGTTTCGTTCAACATAAATAGAGGACAAACCTTTTCACTCGTTGGCGAGTCAGGTTGTGGAAAATCTACCGTAGGACGCTCAATCCTGAAACTTGAAAAAGCCCATTCTGGTAAAATATTAATGAGTAATACTGATTTCCTTTCTTTGAACAAAAAACAGATGAAGGATGCTCGCGCAGATGTACAAATGGTCTTTCAAGATCCTTTCGGGTCTTTGAATCCAAGGCAGAAGGCAGGTAGCATAGTCGCCGAAATGCTTAAAGTCCATGGAGTGGGTGCTCGTTTAAATAGGCAAGAAAGAGTAAAAGCTTTATTTGAAAAAGTTGGGCTAACAGTTGATCAAATGGATAGTTATCCTCACGAATTTTCTGGTGGCCAGCGTCAACGAGTAGCCATTGCAAGAGCTTTGGCACTTAATCCAAAATTAGTTATTCTTGATGAAGCAGTTTCAGCACTAGATGTTTCAGTACAAGCTAGTGTTTTAAATTTACTTATGGAGCTTCAATCGGAGTTAAAGCTAACATATTTGTTTATCAGCCATGATATGGCAGTTGTCGAAAGAATAAGTCACTATGTAGGTGTAATGTATCTTGGCCGTATTGTTGAAATAGGATCAAGAAAATCAGTTTTTGAAAATCCACAACATGATTACACTAAGGCCTTACTGAGAGCAGTACCAATGGCAAACCCACGAATAAGAAGAAATGAAACAGAACTAAATTTTAAACCAATAGCATCACCAATTCACGATATTGGGTACAAGGCCGTAGCTTCCAAATACGAAAAAGTCGCTAACGAGCATTTGGTACTTACAACAGAAATCGGTTATTAAAATAACTATAAATAAAGAAATATATAAAATTATCCTAGCAAGATATTAAAAATTTAACCAACTACTGGAGGAAAAAATGACTTGGGAAAAAGAAGTAGGAGAGCTCGAGTATCGATCCAGTTTGATAAAGGAAATGGGCGGGAAAGAGAATATCGAAAAGCACCACAAGAGGGGGAAATTAACTGCAAGAGAACGCATTGAAAAATTTACTGATAAGGATTCATTTAATGAAATTATGCCTTTGGTAGGTGACACCTCTTACGACGGTAATGAAATAAAAAATATCTTACCTAAATCTTCAGTTGAAGGATTTGCTAAGTTAAATGGTAATAACGTTTGTGTTAGTGCTGGCGATTTTACAGTTAAAGGAGGCTCAGGCAGAGTATCACTTAATTCAGGGATAGGCCAAGAGGAAGGTATTGCTCAACAAGCTCTAATCCAACGAATACCATATATTAGGTTACTAGACTCAGCGGGAGGTAGTGTAAAGAATTTCGAAAAAATGGGTAGAACATATTTACCAGATGGGAATGCCTTCATGTGGCCAGAGGTGGAGCTCTTGCAAGAAGTACCTGTAGTATCTGCTGTCCTAGGGTCCGTTGCTGGGCTCCCTGCCGTTCAGGCACCGTTAGCTCACTTTAGTGTAATGGTAAAAAATATAAGTCAGATTTTTCCTGGTGGTCCGCCCGTAGTGAAAGCTGCCTTGGGTTACGAGATAACCAAGGAAGAGTTAGGCGGCGATCACATCCATACAAAACTTAGCGGCTGTATCGATAATCTTGCTGAAAATGAAGAAGACGCCTTTGAACAAATAAGTAAGTGGCTTAGCTATCTACCATCAAGCAGGACAGAGTTAGCCAAGAGGGTCGAAATAGATGATGATCCAAACCGTGAAGAAGAGTCTCTACTATCTGTTATTCCACGAAATAGACGTCAAACATATAATATTTACAACATTATAAATTCAGTTATAGACAAAAGTTCATTTTTTGAAATTGCTCCAAATTATGGAAAATCCCGCATCACCGGTCTGGCTCGCTTTAACGGTTTTCCAGTAGGTGTGATTGGTAATAATCCTATGGTTATGGGTGGATCTACTGATGTTGCAGGTGGATCAAAAGTCGTTAGATTAATACAATTGTGTGACCTATTTAACTTACCTTTAGTATCATTCGCAGACGAACCAGGTTTTTTCGTTGGATTAGAGTCTGAGAAGCAAGGAATTGAACGTGCAGGTGCTCGCCTGATGTCAGCTGTATGTTTAAGCAAGATGCCATTTTGTACTATAGTATTATCCAAATTGTACGGTGTTGCTGGACAGTGCCATCATCGGCCTTCCGGAATGTATCAGCGCTTTTGTTGGCCATCAGCCAACTGGGGCTCCATGCATATTTCGGGAGGAGTATCGGCAGCATATAAGCAAGAAATACTAAACAGTCCAAACCCCGAACAAAAAAAGATCGAAATAGAACAAAGGTTAAATCAAATTTCATCACCTTTTAGGACTGCTGAAGCTACTGGCCAAAATATAATTGATCCAAGGAAAACACGAGGAAAAATTTGTAGGTTTGTTACAGACTCCCAAAGAGTATTAGAAAACCAATTAGGTCAATCACGCATGTCTTACTTACCCTAAAAACCACTTAATTGGATCGATTAACTAAAAGGAGAAATTCATGTCATCTTTTAATGAAATAAAAGCGCTCACATTTGATACTGGAGGAACTATACTAGACTGGCATACAGGTTTCAAAAAAGCATTTATTGATTTGGGAATTAAATATAAAGTAGAGAGAGATTGGTCAAAATTAGCTAATCGGCTTAGAAGGAAATCTCTTATTGCTATGACGAATCTTGGCAAAGAGGATTCTCCAAAATATAATATAGATCAAGCTCATCGATTCATTTTAGATAAAATTTTAGATGAAGAAAGCTTAGGAATTGTTAGCGAAAAAGATAGGCATCATATTTCCTGGAACGTACCTCATTCTTTCAAATGTTGGGAGGATTTTCCAGAAAATCTGTCTATTTTGAGGAAGAAGTATATTGCAACATCTTTTACAGTTCTTAGCCATAGAATGATAATCGATACATCAAAGCTTAATAATCTTGCGTGGGACGCAATTTTTTCCTGTGAAGGTCTGAAAAAGTACAAACTTCTACCTGAGGCCTACGAAATGACCGCAAATTATCTACAGCTCAAACCAGAAGAAATTTGCATGGTTGCCTGTCATCCTCTTGATTTAAACGCAGCAAAAAAAGTTGGTTTCAAAACAGCTATGGTCAAGAGATATAGCGAATGGGGGTCAGAGGACCCTCATAATATCAAAGACATTCCGAAACACCAGTACGATATTGTAGTTGATAATTTTTCAGATTTAGTCACTGAGCTAAGTAAAAGTTAATCAATCAAAAGCTTTTAAGTCCACATATTACTTCCACCACAGACAGTCAAAGCTTGACCTGTAATATAGCTGCTAGAGTCTGAAGCGAGAAATACTGCTATTCCTTTAAAATCATCAACTTCCCCTAACCGCCTCAAGGGAATTTCTGTTTTAGCTCTTTTTTCAGCTTCAGGGTTATCCCATATTGCTTTGGCAAAATCAGTCTTAATTAATCCAGGACAAATAGCGTTTACTCTGATGCCGTATGGCCCATATTCAGCTGCCAAATTTCTAGTTAAACCGATCAAGGACAACTTAGACATACCATAAACCCCTAAGTTTAAGGAAGGTTTGAATGCGCCTACACTAGATGTGAAAATCATTGAACCGCCGCCGACATCTCGCATACCTGGGTTCAATTTCTTAGCCAATAATAGATTAGAGTACACATTTGTATCCATAGTCTTACTGTATGCTGTTTTTGAAACCCCAGAGATTGGGCCATAATAAGGATTGACACCTGCGTTTCCAACTAAAACATTAACTGGACCAAAAGTTTTTTCAGCCCTCTTCACAAGATCATCAATCTGGTCTTCTTGACTCATGTTACAGGAAATAGCTTTCACATGATCCTTACCGTATTCTTTGTTTATCTCAGCGGCCACTAGCTCCAACTGGTCTTGCTTTCTCGAAGAGATTATTACTTTTGCTCCATTTGATACCAAAGCCTCAGCCATAGCACGTCCCATTCCTTTTGAAGCACCAGTAACGAGTGCAACTTTTCCACTCAAATTAAATAAATTAGTTCCTTGCATCGACTATTTACTTCCTAGTGTTCGACTCATTAAACGTTTTTACTTCTGCTCGCGCTACAACGTGATGATGTACTTCATCAGGACCATCAGCTAACCTCAATATTCTTTGTTTAGTGTACATTGCTGAGAGTGGTGACCACTGGGAAACCCCAGTAGCTCCGTGGATTTGTATGGCCTGATCAATTATTTTACACGCTTTTTCTGGAACCATAGCTTTTACCATTGAAACCCATACACGAGCGTCCTTATTTCCAAGAACGTCCATTGCTTTTGCAGCCTTTAAAACCATTAACCGCATTGCTTCTATTTCTATTCTTGCCCGAGAAATAGTCTCCATATTTTTTCCCAAATCAATAATTTTTTTACCAAATGCTTTTCTAGATGAAGCGCGAGAAATCAATAAATCCAATGCTTTTTCTGCTTGACCAACAGACCTCATACAGTGATGTATTCTTCCTGGGCCCAACCTGACTTGAGAAATTTCAAAGCCCCTACCTTCGCCCAAAAGAATATTTGATTCAGGGACCGTAACATTAGTGAGTTTTATATGCATATGCCCTTTAGGTGCCTCATCCTGACCAAAAACTGTCATAGGACCTACTATTTCAACACCAGGGGTATTTAATGGTATCAATATCTGAGACTGCTGTTTAAAGGGCTCAGCTTCAGGGTTAGTCTTTACCATACAGATCATTATCTTACATCTAGGATCACCAGCACCTGATATGTAATATTTCTCTCCATTAATTATCCAATTTCCATCTTTCATAACTGCCTTAGTAGATATATTTTTTGCATCAGAAGACGCAACAGCTGGTTCTGTCATGCCATAGCATGAGCGTATTTCTCCATTTAAAAGTGGTTTTAACCATTTTTCTTTTTGTTCAAATGTTCCCACACGTTCCAATACCTCCATATTACCAGTATCAGGAGCGGAGCAGTTCAAAGTTTCAGAAGCCAAGGGGTTCTTACCTAACTCAGCTGCGATATAAGCATAGTCTAAATTTGAAAGACCTTCTCCTGTCTCAGAATTTGGGAGAAAGAAATTCCACAAGCCAGCCTCTTTTGCCTTAACCTTCGCACCTTCAAGTAGTTCCAATTGCCTTGGAGTATGTCCCCACCGATTTTCTTTTCTTTCCGCCAAAGTAAAGAACTCTTCCGATATAGGATCTACATTTTCGGTTATGTGTCGTATCACACCCTCATAGAGAGGGCGTACACCTTTAGACATCTCCAAGTTATTCAATTCTTCAACCATCTAAAATTACCTCCAGACTTAATTACTACTTATTTTTCCATTCTGGTTTTCTTTTCTCCACAAAAGCATTAACCCCTTCGTTAAAATCTTCAGTTTTTCTGAGCTGATCTACCACTGCCCTACTATATTTAAGACTTTCTTTAAGGTTTGCATCGGCATCCATAGACAGCATAACCCGCTTAGTTGCCTTAATTGCTGATGGGGACACCGACGCAATTTCTCTTGCTTTCTTTAACGCGACTTCCATCAATTTATCTTGTTCAACTACCTCACCAACTATCCCTAATGAGAGAGCTTCGTCAGCTTTTACATGCCGCCCAGTAAGCAACATCTCAACTGCCGGTCCACGGCCAATCTGGCGAATTAATCTTTGTATACCGCCCGCTGCCGCTAAGAACCCTACTTTCACTTCTGGTAACGCAAAAATTGCATTCTGTGATGCAATTATTAGGTCACAGGCCAAAGCTGTCTCAAATCCCCCACCCATAGCAAATCCATTTACTGCAGCTATAATTGGTTTTTCTAAATTAAACCTTGAAGATAAACCTGCAAATCCCGTTTCACCAACTGAACCTTTTCCACCTTTTGCTGTATATTTTAGGTCATTACCTGCTGAAAATGCCTTTGGACCTTGACCTGTTAGAATAGCGACCCAAAGATTACTATCTGCAGAAAACTCATCCCAAACCATCTCCATTTCATGATGCATGGGTGAATGAATCGCATTATATACCTCTGGACGATTCATAGTGACTATCAGAATTTTATCGATTTTTTCTACCTTTAAATACTCATATTCCATAAGTAATAATCCCTTAAGTTGCTATTAAACCATCGGTTACAATATCTAAAAATTTAGCATTATTTTGGGAGCATTCGATAAGTAACCTTGAAATTTTTATAGTCTCATCTTCCATAGACAAAGTTTTCATTATTTCCAAAACTCTTTGTGCTCCAATTTGATCACCATAATACATTAGGCCACCAGTACTTCGAGGCCACCCATATCCATATAACCAAACTATATCTATATCAGAGGCCCTCTGTGCTTTATTTTCATCAAGTATTTTCAGCCCTTCATTAATCATAGGGTATATTAAAGACTCAACAATTCTCTCTTTTGGTAAGATTATCTTTTCAGCATTAGTTATTTTTTTAATAATTTTTTCAGTTTCCAAAGACGGTGATGGATTACGATTTTTATCATAATCGTAGTAACCTTTTCCTGTTTTTTGGCCCCGTCTTCCAGCTTCACATAACGCATCTTTTATCGGATTAATCGTATTTACACCCTTTGACCAACCCAAGTCTAAACCAGCTAAGTCTGACATTTGAAATGGTCCCATTTTAAACCCAAAATCATTCAAGGCCTTATCAATGTCCCAGGGCATTACTCCCTCACCGACCAAACGCATAGCCTGTCGTTGTCGTGCCCAAAGGATACGATTTCCAACAAAACCATCACAAACTCCCACAAGAACAGGAACTTTATTTATCTTCTGGGCGATATCTAGACATGACTTAATTACTTCAGCTTTTGTATCTTTACCTTGAACTATTTCTAATAACTTCATTACATTAGCTGGTGAGAAAAAATGTAACCCTATAACGTCTCCAGCCCGATTAGTCATACTAGCTATTTCGTTTATATCTAAGCCCGAAGTATTAGTAGCAAGTATGGAACCTGGTTTTGCAATCTTATCAAGCTGTGAGAAAAGCTGTTTTTTAATTGTAATTTCTTCAAAAGCTGCTTCAATAATAAGGTCGCAGTTGGATAAATCATTCAAAGAAAGACTACCACAAATCAAATTCATCCTATCCGCAACCTGTTGTTGGGGGAACCGCCCTCTATCCGCACTCCTTTGATAGTTTTCTCGCACGCGTTCAAGGCCAGATTCGAGTTTGGCATCATCAGTCTCAATAATTTTTACTGCCAAACCAACATTAGCAAAATTCATTGCTATTCCGCCCCCCATAGTTCCCGCACCTATTATCCCAACACTTTTTATACTGATACGGTCACTCGAGTCTTCTAGATTTGGGGTCTTCAAAGACTCTTCCAAGGCACTTAAAATAAACTTCTCAATGTTTTGAGAGTTAGTATCGATCATATGTTCTTCCTAAAATTGCACTAATAATATAAATCTGACTGATGTCAGGCTACTCTGGAACTTTTGTCAGGATTCGACTTAATATTCAATATAGGAAATTATTTTTCAAGAGGTTTGTTAATAAATTAGAGCAATTAACGTCTTTTTTTTAAGTTGACGATTCAAAATTCTAAAACTAACCTGACATTTATCAGTTTATTTATAAAAAGAAAAATTAAGTATTGATGGAGGTTAGAAATGATGGAGTATAAGGACATAATAGTCGAAACAGTAAATGCAGTAACTCAAATCACTCTAAACCGCCCAGAAAAACTAAATGCTTGGACCCCAACAATGGGGAATGAAGTGAAAAATGCCGTTGAGAACGCAGGAGCAGATAAAAAATGTCGATGCATCGTCGTTACAGGAGCTGGTCGGGGCTTTTGCGCTGGAGCAGATATTGGCAACCTAAAAGATCGCTCCGAAAGTGGGAGTACCTCAACAGTTGAAGTTGATTTACATCATAAAATAACTGATTTTGATAATAATTTAGGCCCAGATATTTCTGAAAATTTTTCAGGACGATTTTCGTATATGTATAGATGCCCCAAACCTATAATAGCAATGATAAATGGACCTTGCGCTGGTGTTGGCCTTATATTTGCACTGTACGCAGACATGCGATTTGTCGCAAGCGAAGCGAAGCTTACAACCTCGTTTTCTTCAAGAGGATTAATCGCAGAGCATGGCGTAGCCTGGATTTTACCAAGGTTGATTGGTGAAGCAAATGCCTTAGATCTTCTAATTACTTCTCGAGTATTTTTGGGGGATGAGGCATTTAATTTGGGATTAGTTAACAAAGCCATTCCTAGAGAAAGCTTAGAAGAATATGTGGCAAAAATAACGACAAACCTTGTCCAAAAAGTATCCAGCCGTTCGATTGCGATAATTAAACGGCAGGTTAGAGACTCGTACTTTCGAAATTTCAATGAATCTCTTAAAATTGCAGATAATGAAATGGTGAAAAGTTTTACAGATACTGATTTCAAAGAGGGCGTGGCAAGTTTTATTGAAAAACGACCACCAAACTTTAAAACAATAGGCTCACTGTAATAGTCGGCAGTTAAAATAGACATATAAGAACATAAACATGGTAAATGAATTATACACCCCAAAACTTATAATTCCTAGAACGCAAAACTCTTTGAGTAAAACTCGTTTAAAAAAATGGTTTACTTCAGAAATTGATCAAAATAATGAGATTATTAGCATACATCAATTCCAGGGCGGCATGTCAAACCCAACATATTTGATAGAGCTTTCAAGCAAGGTGAAATATGTTCTAAGAAAAAAGCCTCACGGTAAATTACTACCCAAAGCACATTCCATTGATCGAGAATACAAAGTAATGGACTCGATATTTAAGTTAGGCTTTCCAGTTCCTAAAATGCTTAAATATTGTCATGATACGAGCATAGTAGGAACAGAGTTCTTTGTGATGAATCATATAGAAGGTCGAGTTTTGTCAGAAACATCTATCCTCAAGACAAAAAAACATGATCGCTACAAACTCTATGAGTCTATGGTTGAAACATTAGGGCAGTTACATAGAGTGAACTGGAGAAAAACTGAATTAAAGGATTTTGGAAAACCAGGCGGCTACTTATTGCGCCAAACAAGAATTTGGACACGGCAATATCAATCTGCTAAATCGCTGTTGGCCTTGGATTACTCAGATATAGAGTGGCTCGGTAATTGGTTAAATGAACACGTTGCTCAACTTGACGACAATTCAATTATCCATGGTGATTTTCGTTTTGGAAACTCTATCCTCCATCCTAGATATCCCAAAATTAAAGCTGTCCTCGACTGGGAGCTTTCAACGATTGGGCACCCCCTGTCAGATCTCAGTTATTTTTGTCTACCCTACAGACAACGGTTTGATGACAAATTTTCACCTGGCTTAAAAGGATTAAATTTGAAGAATGAAAATATTCCAAGCGAGGAAGAAATAATAGAACAATATTGTATCAGCACCGGCCGAAAAGAGATCTCTAATTGGCCTGTTTATTTAGCATTTTCTTTTTTCCGAAAGGCAGCAATAATTTTAGGAGTTGCCGCCAGGACAGCACAGGGAAACGTTAGTAGTGAAAGTGCGAATTTGACTAGGGACAGTGCTCGTGGATTATCGATGGCAAACTTGGGGAAAAAAATAGCTCAAGAATTTGAAAAAAAAATATTACCATTTTAATAAATTATTGATACTTTAAAAAGGACTCTGATTATCCCCTACTTACACATAAACAATGCCAGACTTTGGTATGATACTTTTGGATCAGGGCCTCCTATTTTATTTCATCATGGTTATACCGCCTCTAGAGAGAATTTAATTAACGTCGCAAAAATTTTATCCGCAGACTATAAAATAATACTAATGGAATGTAGAGGAGCCGGTGCCTCGGAACATACCACCGAGGGTTATTCCCTTTCTCAGTATGCTAATGATATTATAGAACTTCTTAATAAATTAAAAATAGCAAAAATTACCTTTGTCGGTCACAGTATGGGAGGTGGATTGGGGTACATACTTGGTTCTAATTATTTTGAAAGGTTGAATGGGTTAATTTTATTGGCACCAATTCCATCGGATGGATATAAACCCAACGAAAAAGAACACCAAATCAAAAAAAAGTTCCGTGAAGATAAAGACGAGGTAGGATTGCTTAACCAATTCTTAAGTCGCCCGTTTCGTAGGGAAGTGGAGACCGATGAATGGTTTAAAAGGAGAGCTCGCCATATTTGCTCAGTTTCCGTTGGTCATTTTGACGAAATTGCTCTCTCTATGGAACAATTCAACATAAAGCCCTTCCTTAAGGATATAAAAACACCAACTCTTATACTTTCAGGAGCACATGATACCTTACTTAGTAAAAACCAAAAAGATTCTCAGTTATTACCAAATGCCACACTTAAAGTTTATCATAATGCAGGTCATGACATTGCAGTCCAAGAACCTCTAGCGATAGCTACAGAAATTAATAAATTCATAAAACATAATTACAAATAATTGGAACACCATAAGGAGAAAACCATGAGTGAAACAAAAATAGAATCTGAAATTTCTGGAATCGTCTTCAAGATAGAGACAAAAGTTGGTGAAAAAATAAATGAGAATACAGTAATTATGACTTTAGAATCTATGAAAATGGAATTTCCAGTGCTTTCAAAAAAGTCTGGGATTGTCACAGAAATATTAGTATCCGAAGAGGAAGTGATCTCAGAAGGTCAAATTCTGGCAGTAGTTGAAAATTGAATGAATTAGTATTACTATCTTAAAGAGCTTAACTTATCGTTGACTCAATCTAAAAGTATTTAATCGAAAAGTAATATGAATTATATAAGGCTCTTCTTATTTTAAAAAATTAATCGTGTTAAGAAAAGCTGATACAAACAATAAGTGGCAGCAATGAAAGAGGTGTCGTATGCAAGATTTTATAGAAAACGTAATAGAAAGATCAATTTTTGCTAGCAGATGGCTATTGGCACCTGTTTACTTAG
>ENA-OSJC01001475-OSJC01001475.1-marine-metagenome-genome-assembly--contig:-NODE-1475-length-19314-cov-7.156365_pt1 | contig 19314 bp, 28 predicted proteins | sample MGYA00237885_ERZ534234 | MGnify/ENA primary metagenome ERZ534234 (study PRJEB26413, sample SAMN06343907) | marine metagenome | isolation source: coastal waters | place: Atlantic Ocean: West Antarctic... | reverse complement strand
CAACGTGCCGAGCGCATGGAAAAAGCTGACGCGGCAATCGCCAGATCAGAAGAAATTGACTACTCCAAGCGTCCACAGTTTGAAGATCGCAGCGCGCCTGCGGTTGATAACGGAGTTTCAATTTCTTATCGCAACGCATTTTGTGAAATGATCGCAAGCGGCGGCGTTGCAAACATGAGCCTTGAAGCGCGCTCAGTCCTAGAAACGGAAAACCGGGTTCAAACTGCTGGCACAAACTCGGCGGGTGGCTTCACTGTTCCTGTTGAATTGGCTGGCTACATTGAAAAGGCAATGCTTGCCAGTGGCCCAATGTATGACGACGCTTTGTTCACTACTATCAACACAGCGGCTGGCAACACGTTTAACATTCCGACCATCGATGACACCGGGAAAACTGCGGCGGCGCATACTGAAGGTGGCGCGGTCACAGATGACGGCGGCGAGGATGCAACATTTGCGCAGAAAACTCTTGGCGCATACGCATTCGACACCGAATGGCTGCGCTGGTCTGCAGAGTTGAACACAGACAGCATTCTGAATATGGAAAGCCTGCTTGGCGAATTGCTTGGCGAGCGCATGGGTCGTACAGCCAACACTGCATTAACAACCGGCTCCGGTTCGTCGGCTGTTGAAGGCATCGCAACCGCATCAACGCTTGGGAAAACTGCGGCGGCAACAGCGGCTATTACTAGCGATGAAATCCTTGACCTAATCCATTCGGTTGACCCAGCTTATCGGGCCAGCCCACGCACTGCGATTATGATGAACGACAGCACTTTGTCGGCTGTTCGCAAGCTTAAAGATGGAAACGGAAACTACCTTTGGGCCATGGGAAATTATCAGGCTGGGTTGCCTGCTAGCTTACTCGGCTACAATGTTGTGATTAATCAAGCGATGGACAGCCTTGCGACCGCGAAAAAGGTCATGATCTTTGGCGACATGTCAAAGTTTTATGTGCGCAAAGTTGGCGCGCCGTCGATCTACGTAGCACGAGAGCGCTTCGCTCCTGATTTTGGAATACTTGGTTACATCAGGTTTGATTCGTGCCTAGTTAACACCGCAGCAATCAAGCACATGATCACTGCATAAATAAGATCGGGCGGGGCTATCATGGCCCTGCCCATTCCCTTTTTTGGAAGGTTTTTCAAAATGAAAATTAAAATGTTGACTAGCATGGCGGGTGCCGATTTTTCGCACAACTTTGGCGATGAGATTGAAGTGACCGATGCTGAAGGCAAACGCTATATTGAGGCTGGCATTGCCGAGCCAGTTGTGAACGCCACGAAGATTGAAAGAGCGGTCAAAAAAGTTGTCAAAAGCAAGGCAACTAGAAAATGACACTGACCGCACAGCACGCGCTTGAGGTGGTGACGCCTGCCGTTGCCAATCCTATTTTGTTGTCAGAGGCCAAGGCGCAATTGCGCGTTGAGCATAACGATGATGACGTAATTATTGCTCGGCTGATTAATGTTGCGACTTCTTACGTTGACGCCACAGGCGCGCTCGGCGCTTGCATGATGACGCAAACTTGGGGTCAATGGCTGGGGCAAAATCCCGGCACTGTGACGCTATTGCTCGGACCTGTGCAGTCTGTATCTGCAATTAAATATTATGACGTGAACAACGTTCTGCAAACCGACACGCTTTCAAATTATAATGTTTTAGGCACTAAAACGCGCAAAATTGTTGCGCCGAAAAATGGTTTTAATTGGCCTACAACATTTCAGCGAGATGACGCAATTCAAATTCAATTCGTTTGCGGTTATGGCGGCACGTCGCACAGCGTCCCGCAAAACATTCGTCACGCGCTTATGATGTTGGTCGCGCACCATTATGAAAATCGTGAACTGGAATTAATAGGCACGATTTCAAAAACGTTGCCTTTTGGCTTCGATGATATGCTCAATATGAATAGAGGTCACTGGTATGGCTAGAGCAGGATTGCTGCGCGACCGCGTAACGTTTCAGCGGCTTGATGCTGGGTCAGACGAATATGGAAATGAATACAACAACTGGTCAGATTTAGCGAAACGATCTGCAGAGTTGACCGAAAAAACAGGCCAGCGGCAGGTTGAAGGCGGCGCATTGCAAGACGTGGCGCGCGCTATTCTGCTATGTCGATCAGACAGAGTCACAGTAGGCATTTCATCGGCAGATCGCGTAATTGCGCGCGGCATAACTTGGAGCATACAGACGGCAACACAGGCCGACGCAAAAGGCGAAATGCGTGAGTTTGTGCTAGAAAAAGGTGTTGCATCGTGAAAATTACGGGCGAGCGCGCTTTAGAAAAGCAGCTTAAAAAATTGCCTGTCACGGTTCGCGAGGAATTGGAAAAAGTCACGCGGCGATCAACTAAGCGTTATCGTAATTTTGCGCGCAGGATTGCGCCTGATGTGACCGGCAGAACTTTAAGCGCAATCACTAGTCACGTCATGGTCAACGACAAAGGCGTTTTAGGTTTTGTCAATTTCAACACAGGCACCACCGAAAGTGCAATCAGGCAGGTTAGCATTAGTTATGGCGCAACTCGCAAAGATCGCGGTTCGATGCAGGGTTATCAATATATCCAAACAACACGAAATTTCATTGGCGATAAATTCCAGCGCGCAATCAAACGCGCGGTCAAAATCGGAATGGAGAAAGCATAAATGGCTGATGGCTTTGGACTTGCGCTGCAGAAAGGTATCCGCACGCGGTTGATCAATTTTACCGATTTGACCGCGCTAATCTCAACGCGCGTTTATGATGAACCGCCTGCCGACGTTGTGTTTCCATACCTGCGTTTTGTTGAAGTGCAGCCACGCATATTTGACGTCGATGACAAGACAGGCGCGCGGGTTGATTTGACTATGCGCGCGCATTCTCGCAGCGCATCAGGTCGCGTTGAGTCAACGCAAGTTGTCGAGGCTGTCAGGGCTGCATTGCACAGGCAAGAGGCCAGCGTGACAACAACAGGTTTTAACCTGATTGAACTTATTTTTGAAGATTATTTCGCTGAACGCGATGCCGATGGCCGAGGCTATACGTCGTACATTTCGTTCAACGTCATGATGGAAACCACCTAGGTTTTCACGCCTTTCTGCGGCTTAGGCAACCGCTTTTGAACGTCGGATGACGTCCATTTTCCCATAGAAGGAGCCACGACAATGGCAAAGCAACTAGGGCGCGGCTTGCTGCTGGCGCTTGGCACTCAAGCCGATGGCGATTCAAATTACGATGATACTTATACGACCATCGCAGGCATCAATTCAAAATCATTAACAATTAACAATTCGCCAATCGATGCAACAACGCCTGTCGATGGCGCTGAAGCTGGCGTCATTTGGTCGGAAAGTTTGTCTGGTCTAAAACAGATGACGATCAGCGGTGATGGCATTTTTGCTGGCACGACTAGCTTAGACGCAATGAACACGCTGGTTTTGTCGGCCAGTCCAATAAGAAACATCAAAATCAATGTGCCTAGTTTTGGCTGCTACTATGGCGCGTTTCATGTTGATAATTTTGAGATGGGCGGCGAGACTGAGGGCGCTGTAACGTTTTCAATCAGCCTGTCATCTTCGACATTGGTTACATTTGTCGCTAACTAATGATAACCGCTGAAGCATTAAGAGGAGGCGTTGTCGAGACAATCGGTGACGCCTCTTATTCGTTTGTTTTGCGAAATCGCGAAATTGAACGTTTCGAAGATCAGCACAGAGGCATCTTTGAATTATGGGAAGGTTTTTTTGATCGCGGTCAAAAGCCAAATTCAAAAGAAGTGCGCGACTTGCTGGCGCTTGGTTTGGTCGGCGGTGGCAAAAAAGACGCCGAGGCTGATGCAATAATTCAAGCGGCTGGACCAGAAAGCCTTTTGCGGTTTTATCAGATTGCGCAGGCTGTGCTTGGCGTTGCTTTTATGCCGGACGTGAATGACGAAACATCAAAAAAAAAGTCAGCGAAAAGCCTCGCCGCTTAAACGTGCGGCAGATGATTAAAAGCGGAATTATTGCCGGGCTAAAGCCTGACGAAATTCGTGACATGATCCCAAAAGATGCCTTCTTAGTTTTCCAAGGGTGGCAGGAAGCGCACGAACCTGCAACGCCGGGATCAGGCGCGCCGACCAAATCAGAATTAAATCAAATGATGGAGAGTGCAGCTAATGGCAATCAGCGCGGAGCAGCTTAATATCATTTTATCTGCGCAGGATAAAGCGCTGACTAAAGCGCTCGATCGCAGCACAAAAAACGTCAATAGGTTCGCGAAAAAATCGCAGAAAAATTTAAGCCGCACTTCAAAATCATTTGACAGTTTAGGCAAAGCGGCTAGACGTCTTGGGCCAATTATTGCGGCGGCGGTCAGCGTTGGCGCTGCCAAAAATGCAATAACGCTTGGCAAGGAAATAGGTGATCTTGCGCGAATTGCGGGGGTCGGCGCAGAAGAATTTCAAGAGTTGGCATTTGCGGCGCGCACTGTTGGCATTTCACAAGAAAAACTGTCTGACATTTTCAAAGACATGAATGATCGCGTTTCTGATTTTATTCAGACCGGCGGCGGTCCTATGAAAGATTTTTTTGAGCAGGTCGCGCCGTTGGTTGGCGTTACTGCAGAGCAATTCAAAAATCTATCTGGTCCTGACGCGCTGCAACTTTATGTTGATACGCTTCAGAAAGCTGGCGCAAATCAACAAGATTTTACGTTTTATCTTGAAGCCATGGCGTCTGACGCCACCGCGCTTGTGCCGTTGCTGAAAGACAATGCCGCTGGCTTTAAAGATCTAGGAAAAGAAGCGCGTGAAGCTGGCGCAATTATGTCGGCTGACACAATTAAAGCGGCTGGCGAAATGGACAAAAAGCTGCAAACATTAAGTACAACAATTAGCACAAAATTTTTGACGCAGCTTGGACATTCTGAAGATGCGCTTGAAAGAATTGTCAAATTTATAACTGAGACAGCAATTCCAGCGTTTGGAAATTTAATTGATTCGGTTGGTGGGATATTAGAACTTGCTGATGAATTAGGCGTTTATTTAAATCCTGATGTAGTTTTTGAATTAGACCCAAATGACAACCTCACTCGAATTATAGAGAGGCTCGCCACATTGCGCACTGCGATTGATAGTATAGAAAGCAAAGGCGAAAACATGACGGTTGGGGACGCCGCACAGCTTGAAAACCTTATTGGAACATTGAACAATCTTGAAGCGCGACGCGTTGAACTGACGCGAGGCAATCCACTGAGCCCCGGTACTATACGACTTGACGATCAAGAGCCGGGCATTGATCCAGCCAACACATTGCTCGGCGGCGGCGGCGGCGGTTCAAATGACATTAAAGATCAAATGCGCGCATATGAGGATTTAGTGCGGTCACTAAATCCAGCGGTTGACGCAACGATTGAATATGCAGAGCAGCTAGGTATTATCAACGAAGAATTAGACAGCGGCAGAATTTCGCAAGAACAATCGAATGCGCTGATCGATCAAGCACGGCAGAAAATGCAGGAAGCGCGCCGCGAGGCCAGCGATTTTGCATCTGTTTTTGAAACGGTTGAAAGTAGCATAGAGTCAAGCATGATGGGCCTAGTCAACGGCACGATGAGTGCGAAAGACGCCTTTAAGTCAATGGCCTCGGCAATTGTTAGCGATTTGTTTCGCGTTTTAGTTGTGCAAAAAATGGTCAACGCGGCGCAGAACGCTATGGGCGGCGGCGTTGGCGGTTTTCTGTCATCAATGCTGATGGGCACCCGCGCAGGCGGCGGCAGCGTGCAAGCTGGTAATCCATATATGACAGGCGAAAGCGGTCGTGAATTATTTGTGCCTGCGCAAAACGGTAGAATATTATCACCCGCGCAAACCCGTATGGCTGGCGGTGGCGCGGCTGTAACGGTTGTTCAAAACATCAACATATCGACGGGTGTCCAACAAACCGTCAGAGCCGAGATCAAGGGGATGATGCCGCAAATTGCAGACAACGCGAGGTCGGCTGTTTTGGATGCAAAGCGGCGCGGTGGATCTTTTGGGAGGGCAATGGCATGACCATTTCATTCCCGTTGGCGATGCCGACCGTCACTAATATTCGATCAATTGATCTGACGGCAACCAACTCTGTCAGCTATTCCAGATCGCCATTTACATTTGCGGGACAGGCGCAAGAGTTTAGCGGCAAGATGTGGCAAGCTGTGGTAACTTTGCCGCCCATGCGCCGCGCAGCCGCAGAGGAATGGATTGCGTTTTTATTGTCGCTTAGAGGTCAGGTTGGCACGTTTAATATGGGCGACCCCGTTGCAGCAATCCCGCGCGGTTTTGCGCGTGACGTTGACGGCATTTTGGTGAATGGATCATTAACAAACGGATCAGCAATTGTGCTAGATAATTGTGCATCAAATCACACTGGATATTTTAAAGCTGGCGATTATTTACAGACCGGCACAGGCCCAACACAACAACTTTTCAAAGTTCTGGCAGACGCCAACACGAACAGCAGCGGAGAAACTTCTGTTGACGTTTGGCCCGACGTTCGGACAACGATCGCGAACGATGCAGCGGTCACAGTGCAATCGACCAAAGGCATATTTCGCCTTTCGACAAATGAAGTCAACTGGTCTGTTAACGAAGTTGCAATTTATGGAATGACGTTTGCAGCAAGCGAGGCCATCTGATGAGCCGAGACATAAGCACTGCAATTTTGAACGCGCTTGATGATGAAGTCATAGAACCGTTTTTTGCTGTCGAAATGTTATTTGATGGAATAAAAGTTTTGCGACTTTGGACTGGAATAGGAATTTTATCATACCAGGGCAACGATTGGTCTGGTGTCGGGTCATTGCTAAACATTTCAACAGTGGAAGAAGCTTCAGATCTAGGCATAAAGGGCGTTAATCTAACGATGAGCGGAGTACCATCTGCAATTCTGGCCTTGGCTTTGACTGAGCCGTATCAGGGCAGAATTTGCAACATTTATTTCGGAATCAATCCAAAATCTGCTCAGAGCAATTTAGCAAATGTTTTCAGCGGTTATATGGATCAGATGAATATTTCAGAAGATGCAGAAAATTCGTCGATTCAATTGGCCGTCGAAAACAAATTGATTGATTTGGAACGACCCAAAATCGGTCGGTTTACATCGTCGCATCAAAAATCAGTGTATCCCGGCGATAAAGGCCTCGATTACATCGAAAGTCTGCAGGACAAAAACATAGTTTGGGGTCGTAGTGCAGGTTAAATTTGCGCAAGAGTTTTTAGCGCAATTTCGAAACGAGGCGCAAGATTTAATTCGACTTCATTGGAAAGAAATTGCCATACACAAAAGCAAAATAAAACTCAATCCAAACTGGGCGGCATATGAGGCGCTTGAAGCGTCTGGACAATTATCGATTTTCACTGCGCGGCTAAATTGCGAATTGGTCGGTTATTTCGTAACAGTCAACACGCCAAATCCGCATTATATGGATCACGTTTTTGCGGCAAATGACGTGCTGTATTTATCGCCAATCGCGCGGCAGGGCTGGGCTGGTCTTGGCTTAATAAAATTTGCAGAGCGGTGCCTGCGTGCAGATGGAGTGAGTGTCATGGCAATAAACACAAAGGTGCATCGGCCATTTGACGCGGTTCTAAAGCGGCTTGGATTTGAACAAGCCGAGCGGGTTTATACTAAATTTTTGGGTGACGAATAATGGCTACTGTCGCTGCAATATTTGCTACTGCGGGATTCAAAGCTGGAATTTCTTATGTCTTGGCTCATACTTTCACAGGAATAGCTTTAAAATATATCGGCGCGCAATTTTTATTAAGCGCGCTTTCACCAAAGCCAAAATTTTCAAACTCAGGTCGCGGTTACAACGTGACTGCGACTGGATCAATTTTAGATCATCAAGTCATTTATGGAAAAATGAGGGTTGCAGGGGCGCGAATCTTTGACGCTACGACTGGCGGAAACAACAAAGATTTGCATCGCGTGCTAGCTTTCGCTGGGCATGAAATCGATTCATATTATCAAATTTATTTAAACGACGAAATTGTGACGATTGATGCTGATGGCAACGTCACGTCGCCTGAGAAATATCGCAAAAAACATACTCAATGGACTCGAATAGGCGGCAGCGATGAAGACGGAGGGTATGAAGAATATGTGATTACGTACACATCACTCGTTACTATAAAAGAACATACTGGAACATTAGACCAAGTTGCAGATGCGTCATTAGTTGAAGCGTTTGCTTCTGAAGAAACGGAATGGAGCAACAATCACAGACTGCGCGGAATTGCCTATTTATATTGCAAATTTATATATGACGTTGACGCATTCCCGAATGGTGTGCCTGAAGTAACTGCGGTCATAAAAGGTAAAAAACTTGATGACCCGCGTTCGAGCGCGGTGGCATGGTCAGATAATCCAGCTTTGTGCATTCGAGATTATATTTGTTCTTCTAGTTACGGCTTGAATGACCCAGAGTCGAACATCGACGACACGGCTGTCACAACCGCAGCAAATATCTGCGATGAGTATGTCAGCAGTCCAGTGACCTCAATTTTTGTGGGCGGCGAATATAAAATCAAAACTGTTGGAGATACAGATTTCACTTTGATCGGGTCACTCAACAACACTGTCGGCACCATTTTCACAGCGACAGCGCTTCCGACGACTAGCACAGGTGTCGTGGAAACCAAGAGATTTACAACAAACGGAGCGTTCACAACGGGAATTACACCTGGCGAACTTTTGACCAACATTTTGACATCAATGGCCGGCAAATTGTGGTTCGCTCAGGGCAAATGGAAAATGAAAGCGGCAAAGTTTACAAATTCAGTGATTTCATTAAACGAAAATGATTTGAGAAGCGGCATTAATGTATCGACTAGGCATTCACGACGTGACAATTTCAATTCAATTAAAGGCACTTTCCGAGGCGAAGAAAGCAATTGGCAAGTCACAGACTACCCGCCTGTCACAAATTCTGCTTTTCCGATCGCAGACAATAATCAGCCAAGCGTCGCTGACGTTGATTTGACATTCACTGACAACAGTATCGAAGCGCGCAGAACTGCGCGAATTATGTTGGAAACCAACCGTCAGCAATTGATCGTTTTCGCCAGCTTTGGAATGCGCGCGCTCAAAGTTCAGGTTGGCGATACTATATCACTGACAAATGAAAGATTCGGCTGGTCAAGTAAATTGTTTGAGGTTGAAAATTGGGCATTTGGTCTTGGTGACAATCTCAGCTTTGGAGTTGATTTGACGCTACGGGAAACAGCAGCAACAATATATGACGAAGTTGACGACGGAATTGTGTATGAAAATGACAATACAAACTTGTTGTCTCCATTTGACGTTCCAAACGTTGGAGTTCTTTTATCAACAGAACTGCGGCAGATGCGTGGAAAATTGATCACGGTTCTACTAGCCGACATCAGCAACGCGAGCGCTTTGGTCGATCAAGTCGAGGTCCAATATAAAAAATCGGAAGATTTAAATTTTTCACCTATGTCTGTTTCCAGCGGGGATATTGGCACATTGCGATCTGAAGCAATTGGAGTCACCGAGGGATATTATCACGTTCGAGCCAGAGCGATAAATGCGCTCGGCATCCGTGGTGATTTTACAACTATAGTGGGATTTTTTGTTGACGATCTTGGTACTGCGCCAGCTAATGTGACGAATTTTAGCGGCAATGTTGTGGGTTCGTCGCTTCATCTAAATTGGACGCCTGTTTCTGGAATTGATGTTGGACACTACAACCTACGATATTCAAATCAAACAACCGGGGCTGTTTATTCGTTTTCAGAGGATCTGGTTCGAGTCGATAAGGGCACGTCAAGCGTGACCGTCCCAGCAGCACCGGGCACCTATTTCATCAAAGCAGTTGATACATCGAGCAGCGTTATTTTGGTATCTGCAAGTCCTGCAAGTTTTACAATCACCGATCTTGGTATAAGCGCGCTTGACGCTGTAGCAACTGCAACTGAAAACCCGACTTTTTCAGGTTTGAAATCAAACGTAACAATTGACGCCGATGACAATTTGATTTTGACACAAACCGGCGGAAATTTTGAAACTGTAGGATTTTATTATTTTGCAAACCCAATCGATTTGGGCGAAAAATACACAGCTCGAATATTAAGTGATGTTTCAATGACCCGCTTCGAGCAGACAAATACATTCGACAACACAAGCGAAAATTTTGACCGTCGTGGAGGTTTGTTCGACGGCGATCCCGATGCGTTTGACGATGTGAGCTTCCAAATGCAGGAACGTCACACAGATGACGATCCAAGCGGATCGGCAACATATACCAACTGGTTACCCTACGCAGTAAGCGATATTTCAGCGCGCGCGTTTCAATTTAGGATTAAGTTGACCAGCACAAATTCGCAAGCCTCGCCGCTCATATCTACTTTAAAAGCCATTGTCGGAATGCCTGATCACACTTCATCTGGAAATAACATAACTTTTACAGGTTCTAAGAGCATAACGTTTACTAAAGCGTTTCAAAACGTGCCGGGAGTCAGCTTGTCGATAGCAGACTTGGCAGACGGTGATCGATACACGATCACAAGCAAAACGAGAACAGGTTTCACCATCAACATTCTGACAGGAAATTCAGCAAGCACAAACGCGGTGACTGTTGATTTTGTCGCTAAAGGTTTCGGCAAGGAGATCAATTAAAATGAGCCAGCACGATATGAACATTGGGAATCAATTGTTTCCAGCGACCCGCGCAGATATTAATACCGCGCTGGTCGCATTGGCATCAACCTCCTCAGGAGCGACTGCACCAAGCAGCGCGGTCGCAAATCAAATCTGGTACGACACAAGCGCGAACATTTTGAGAATTTACAACGAAGCAGGCAGTGCGTGGATTGATTTGTGTACGCTTGATCAGTCATCGAACAAAGTGCAATCCATAACAACTGTAGGTTTGACGCTTGGCGCAACGGCGCTGACGGTCACTGGTTCGGAACTAAACAAACTTGCAGGTGCTAGTGTCACAACGACAGAACTTGATCAAATTTCTGCTATAACTCGCGGTTCAATTATTTACGGAAATGCGAGCGGGACGGCTAGATTAGCAAAAGGCACAAGCGGGCAAGTATTGACCGCCACGGCGACCGATATAGCGTGGGCCGCCGCGCCTGCTCCTGCGGTTGCGGCTATTACTAGCGATGGAACAATTCCAAGCCTGAACACAAATATCACGGCTGGGGAAATCCGAAATTTGATTGGCGCTGGCACAGGCAATTCGGACAGTGACACGGTTTATTCGATTCAAGATGGAGAGTTGAGTGAAAACAATTTCACCAATGCGGATCATTCGAAACTAAACGGCATCGCAACGGGTGCCACTGTTGACCAAACCAACGCTGAGATTAGAGCAGCCATTGAAGCCGCAACTGACTCAAACGTGTTTACAGATGCAGACCATACGAAACTTGGCAATATTGAAACTGCTGCTACTGCTGACCAGACCGACGCTGAGATTAGAGCAGCTGTTGAAGCCGCAGCTGACTCAAACGTGTTTACAGATACAGACCATACCAAATTAAACGGCATCGCAGCAAGCGCAAACAACTACACTCACCCAAATCACAGCGGAGAAGTAACTAGCAGCGCTGATGGCGCAACTGTTATTGCTGGCAATGTTGTTGACGAAGCGAATTTAAAGATCAGCAATAGTCCGACGAATGGCTACGTCCTTACAGCCCAAAGCGCAAACGCAGGTGGCTTGACTTGGGAAGAGGCCGCTGGAGGTAGTACAACCCTAGGCGCAGTTGGGACATATGGACTAATGCAGAACCACAGCGGCACTGCCACTATAACACCGGGTTCTACTATGGCTGGCTCTGATCTTAAATACCATAACCTAAACTACTCAATTTCTGGCACTACTGCCGCGACTGGTACTTGGCGGGTGATGGGACATTATCTGAGTTCCGGTGCCGGATCATTGAACGGAATTACCGTATGCGTGAGGATTTCATAATGAGCATCACCATAACAGAAGTGCGCAATGCAGTATCACTGCAATCTAACAATCTTCGGATGGACCTAGAGATTAATCATCCAGACTACAATTGGATACCTTACACGTTGGACCCGGCTGACACAGATACAACGATCGACAACACTGCAGTCATGGCTCTGATTAGTGTCGATTTTGCAGCCTACGTTCCGCCCACGCAGGCAGAATTAGATGCACAAGCTGCGATACAGGTCCGTGCTGAACGTGACAATATCTTGTCGCAAATCGTTGATCCACAAGTATCTAACCCCCTCCGGTGGGCTGATCTTTCGTCTGAAAAGCAAACAGATTGGTCGCAGTATCGAACAGAATTATTAAACGTACCGCAACAAGCAGGATTTCCTAACACAATCGCTTGGCCGACATCACCAGATGCCTGATATTTCAGACCGGGTTGGTCAGCTTGAAAAAGACATGATTGCATTGCAAACGACCGTCCAAATTCAGCACAAAGAGCTATTCACGCGCATCAAAAAACTTGAGAATGTGTTGATTGCTTCGACGGGCGCGATATTGCTGACGTGCGTTACAATTTTAATAAAAATGCAATGACACGAGTTTTCAATTTGATTTGGAATCGGGCCGTCACAGAAACGTAGCGAGGCCCGACATGGATCCAATTACTGTCGCAATAACAGCATTTGCCGCGATCAAATCTGGCGTCAAGCTGGGCAAAGATGCTCAGTCAATGATGCAAGACATTGGCAAAATGTGGGGCGCAATTGATGAAGTTCGCGGCGAACACAAGAAGAAAAAGAAATCACCTTTCACGTCTGCAAACGAGGAAGCGTTAGAGACTTACGCAGCCCAGCAGAAGGCGGCTGACTTAGAAAAAGAATTAGAAGCATATATTAAGATGACCCGTGGTTTCTATGCATGGCAAGACCTCCTCAAGATTAGAGGTCAGATCAAGCGTGAACGAATTGAAGCAGAAAAAGCAAGGCGGGCAAAAATGCAGCAACGAATTGAAATTGGCGCAGCGGTCGCGCTGTTTGTTTTGCTCTTGGCTTGCCTGATTTGGGCCGTGTGGATGTTTTTGACATGATCCCAGCGCTTGTGCTGTCGGTAACGTTAGCGAGTTCATTGCTAAATCCCGACACGATTGCTTGCCATTTGTGGAAGCGGATCACAGACCCATCAGGTCAGAAAATCTGCGTGTATCGCGGCAAAAATTCAACGTTTGGTTATCACTACGTCACGGACACTGGCGGAGTTGGAGATTGGGCACAGTGTCCCAAGGTTTTCCAATGCAAATATCAACCAAAAAACAAAAGACCGACGATTGGCGAGATCATGCAAGGAATACAGGGAGGCTTTAAATGACGATCGAAGAAAAACATCATTTGAACTTTGAAATATATCAGCGCAATCGTCGCTATATGTGTTGGGGCGCAATGTCTATGATGCTGATTTGCACTGCCGCCACGGTCTATGACCCAGCGCGCATGGAAGCCGCTGAAAGCATATTGATGGCTCAGTATTTGGCGCTGTCTGCGTTGGTCGGCGCTTATTTCGCGGTCGGTCATAAAGAAACATGATCGGCGCATTAATCGGGCCGCTGACGTCACTGGTCGGAACTTGGATGGAGTCGAAGGCAGAAGTGCAGCGCAGCAAGCAAACGGTCGCGAAAGCAGAAGCAGAAGCACGCGCGACGGTTATGGTCAGCGCGGCTACAAGTGAGGCTGGCTGGGAGCGGATTATGGCAGAGGCCAGCAAAGATTCGTGGAAGGATGAGGCGTATACAATTTTGTTTATTGTAATTATTGCCATGTGCTTCATTCCACCATTGCAGCCATTTGTTGAGCGCGGGTTTGCCGCTTTGGAAACGACCCCAGAATGGTTTCGCGTCTGCATGTATTGCAGTATAGGCGCAAGTTTTGGTTTGCGGGGCATCACTAAATTTAGAGGGTCAAAATGACCACCGACAAGGTCATTCCGCTGCATCAACCCAAATCCGACATTGATGAGCAATGGCAGCAATTAGAAGCCCAGCAAAAACAAATCAAAGAACAATTGTTAAAAATTTTGGAGACAAAGCCCAAATGAGAAACATCACAGAAATAGTCGTTCACTGCACAGCGACCCGCGCAAACTGGATGGAAGATAAGCCAGTTGAGGACGTTGTAAAAGAGTTGACGCGCTGGCACACGGAAAAACCGCCAAACGGAAACGGCTGGTCGGACTGTGGTTATCATTACGTTATTCACAGAGATGGCACGGTCGGCACTGCGCGACCTGTTGAACGTTCTGGCGCGCATTGCAGGGGGCGCAATAAAGCAAGCATAGGCGTCACACTTTGCGGCGGTCGTGGCGGTGAAAGCACAGATAAAATTCTGGATAACTTTACACAAGATCAGGAAACTGCGCTGCGTGATTTAATCGGTGATTTAAAAAAGAAACACCCTAAAATTAAAGATGTTTCTGCGCATAATCAGTGGTCAAACAAGGCGTGCCCCTGTTTCAGCGTGCGCGAGTGGCTGCGCTAGACAGGCCATTGCGGGGGTCTGTAACCGTCTAGCATCCATTGCATAACCTGCATGGCTATTGGGTTCACAGGCCGCGCATCATCTTCGCTTTCCCAGCGTCGAACTGTGCGCGGGTCAGAATTAAGGATGTGGCCCAACTGAGTGGCAGATAGGCCCAGCTTGCGCCGAGCCTCTTTGAACTGTGTGGGTGTCATTGTGCTGCCTCAATATCTATGTGGTCAAGCCATTTGGTCAGCTTGCGTGTTATGCGGGTTTGAGCGTGTTGATCTGTTGGGCTTTGATAAATTACGCTGTTTAAGGCGTCGAGCAACAAGCGGGTTTCGTCGTCAGTCAGTGTCATTGTGCTGCCTCGAATTGAACCATTGCGGCGGTGATTTCGATGTAGGCAAAGACGCCATATCCAGCTTGACAGACGCCAGCGATTGAAGCTGCATTGTTTGTTATCTCGTAATCGTAGGTGTCATCTGAGCCGACACGCATTTCAGAAAAGCCTCGGCCTTCCTCAATCTCTGAGCACACTGCGCTCACATCCCAATCAATATTGTGGCGTTTTAATTCGGCGGCAACGTGCGATTGACCTTTGTCGTTCAGACACACTGGGATATACGTGTTGCCTTCAGTCCACCAATCGTCGTTTTCCCAAATCTTAATGAACTCGGCTTCATTGTTGGCGTTTGCCGCAATGCGCTTTGCCTCTGAGTCGCTAATGTCAAAGCGGCCTGCGATGTCGTTAATTTCTGAAATGTTCATTGTGTCTCTCCTGTGGATGGGCGTCATTGCCCGGTTGATGGTGGGGGTCATTTATTCTCCTGCTTTTACAAAGCTGTCGGCATAAAGAGCCGCAACTTGATCAGCAATATTTTTGCGCTTTTTGCTAGAGATTACGGTGCCGGTTGCTATAGCGTGATCAATGTTATTTGTTTTGCTGCCGTATTTGGCAAAGCCATTTTCAATTTTAAACATATAAGCTACATAGTCTGACCCGCAATTGCGAATGAAACCTACGGGCGCGTAGCTTTTGCTAGACGTCATTGCGATAATGCCATCGCGACCAAATGATACTTTTTTTTGCATTGTGTCTCTCCTAAGATGGGCGTCATTGCCCGCTGATGGGGGGGGGCCATTGTACTGTGTCATTGGCCCCCCCCCTGCGGTTAATTGATTAACGCTGTGCCTTTATCAGTGACGTATGCGTAACCGTCAGCTTCATGTATGCCACGCGAAATCAAACCTGCATCAATAAGCTTTTCCATTTTTGTGCAATATGTGCTGTAGCTTTTGGAAAAGTTGGTTAAAGGGCGGCCCAATAAATTAACATGGATTGGTTTTTTGACGCCGTGTTTTGCTTCTGATGCAACGGCGTTTTCCAAAATTTCGCGCTGTATTTTTGTCAGTTTCATCTTGTTCTCCTTAGATGGGCTTGATTGCCCTATACATCTAATATAGGGCCAATGGCCCGACATTGCAAGGAGGTAAATAAAAATAATTTTACCACCCCTGCATTTTATTTAAACATTCATCCCAGCGTAAAACGCAGCCGCCATCAAAGCTGCACTGACAGCCCCGTACAGCGCCTTGCGCGGCACCTTAACTGATATGTTGTCATCAGGCTGTTGAAGCGGCAGAGGAAACATGATGTCGGGTTGCGTCATAATTTCATCGATCTTTGCGCGCATAATCGGATCTTGCAATTTTGGCGCTGGTAATCTGCGCTTGCGTTTGGCTGGCTTGGCAATCGGTTTTAAAAACAGATCGCCACGTAGCGCCATAATAGACAATCTGTTTTGGATTGCCTTGCGGCTGCGGCCAAGCGTTTCAGCCATAAATGCAACAGACCTGCTTTGACTTTGCAAATCGATCAGCGTCTTTTCTTCGTCAGGCGTCCAAGCTGTATTTGATTTAGATGTTTTGACGTTTTTCATTTATTTTTCTCCAATTTTAATTTGCCAAGCAAGTCAGATCGCAGATAACCGCGCATCATTATATTTTGACACATTTTCCACGCGGCGTGCTTTGATCTGCCTGTCATGTCAGCAACCATTTGATAGGTTGGGCATTTGCCATGCACAGCGTGATGTGCTGCGATTACTGACAACACGACCTTTTGCTTGCGTGTCAGTTTAGTGGACATGGCAAGGCAACGGGTTGCATTCGACTGACTCTTTGTTTGGATTGTTAAAAACTAAAACAAATTCAAATTTGTCAGTCACGATACGATCATATCCATCCTCTTTAAAATATTCTTCAATCTCAGTGTTGACAGCGTCCATCAATTTAGTTGCCAATTCTTTTTGTTTTTGGCTTGATTTAGGATCCTCAATAATTGCCAGCCAATTTGTCCATTGATCGCCAAAGCTGTCCATTTCAAGGCGAGTAGGACCAAAAACAGTAACGGTTTTCATCGCAAAATCCCCCCGAAGTTATCTGCATAACATTGGTCGATCAGCGCGCAGCCTGCCCAACTGAATGCGATCATCCCAATAAATATTCCCGCCACCGCCACAAATTCCATCAGGATCGTAAATTTGTTGTAACTATCCTGTGTAGCCTTGTGGGGTTCTGTGGGGGTCGTTTGGCACAACTTTTCGCACAAGTTGTTGATATTGCTAGATTGCGGCAGTCCTGCCGGGGTCGCCATTAACTTTTTAAACATTTGAAAACACCATCTTTTTTTGGTTGTTGTAACTAGGCAAAGCCAACGTTGTAACTTTTCCGATGAAATTTACAGTCTTTATTTTGCCAAAACACCGCCCGACAGCGCAGCGCGCCTGTTGTATTTTTTGATATATCTTTCAATTTCTTTAAGGCTTTCGTGACCAGTATAAGCCCCTATTTGTACTGATGTTGCGCCTAATTCAGCCCAGCGGATCGCGCGCGACTTGCGCAGGCCGTGTGCTGTCCTGTTATCCAGCCCAACTTCACGCGCTTTGAGTGCAAACCAATTGCTGACCGCGTGTTCTGACCGTGACGCACCTTTTTGCGTGCAAAGGTATGTCATGTGCTTGATCGGCTGCGCATCTATGCTGGCGTGCAACATCCGTAAATCGTCAGCGTCAGCCAAAGCAAAGTCAGGCAATCGGCGCGCAAATGGCACGTCAACAGGTCCACCAGTTTTGCCTTGTTTGAAACTAAGCCAGCCGTCACGCGTAACATGACCGCGACCAAGTTTGACCGCGTCGCCAATCCTCGCGCCTGTCCAGTAAAGCAATTCCATGCACAGCCGCTCAGAGCGCGCCAGAGGATACATCTTGCGGAAATGGGCTATATCGTCCAGCGACCAAGGCTCATGGCCGTCAGAGGCCGCGACAGCGTCTTTATTAATGCCGTCAGTCGGATCAGCTATGCCATATTCTTTGACGATAAATTTTGCAAAGCCGCGCCACATTTTAAGATGGTTGCGTTGAGCATGACCAGCAAAACGCGACAAGTCTTTTTTGACGTGTTTTTGCTCTAAGCCGCACACCTGCGCAGTCCCGTATAAATCAATCACGCCGTCAAGCCGAACACGCCTAATTGATCTTGTTGCAACCGCCAGCAAACCAAATTCATGAGATGATTTATATTTCACAGCCGCCTCGGCCAAGCTGCCGACATATGCTGGCTGCTCAACAACATCCTGCGACAGCCATTGTAAATAATAATTATACGCTGCTGCGTAGGCGGTCACAAAGCGATCATCGCGCGAATGGCAATCTGGCATTTTCCAAACGTCAGGCAGTTTGCCGCGATATCCTTTAGGCCGAAAATAATACCGATCATGGCCGTTTTTATGCGGTCGTGTGTTGGACCGATTTAGCCACTTGTACCAAATATCTGATCGCATTTTTCTGGACCTCGCGTCTTCTTGGCCGTCGCTTTAGGCAAACCGCGCGCGGCTTTTTTAATATCAACGCGCAAATATTTTTCGCGGCCAGCTAACATGCGTGGCGCAGGTATTGCTTTGCTTTGTTCTAGTTTAGCGAAATCGCTGTCAGAAACGCCCAACATTTCAGCCGCCTCCCGTTTTGTTAAGAGTTCCGGCTTTATTCTTGTCGGCATTTATTTCACCCCTTAAAAAATAATTACGTACACTGGTAGCGTGCCAGATTTTGTGTTGGGCATCGCCAGTCCTAAAAGTAATATATTGCTGAAGTTCTTTGTCGAAAACTGTATTGAACGGCGGCGATACGCTTAATTTATTTAAGCGTATCGCCATCGCGCCGTAGGACAGGCCATCTGCGCGCATATCTTTTAAATGACTGTGATATAGCGACATTGTGCGTTCAAGCACTTTTTTAGATTTTGCTTCCTGTGCATCTGACGGATCAGGCGCGCCAAGTTTGCTGATCATATTTCCAGCGTGGCTAATGTGTGCCTTGCCAGACGATATTTCAGCTTTAATCTGTTGAAGTGCTGCGCGCGTTTTGCCAGCAATCACCTGTATATCATCGCTGGCAAATTCAACTGCGTGGTGCAGATTTTCGCGCGTCAGGCTTGGCATTTCAATAATTCGAAAATCAAATGATTGCTGTTGAAGCCAAACCAAACTTTCCAATTTGCGTTTTGCGCATTGCCGCGCGTTCAGCGTGACAATCGGCGCGTCGTTGTTTTGCGCGAATTGTATCGCACGTTTTAAAACTGGCCGATCTTCTGGCTGCAACTCGCAATTTTGCTTTTGCTCTATAAACATTTTTGTTTTGGTAAAATGTTCGTCTGTATATGAGCGCATTTTATTGCGCATTTCGTCGGTCGCGTCTTGCCGCATATATGCAGCGCATAGATTTTGCATTTTGATCCATTCCCTTAATTCATTATTATTGTTGTAAAACAATGAGTTAGGGGGGGGGGGGGGGGG
>ENA-OSJC01001474-OSJC01001474.1-marine-metagenome-genome-assembly--contig:-NODE-1474-length-19316-cov-5.464993_pt1 | contig 19316 bp, 19 predicted proteins | sample MGYA00237885_ERZ534234 | MGnify/ENA primary metagenome ERZ534234 (study PRJEB26413, sample SAMN06343907) | marine metagenome | isolation source: coastal waters | place: Atlantic Ocean: West Antarctic... | reverse complement strand
AGAGTAGGTCATTGCCAGGCTTTAATTTTAGATCCCGCTGCATCCGTGCCGCGGGATTTTTTTATGGGCGATGGAAACGAAAAAGATCTATCTGTTGTGCCGCTTTTTTATATTCTCAGGTCACATTGTTGATACAGTAAGCGGAATCATTTTTTGTCGTGCAATAAAAAAGGGTACGCCGAGAAATCGACGAACCCTTTATTTGTGCTGCTTTCGCGAAGCTAAGGCTCGGGAAGTATTTCTAGATCAAATACTTTTGTATTTTCAGACGCGAAGCCCTCGTCATCCTGACTCACAACGGTGACCGTTACCATATAGTTGCCCCGGTTAACACTCGCCGCTGGCCAGGTTAGAGTGCCCCTAGTTGTCCCTAGGCCAGTAAAATTGGGGCCATCGGGATAATTGCTACCGTTACGCGTGACGGAACTCGACCAAGTATTACGGTTGCCACCGCCTGAGGTACTGAACTGGAACGAGTATCCAGTCCCCACTATACCGCCGGGCAATGGGTTGTCAGTGGTTATTCTTACGGGCGGCCCGGAGGCCTGCAGGTCATAGGTCCGTATGTCCGCAGACTCGTCTATGAGATCGTCTACCTGAATGGTTATTAGATAGTTCCCTTTCACGACCGTAGGCCAGGTCAATATACCGGACTGCTTGTCAGCGTCCGTTGCAAATGAAGGAGGGGTGCCTGGAAAGCCAGCTGTATCAACAACGGACCAGTCATACTTCCCGAGTCCCCCTACTGCACGCAATATCGTGGTGTAAAAGAGCGTCTCGGAGGCTAGCGGTAGTGGGTTTTCAGTGAGAATTCTTACCGGTGGACTGTCCCCGCCCGGCACGGTAATGACATAAGACTGGGTATCAGTGGCACCCGCTGTGCCCCTTACGGTGACGGTATAGCCATATTGGCCGGGCAGGAGTTCATTGGTGTTGCCGGTGATCAATCCTGAAGTCGGGTCCATTTGAAAGCCGGTACCGGGGACACTGATATCGCTGCCAGACCAAGAATAGGGTTGTTCTCCCCCAGTCGCTTCGACCAAGGCTGCGTAAAGGGTCCTTGTTGGGTCCGGTAGCCCGGTTGTCGTAATGTCCAGCACTTCTGAACCACCGCCCGCTGGAGCAATGGTCAAGGTGATGGCGGATTGATCTGTACTGATGCCATCACTGACTTGGATTACAAGACCAAAGGTGCCTGCTAGTGTTGGAGTGCCGGACAATACACCCGCGGAGCTAAGCACTAGAGCAGATTGCCCGCCATTTGAAATGAGTTTCCAAGCATACGGTTTATCCCCGCCTGATGCGGTTAAAACGGCGGCGTAGCGGTCATCGATGGTACCGTTGGTAAGCGATTGCGTGGTGATAGTCAGAGGCTGCGGCGTATCTCCGGTAACCGTCAACACGAAGGAGGCTGTCGTTTGTGTGTTAGCGTTATCGGTTAACCGCAGGGACAGTCCATAGTCTCCGCTCTGTGGGGCTATGCCGGAAAGGATCCCTTCATTATTGATGCCAAACCCGGTGCCACCCCCATTAGTGACAGACCATGTATAGGGTTTTTCGCCCCCGACTGCCGTAATCACCGCGGTATACCGGAGGCCCTCGATAGCAGGCGGAAGCCCGGTAGTAGTAATAGCCAAAGAATCTGAATCTGGACCGGTAATGACGATCAAAATAGTCGATAACTGGGCTGTGCTAGCGTCACTGTCACTGACCGTAATGATTAAACCGTAATCACCATCTGTTGGCGCTGTACCCGTAACAAACCCGTCATTATCAATCTTAAAATCCGTGCCGTTGTTATTTGTAATGGCCCAAGAATAGGGTGGGTTACCGCCTGCAGCTTCGACCAGCGCTGTATAAGAAGTACCTGCAGTCGCCTCAGGTAGTGTGGCGGTGGTAATGGCTAAATCAATAGGGCCGTCTTCTGCAGGGAGAAACCCTCCACCCCCACCTCCGCAAGCCGTTAAGGCGATTAGTAGCGTGCATAAAGCAGCCAAGCGGCTGATAAAAGTAGTGCCCCGAATGGTCATTGATTATCCCCTCTTGTTCACTAAGGAGCGGGCCTTGCAGCCTGACCTTGTCTTGGACTATGTTGGAAATTTTTGTTCTAGCACCTAATCGGTGCCTGCTGCTCTTGCGTTAGACTAGCACGGCATTGTACAGAAACTGGGTAAATAACCTAATGAGATGGACGTTTGTTATTTTTTTACACAAGCTTTTTGCACAGCGCGTTAGAAATTTTGGGGCATTGTCTCGGTCCGTTAGCGCAGTTGCGCTTTAACACCGTCTGAAACGTTGCACAGGCCTTGCTACCTGATACCATCATCCCTATGGATCTTTCCTCCAAACCTCAAATTCACCTTTCTGTCTCAGTGGTGCTTCACAATAGCCCGCTGGCGCTATTGAATAGCACCATGCAAAGTTTGCATCGGTCAGTTCATGCCGCTTTTAAGGCTAGTGATCTGGACCGAGTGACGGTGTATGTGATCGACAATTCATCGCAAGAGCCTTACCGCGAAGAGCTGACTCAAGAGATAGCGGGCTGGCCGCAAAGTGAATTTTTCGACATTCAGTATTGCCCGCTAGCCAGCAATCGGGGTTTCGGCGCTGGCCACAATACCGCGCTCGAACGCCTGACTAGCGATTTTCATTTGGTGCTAAATCCCGATGTAGAGCTGGAGGACGATACGCTTGCAATAGGCTTGTCCCTGCTGCTGGAAAACGAGGATATTGTGCTAGCCAGTCCTAAAGTATTAGGCGGCGCCGGCGAACAGGAATTTCTGTGTAAACGCTATCCCTCTGTGCTTGTCTTTTTATTACGTGGCTTCGCGCCGCGCTTTCTTTGTCGTCTATTTCGTCGACAGCTAGCGGCCTATGAAATGCGTGATCTGTGTCAGAGTGATGCACAGGTCGATGTGGCAATAGCCAGTGGTTGCTTCATGCTGGTTCGCACCTCTGACCTGCGAGCAATCAGGGGTTTTAATAGCGATTTTTTCTTGTACTTTGAGGATTTCGATCTGTCGCTGCGGCTGGGTAAGCGGGGCCGCCTAGTCTTCGATTCAGACATGCGAATTATTCATCACGGAGGTTACGCTGCGAACAAGGGTCGACGCCACCTGCGGTATTTCGTCACCTCAGGAATCATGTTTTTTAATCGCCATGGGTGGCGGTGGATATAGTCGGGTGTGAAAAACTGTTAAACTTTGACGCTTCGTTACCAAGCTTTAATAGGGCCACAAATGAATGAATTAAGGCGCATGGCCTACCTGAATGCACTGGGCATCGACAGTTATGTGTCGCGCGTTCAGCTGCCAGGTGCGGCAGCCACTCGGCGGCTTGTGATAGCGACCGTGCCAGTCAGCCCGGAGCCGGTCGATGGCCTAGTGCCGTTGCCCTCGCTCGACACTGCGGTGAGTTCACGGCCTGCGCTCGTTGCCCAGCCAAAGCGTCCGGCGGAGGTGACCTCTGAGGCTAGGTCGCCATCTCAGCGCAGCGAATCTGTGCCTCACTTCAGTTTAACCGCGATTGTCGCAGGTGATTGGCTGTGGCTCGAAGAGTTGTCCGGTCCACTGACCACGGATCAGGTCAGACTGGTGCAGTCCATGGCCCAAGCCCTGCTGCTGTGTCATGAGTCGCTAGGGGGCGAGGTAAGGCCTGCTGTCAAACCCGAAGTGGCTCAGTTTGATTGGCCTATTCATACTAACCAGCAACTTGATCTGAGCGAGGAGGCGGCTCGAGCCAGTGTCGCGGGCTTTGTTGATAGGAGGCTGGGAGAGCATAGATGCCGTGGCCTGGTGCTGCTCGGTCAAGCCTGTGCGCAGCGCGTGCCTCGGCAGCAGATCAGTGTTGTCACAGTGGAGACGATGAGCAGCGCAGAAATATTGGCACAACCCGCTCTCAAGCGGCAAGTGTGGCGCGATTTGTTGCCGCTGGTGCGCAAGGCATGAGACGCGACAGCACCCTGGTGTCTGCCTCTCTGATCCAGACTGTCTGTGGTAGTGCTGCGCAAGGTTAGGCCTGCCTGCGCGGCTGACGCCGGGTCGCTGGCGGCCATCGATGCCAGCGTCAATATTCATCCTTGGAATAAGCGGCAGTTCGCTGCTGCCTGCAGCGGCGCCAGCGGCAACAAACAATCTGCGATGGTGGTCGAGGAGAATGGCCGAACAGTCGGTTTTGTGGTGTTTTCTCAGGTGCTGGACGAGGCCTCTATCTTTAGCATTGGCGTTCATTTGGTGCATCAGAGAAAGGGCCTGGGGTACCTGCTGCTGGAATCTGCGCTGCTAAAAATGAAAAATGCTGGCGCCATCCGCTGTTTTTTGGAAGTGCGTCAATCCAATGCTGTTGCCCAGCGACTGTATGAAGGCAATGGATTTAAGTTGGATGGGATACGCAAAAGCTATTACCCCACACAGGGCGGACGAGAGGATGCCCTATTAATGTCGCGGTGCTTATAAAGGAATACGCTATGAACGTTCTGGAAACTGAGTGGTGGACCTTAGCCCTTCCACCCGAGTGGTGGGCAGACTCGGAGGAGGACAGTATTTTAGTCGGCGATCGCGACGATGTAGGCTGCATCGAGATAAGCACGTTGCACAAAGAAGAGGGAGACTTTGATCGAGGTTCCGTGACCGCAATAGCGCAAGAGGAATCCGAGCAGGTGTTGCAGTGGCAGCCCACGACGCTGGGAGAATTTTCTGGCGTCAGCAGCCGCTACGTGGAGGAAGACGCGGCGGTTCGTGAATGGTATGTGTCAAGCGGCGCTCTGCTGTTATTTATTACCTATAGTTGCGATAAAGAAAACGGTGGCATGGATGATGCCGCAGTGGATGAAATACTCGATACGCTCATGTTGGCGGGAGAGTAACCGTTAAGATACAGCCCCTGTCACGCGCACGCGTTTGGCACCTTTTACAGGACTGGTTTTCACTGCGTCCTGTCGTTTCTTTATTCGATCGTCGATCAGATTTTTAACGGCAATAATCAGACCGGTAAAGATAAAAGCACCGGGCGGCAGGATTGCCAGCAAGAACGGTTGGTAATCTGCATACATAACGATTTTCCAGTTGGCCGCGCTTGGTCCGAACAGCAAATCCATATTGGCGAACACCGCACCCGTGCCACTCAGCTCGCGCAAAGCACCCAGGACCGCCAGTACACAGGCAAAGCCTAATCCCATAATTAAGCCATCGTAGAAGGATGGCCCTATTGAGTTTCTCGCAGCAAATCCATCTGCCCTACCCAGGATGACACAATTGGTTGTGATTAAGGGCAGGAAAATACCCAGGATTTGGAACAGTTCGTAGGTAAAAGCCTGCATCAGCAGTTCAATACAGGTTACGGCCGCCGCAATAATCATCACGAATGTGGGAAGGCGCACGGCGTCGGACACGAGATTGCGAATCAATGATACGGACGTATTAGAGATGATCAGCACCATCGTCGTGGCCAATCCCAGTCCAAGCGCATTGACCACACTGCCCGTTACCGCCAGCAGCGGGCACAGTCCCAGCAGCTGGACAATGGCCGGATTATTCTTCCACAAGCCATTAAGGGATAGATCCTTGTAACTGACCTCTGCCATTATGCATCATCTCCAGTGGAATCAGTCTGGGTGTCGCCAATATCAAACAGGGTCTCTCTATTGGTTTCGGCAAATTGTAAGACTCTGAGGATTGACGCGACGACAGCCCTAGGCGTAATCGTGGCGCCCGTGAATTGGTCAAAAACACCCTTGTCTTTTTTGACAGCCCAGCCGGACAGCGTCGGATTTTTGAGTGAGCGTCCGTTGAAGCTAAGCATCCAGTCAGATTTTTTGAGGTCTACTTTGTCGCCTAGCCCGGGTGTCTCCCTCTGCGCAAGTGCGCGCACACCTGCGATTGTGCCGTCCCGATTGACCCCCACAATTAGTTCGATGTCGCCAGTGTAGCCATCGGGCGCGACCGCAGGGATGATCACTGCGACCACTTCGCCATCTTCGCGGGCGACATAAATCTGCTTGTCCTCTCTAAGGTCTAGCCCCACGTCCTGCGGGCCGACCGCTATTGTGTCATCGAGCATTGAATTATCGTGTCGGCTACGGGGAACAACTTGGAGCAGGGCTTTCTCTTCTGCCAGGCGTTTTTGCGCTGCGATGTCGTCTTTTGTTAGCAGGTGTGTGCCTGCGATCAGCGCAGTCGTGCACGCAGCGAAGATTGCGAGCAGAATGCTGTTGCGGGTAATAGATCGACCAAGCATCCTATTCTCCTGCGCGCTTGTCGCGGTGGCCATACGTGCGAGGCTGCGTATAGTAATCGATGAATGGCGCCGCAAAATTCATAATCAGTACGGCAAAAGCCACCGAGTCCGGATAATTTCCTTTGATCCTAATAGTATATATCAGCACACCGATCAGGGCGCCAAAGATTAAACGGCCGCGTAAAGATACCGCAGAACTCACAGGGTCAGTCACAATAAAGAAGGCGCCAAACATGGTCGCGCCGCCTAGCAGGTGGAACAGCGGCGAACCCCCACTTGCGGAACTGCCGCCGTCATAAAAGATGGCCGCAAGTAGGCCCAGAGTAACCAGCATTGCCACAGGCGCATGCCAGGTAAATATGCGCTGATACAGCAACCAGACGCCTCCGGCTAAAAAAGCAATATTAGCCCATTCCCAGCCCAAGCCGGACCAGCGTCCAAATTGCGGATATTGATTCCACAGATCTTTAATCAGCAGACTATTGTTTTGTTTTAACAGGTCCATGGGTGTCGCCATGGTGGTTGCGTCATAGGCCGAGGGGGTAAAACAAGCCTGCAAGGCTTCCATAAATCCCGGCAACTCTCCGAGCCCGCGCGGTGGCGCCCATGCGGTCATCTGTATCGGGAAAGAAATGAGCAGAATAACATAGCCCACCATGGCAGGGTTGAACGGGTTATAGCCCAGCCCACCGTATAAGTGCTTCGCTAAAAGGATAGAGCTTGCGATACCCACGGTAATGAGCCACCACGGTGCATAAGGCGGTAACGCAATGCACAACAAAACGGCCGTTACCAGCGCACTATAGTCTTTTAGGTAAAAACCCAGAGGGCGTCGTCTCAGTTTCAGTGCAAGCGCTTCACAGGCCAGCGCTACGATGCTTCCCCAAAGAATATTGACCAGCGTGCCAAAGCCAAAAAAATGGGTCAGCACAATAACGCCCGGAATAGTGGCAAGCAGCACACTTTGCATCACCCTCTGAGTACTCATGGGGCCGTGTGCGTGGGGTGATGTGAGGCGCATCAGAGCCATGTCATGCGTCCTCGGCGGCGTTCAACTGCTGTTGCACAGCGTTGATTTTGTCGGTTAGACGCGCCACGGTCGATTCCAGCGCATCGATGACCTTCTTCTCTTCGGCATTGTCCCGACTCTTGATGAGCACGGCCTGTGATTTTTGCAGACGGTTCTGTAGTTTTTTCAGATCGAGCCGTGCCTTCTCTTGCGGGCTTAAGGACGCTTCTGTTGTGCGCGCTTGCATGGCTCTTGCGATAGCCGCCTGCGCACCATCAGCAGGGGGTTGCTCAGCAGAATGGGTGCCGAGACGTTGCTGGCAGTCCTTTAGGGCTTGTTCCGCCACTGTGAGTTTGTCACGGGTCTTGTCGACCCCAGTCTGCAGTGCGTCTACCAGATCGCTGCCTTCTGCCTTGGCCTGTTCCAGCTTAGCCGTTGCTGTACCCAGTCGCTTATGCGTGGATACAACGGCTTTTTCCAATGTCTCCAGTTCACTTTCGTCGCCAGTGTCGGCCTGTTGCGCGGCCTTTTTGGCCTTGGCACGCTCAATGGCGGCCTGAATCGGATCTTCTTCTCCCCCTTCTTCCGCTGCCTGGGCACGCTGTTGTGCCGCAATTTTACGGGCAGCGCGCTTCGCCTCTTTCTCTTCCTCAGCCTGCTCTAGGCGTTGCTGGCGAGCCTCAAATCGAATGCGGGACTGTTCCGCGACTTCATGGTCGTGGCGCAATTGTAAAATCTCAGCCTTAGAGGCACGATAGTACTGCACCAGTGGAATATTACTGGGGCAGGCAAAGGAGCAAGCGCCGCATTCGATACAGTCGAACAGGTTGTGTTCCTCCAGCTTTTCAAATTCCTTGCCTTGTGCGAACCAGAACATTTGTTGCGGTAGTAGGCTGGCCGGGCAGACCTCAGCACACATGCCGCAGCGGATACAGGCTTGGGCAGGCGGCGGTGTGGACAATTCTGCTTCACTGGGCGCGAGTAGGCAGTTAGTCGTTTTAACGATAGGCACGTCTGTATCCGGTATCGTGAAACCCATCATCGGTCCGCCCATAATGAGGCGGTTATTTTCCTCACGCTGGTAACCGGCTTTCTCTATCAGGTACTGCACCGGGGTGCCGATTAACACCTCAAAGTTTTGCGGCTCGCGTACGCTTTCTCCAGTGACAGTGGTGATTCTGGAAATGAGCGGCTGCCCATGCACCACTGCGTTGAAAATAGCTACCGTGCTGCCGATATTCTGGCATACAACGCCAACCTGAGAGGGTAATCCGCCGCTGGGTACCTGCTGTCCGGTGAGGATCTCAACGAGTTGTTTTTCGCCACCCGATGGATACTTGGTGGGGAATGTGACGATCTCTATGCCGGTGCCTTGCGCTGCGGCGCGCAGGGCAGCGATGCCCTCTGGTTTGTTGTCCTCAATACCGATCAGAGTCTCTTGCGGGGCAATGATTTGCTGCAGAATTTTTGTGCCTTCGATGATCTCGTAAGCCTGTTCGCGCATCAGGATGTCGTCAGCAGTGATGTAAGGCTCACACTCTGTGCCGTTAATGATCAGAGTTTTAATGTGAGTGTCAGCCTTGACTGACAATTTGACTGCGCTCGGAAAACCGGCGCCGCCCATGCCTGCAATGCCAGCATTACGGATTATATTAATGAGGTCGGCCGCCTCCAACGTCTGATAATCCGAGACGCCGTTGTGTTCCGTCCACTCATCTTGGCCGTCTGAGGTGATCACGATGCAGGGCGCGAGATAGCCAGAAGGGTGCGCAATGAGGCGATCCTCAATGGCGTGAACGGTGCCCGAAGTTGGCGCGTGCACCGGCACGCTGACAAAGCCTCGTGCTTCGGCGATCATCTGGCCCTTGAGTACACGCTCACCAATGGATACTAATGGGCGGGCCGGTGCGCCTATGTGCTGAGACAGTGGGATAATCAGCTCAGGGGGTATACCGGCATCGGCGATCGGTGAGCGCACAGACTGATGCTTATTTTCAGCAGGATGGATGCCGCCGTGGAAGTCAAATACTTTTCTCATGCAGCGCGGTCCTCGGATGCATTGCCAAGAACAACATCGGTGGCAATAATGTCCACGCGTCGGCTCACGGGGTCAGGCAGTTGCCAGTGCCAGGTCTTTAGAGACTCCTCCTGCGCAATCATGTCGATGCAGTCCACAGGGCAGGGCTCAACACATAAATCACAGCCGGTGCATTCGCTACTGATAACGGTATGCATCTGCTTCGCCGCTCCCAGAATCGCGTCGACAGGACAGGCCTGTATGCACTTAGTGCAGCCAATACATTCATCTTCACGGATAAAGGCTATTGTTGTGACTTTCTTGGCCTCGCCGTGTTCCTCATCTAGGGGCAGTACCGTTAAATCTAATAAGTCGGCCAGGGCCTGAACGCCCGCTTCCCCTCCGGGCGGACATTTATTGATGGCTTCGCCGCCGGCGATGGCCTCCGCATAGGGTCGGCAGCCGGGATATCCGCACTGGCCGCATTGGGTCTGGGGCAAGATATTATTGATCTCGTCCGCAATGGGGTTGCCTTCCGTTTTGAACTTCTCTGCCGCAAATCCAAGCAGAGCGCCAAACACAGCCGCGAGCCCTACCAAAGCCAGGAGGGCAGCAAGAAGTGGATATTGTGTGAGGAGGTCAATCACTTGTGTCTATACCAGTCCCGCGAATCCCATAAAGGCCAAAGACATCAGGCCGGCGGTTATCATGCCCACGGCTGCACCTTTGAAGGGCGCAGGCACATCCGCCACCGTCAAACGTTCACGCATGGCAGCGAAAAGAACCAATACTAACGAGAAGCCCGCACCCGCGCCGAAACCGTAGAACAGCGACTCCAAAAAACTGTGGTCTTTCGAGATGTTAAGGAGTGCAACGCCTAGTACGGCGCAATTGGTTGTAATTAGCGGCAGATAAACACCCAGTACACGGTGCAGCAATGGACTGGTCTTGCGCATGACCATTTCGGTAAACTGCACGACGACGGCGATCACCAGAATGAATGCGATCGTTTTTAGGTAGCCCAGTCCTAGCGGGACTAATAAGAACTGATAGGTCAGGTTGCTACATGCCGCTGCGAGCGTCAGCACAAAAGTAGTCGCCATCGACATGCCCATGGCGGCCTCTAGCTTATTCGAGACACCCATAAACGGACACAGTCCTAAGAACTGCACCAGTACGAAGTTGTTGACCAGAATGGCGCCGATCAACAATATGGAATAGTCTGCCAGCATGATTAGGTTCTCGCTGCGCCTTGTGCCCTGAGCACGCTCGCGCCTGCAATTCTAGGACCGTCATTTTAGCGTTTCTGACGCATTAGTGGAGTCTAATTTTACAGACTAACGTTCATTAGGTAAAAGTAGTTTTTGGGACTATTTGACTTGCATCCCCGGCGTAGCGCCCGCGTGTGGCTCTAAAAGGAAGATATCTTTGCCTCCGGGCCCTGCGGCCAGCACCATTCCCTCCGACATACCAAATCTCATTTTACGTGGCGCCAGATTAGCCACCATCACTGTCAGTTTGCCCACCAGGTCCTCCGGTTGGTAGGCTGACTTGATGCCTGCGAACACCTGCCTGCGCCCCGCGGGAGTGCCTTGCGCATCCAGGCTGAGTGTTAGGCGCAGCAATTTGTCCGCGCCTTCGACGTGCTCGGCCGCGATAATTTCAACGATTCTCAAGTCAATTTTGGCAAAGTCGTCAAACTCAATAGTGTTGTCCCGAATGGGTGCGTTATCCGATTCGTTTGGCAGTGCGACCTCTGCGGCCTGCGAATCCTTGCTTGCCTCTACCATGGCTTCCACCTTTTTGCTGTCGATGCGCGTGAGGAGCGGCACGAATGTCGCCAGCTGATGCCCCGTCAGTGGCGACGCTAGATCAGTCCAGTCCAGTGAGCAGTTCAAAAAGGCTTCAGACTTTTCGGCCATGGCTGGTAACACAGGCTTCAAGTATGTCATTAGCACTCTAAATAGATTGATGCCCACGCTGCATGTGTCGTGCACCTGCTGTTCAGCCCCTTCCTGTTTGGCCAATATCCAGGGCTTTTTCTCGTCGATGTATTGATTCGCCCTATCCGCTAGCGCCAGAATTTCACGCATTGCTTTGTTAAATTCACGCTGTTCATAGAGTTCGGCAATGTCACTGCCTTTGGTAATAAAGTCCTGCACTAGCCCGTGCTCCGAGCAACTCGAAGAAAGTTGACTGTCAAAAGAGTTGCGCAAAAAGCCAGCGCAACGACTGGCGATATTCACCACTTTGCCAACAATGTCAGAGTTAACCCGTTGAATGAAGTCCTCTAGATTAAGATCAATGTCGTCTACGGAAGCCGATAGCTTGGCGGCAAAATAGTAGCGCAGATACTCTGCGTCAAGGTGCTCGAGATACGTGCTCGCCTTGATGAAGGTACCGCGACTTTTGGACATCTTGTTCCCGTTAACGGTCAGGAAGCCGTGCGCATAAATGGCAGTCGGCGCGCGCAGGCCCGCTGATTGCAGCATTGCGGGCCAGAACAGGCCGTGGAAGTTGATAATGTCTTTGCCGATGAAGTGGTACAGCTCGGTGTCAGTGCCGAGTGTCCAGTAAGGCTCAAACTCGTGTCCGGTGCGATCGCAGTAATGTTGAAAGCTGGCGATGTAGCCGATAGGGGCATCTAGCCAGACATAGAAATACTTGCCCGGTTCGCCGGGGATCTCAAAGCCGAAATACGGCGCGTCGCGGCTAATGTCCCACTCTTGCAGTCCGGCCTCCGTCCACTCTCGGAGTTTGTTTGCGACCTGTGGCTGTAGCGTATTCGAGTTAAGCCATTCCTTCAGCATTGCCTCAAACTCAGGGAGTTTGAAGAATAAATGGGTAGACTCTTTTTCTATGGGTTTTGCCCCTGATATGGCTGACACCGGATTGATCAAATCCATCGGGCTGTAAGTGGCTCCGCACGCCTCACAGTTATCTCCGTACTGATCCTCGATTTTACAGCGCGGGCAGGTGCCCTTGATGAAGCGGTCAGCGAGGAAGAGTCGTTTTTCGGGGTCGAACGCCTGCGTAATCGTCCGGGTAGCAATGTGGTTGTTCTCTTTCAGGCGCTGGTAGATTGTCTCGCACCAGAAACGATTTTCGTCGCTGTGGGTGGTGTGAAAATTGTCAAACCCGATAAGAAAGCCGGTGCTGTCACGCAAATGTTCTTGTTGGATGCTGTCGATCTGCTGCTGGGCGCTTATCCCTAGTTTTTCTGCTGTCAGCATGATGGCGGTGCCGTGGGCGTCGTCGGCACAGATGTAAATACAGTGGTGCCCGCGGGACTTTTGAAACCTCACCCAGATGTCGGTCTGCACCTGCTCCAGCAGATGTCCCAAATGCAGAGAGCCATTGGCATAGGGCAATGCGCTGGTGACTAGGATTTTGCGGGGTGCGGGTGCTGCCATGACGGTCATCTGCTTGGTAAAACGGCGACTATCATAGCGTTTTTGCGGGGGAGTTTCATCCATCGCAGTTGTCAGTGTGGCATTGTTGAACGCACAGCATCTCTCTATACTGGCGAGCCGGAAAATACTGGTCCCATTCTCTCGGTCCAGACTCACAGCGTTTACAGGTATTAATGAATCAGATTAAACACATTGTTGCAGTGGCTTCCGGTAAAGGCGGCGTGGGCAAGTCCACGACGGCGGTCAATCTGGCTTTGGCTCTCCACACCATGGGTGCGCGAGTCGGGCTATTGGATGCCGATATTTATGGGCCCAGTCAGCAGCTGATGCTGGGCATTCCGTCGGGCCATCGTCCCGAACAGCAGGGCGACCAGCACCTGCTGCCCGTAGAAGCTTATGGGTTGAAGACCATGTCTATGGGATACCTGGTGGATGACCGCACCCCGATGGTATGGCGCGGGCCAATGGCCGGTGGCGCTCTGGCGCAGATGCTGGAACAAACGCTGTGGGGTGAGCTCGACTATCTGGTGATTGATATGCCGCCTGGCACAGGTGATATTCAACTTACTTTATCGCAAAAAGCCAAGGTGTCCGGTGCGGTAATCGTGACTACGCCGCAGGATATTGCGCTGTTAGACGCACGAAAAGGTATCGAGATGTTCCGCAAAGTGGACGTTCCCGTACTGGGGATTATAGAAAATATGTCGGTGCATATTTGTAGCGAGTGCGGACACCATGAGCATATTTTTGGGCAGGAGGGTGGAGACCTTATTTCAAAGGATTACGGTGTGCCACTGCTAGCTAGTTTACCATTAACGCTTTCGATCCGAGAACAGACGGATGCCGGATGTCCCACGGTGGTTGCTGCCCCAAAATCGCCTGAAGCTAAACTCTATCTGGATGCTGCGGCTGCGGTGCAGCAGGCGCTAGCGGGCCAAGAAAATAGCGGTGTCCGTCAGTTTCCTGAAATAAAAATCTCTGACGACTAATCGAGCGAACGGGTGAGCTATACATGAGTATCAAAGCAGACAGGTGGATTCGCGAAATGGCCGTCGACCATGGCATGATCGAGCCTTTCGAGGCGGGTCAAGTGCGTTCTGACGGAGATAGGCGGCTGATATCTTATGGCACATCCAGCTATGGCTACGATGTAAGGTGCTCTCGCGAGTTTAAAGTGTTCACCAATATTAATTCGGCGACGGTGGACCCGAAAAGTTTTGATGAGGGCAGCTTTGTCGATGTAGTAGGCGATGTTTGCGTCATTCCACCGAATTCTTTTGCGCTAGCCAGTACGGTGGAGTACTTCCGTATTCCGCGCAATGTGCTGACGATTTGCCTGGGTAAGTCGACCTATGCCCGCTGCGGCATCATCGTGAATGTCACGCCACTGGAGCCCGAATGGGAAGGCCATGTCACTTTGGAGTTCTCCAATACGACCACTTTGCCAGCCAAGATTTACGCCAACGAAGGGGTCGCACAAATGCTGTTCTTCGAATCTGACGAGGTCTGCGAGGTCAGCTATAAAGACCGTGGGGGCAAGTATCAGGGACAGCGTGGGGTGACTTTACCGAAGGCGTGAATTGCACTTGCGCAGATAACACTCAATTACCGCAAGTCAGTGGTGTATTGGATGCCGTTTGGGGGAATCGCATGGCCATCCAGTGTTGCACCCTCGCCGGTGAGCTGCAGGCGTCCCTGTAAATACCAGCGCACCGCGATCGGATAAAGCGTGTGCTCCTGAACCGCCACTCGGGCAGCCAGACTCTCTGCCGTATCATCGGGCAAAATCGGCACCCGGCACTGAAGCACCGGCGGTCCACCATCGAGTTCCTGCGTCACAAAATGTACCGTCGCCCCGGCTTCAGCGTCGCCTGCATCTAGGGCGCGCCGATGCGTATGCATGCCTGGGTAATTGGGAAGCAGGGAGGGGTGAATATTCAATAGACGCCCCACAAATGGCTCAACCAACACGGGGGTCAGAATGCGCATAAAACCCGCCAGCACGACCAGATCAATGGAGGCCGCCTGAAGCTCATTGACCAATGCTTGGTCGAATGCCTCGCGCGTTGCGAAGTCGCGGTGATCGATAGCACGGGTGGCGAGCCCTGCACTCTCTGCCCGTTGCAGGCCAGCCGCTTCAGGGTTGTTAGTGATAACGATGCCGATCTGAGCGGCCAGTTCACCGCGGGCGCAAGCGTCGATGAAAGCCTGCAAATTCGTCCCGCGCCCGGAAATGAGAATGGCCAGGCGAGGCGGTACTTGTGAGCTCACGGCAGCAGTTCTACCTGGTTATCACCCTGGGTAATACGGCCAATAACCCACGCAGTGTGTCCTGCTGTGGTCAGGACTGAGAGGGCCTTTTCCACATGTTGGGGCGCGACACACAGCACCATGCCAACGCCGCAGTTAAAGGTGCGATACATTTCTGTGGTTTCGACATTGCCCTGAGCCTGAAGCCATTGGAAGATCTCGGGCCACTGCCAGCTCTGTGTCTCGATAAGTGCGTTACAACTTTTGGGCAGCACACGGGGCAGATTTTCTAGTAGTCCACCGCCGGTGATGTGGGACAGGGCTTTCACTGGAACTTCCGCGAACAATGCCAGTAGTGCCTTGACGTAGATTATAGTGGGAGTCAGCAGGGCCTGTCCCAGGGTGGTGTCCCCCAGCGTTTGTTGCAAATCTGCATCGCTCACTTCGAGTATTTTTCGAATCAGTGAGTAGCCGTTGGAGTGCGGCCCGCTGCTTTCAATGCCAAGCAATATATCGCCCGCGGCCACAGTGCTACCGTCGATAATCTCTGATTTTTCTACGACACCGACACAAAACCCAGCCAAGTCATAGTCATCGCCTTCATACATGCCGGGCATTTCGGCCGTCTCGCCGCCGACCAGCGCGCAACCAGCCAGCTCGCAGCCTTTGCCTATGCCCGTGACCACGTCAGCGGCAGTGTTGATGTTGAGTGCACCGGTGGCGTAGTAATCAAGGAAGAACAGGGGTTCTGCGCCTGCTACCACGAGATCGTTTACGCACATAGCGACAAGGTCTATGCCTATCGTATCGTGAATGCCCATTGCCATCGCCAAGCGAAGCTTGGTGCCTACGCCATCCGTGCCCGACACAAGCACCGGCTGTTTGTAGCCGACAGGGATTTCACACAAAGCGCCGAACCCTCCCAGGCCACCCATGACTTCCGGTCGCATAGTGCGGGCTGACACCCCTTTAATACGCTCGACCAGCGCGTTACCGGCGTCAATATTGACACCCGCGTCCTTGTAACTCAGGGCGTTCTTTGTGCTCTCATCGCTCATTACGTGGGATCCAGTAAAATATTGGCTGATGCGTCGGGTAGGTATTTTATCGCGCATGATACGCGAGCGCACTCATGAATTGGTGCTCGAGGTTCAGTCATGTCGATTTTTGCCGTGTTTATTTTCACCGAGTAGTGGACACCTCATCTCAGGCTCACTCTTTGAGGCCAGAGTATGCCCGGCGCACGTTAGTGCTGCTACAATGCGGCTGTTGGCCGGAGCACTTGGAGAATATAGTGAAAGCGACACGGATAGCATTGATGTATGGACTGCTGGCTCTGCTGCTGGCAGGGAATGCTCGGGCGGAGATGGTGCGGGATTTGCACTCGGCCAGTGTGCCTGTGGCAAATCAAGGTTCTAAAGCGCTGACGGCTGCGGCCAGTCAAGCCCTTGCTGAAGTGTTGGTGAAAGTGTCTGGCTCGCGCCTATTGCTAGCCAACCCGGTGATTGTCAAGGCGTTATCAGATTCTCGTGCGCACGTGCAGCAATACGTTTATACGCGCAATGAACCGCCAGAAACCGGATTTTCGGTGCAGCTGGAGTTTGACGGTGAGTATGTCACTGACCTAGTGAGACAGTCGGGCGCTCCGCTATGGACGGCCAGCCGTCCGTTGGTCTTGGCATGGGTTGTGGTTGAGGACGAGCAGGGCAGACATTTCATCGATAGAGATAATTGGCCCGATGAGGCGCAGGTGCTAATCGAGGCATTTTCCCGTCGCGGTGTGCCGGTGCAGCTTCCGGTATTTGATTTAGAAGACATGGCCGCGCTAAGTCCCAATGACGCCTGGCGCCTAAATGCAGCGGCCATCCAAACGGCCTCCGCACGGTATAACGTGCAGGACATCGTGGCAGGCCGTCTGGCGAGTGTTAGTGCGGGAAAATCCGCGGGTGACTGGAGCTATTTTTATCAGGACGGTCGCGTCAACCGATCTGTCACCGTTGATAATTTAGCGTCATTCATGCGTGATGGCGTCAATATTGTCGCCAGCGAAATGGCTACCAGGTATGCCGTGGCGCCCACAACTAGCGAACGGGGCGATATGCACATGTCGGTTATCGATGTTTTAACCTATCCAGAGTACGCGGCTATCGCGCGTTGGCTGGAGGATCTGGAGTTGATTGAAGAAGTTGTGATCGAACAGGTACTCAAAGATAGAGTTTTATTTCGGCTGCGAGCACAGACAGACGCTGCACAATTGTCCTCCATCATAGAGCTCAATGAACATCTTGTACTGATCCCAACAGTGGATTTGGATGCGGTGCTGAGCTACCGATGGCAGCGGTAGACCCACCCCTAGAGGCGTCAAGGCAGTCGCTTGAGCATCAATTATCGCTTGAAGTGCGTCTGCGCGACGACGCCACACTGGACAACTTTTTGGCTTTGCCGAAGACGCAGCCGCTAATGGGGGCGCTGCAGACTCAGTTAGACCCTGATGGTGAGTCGGTTATTTACTTATACGGTCCAGCCGGCACAGGAAAATCTCATCTGCTGCAGGCAAGCTGCCACGAGCCGGGCGTCGAGACGATTTATCTCCCTCTCTCGGACTTGAGGCAGTATGCAGCTCTGGACGTGTTGCAGGGGGTGGGAAACGCAGATCGGGTCTGTATCGATGATATCCATGTGGTGCTGGGTGATGTGCACTGGGAGCAGGCCTTATTCAATTTGTATAATGAGGCGCGTCAGCGCGGGTGTCGGCTGATCGTGGCGGCAGATGCTGCTCCTCGTGCGCTGACCGTTAATTTGGAAGATCTACGCTCGCGTTTGTCTTGGGGCATTGTCTATCAGTTGGCGCAGCCGGAAGACCATGACAAAGAGGCTATCTTGCAATTTCGGGCCAGCCGCAGAGGGCTGACTCTGTCCTCGAGTGTCGCATCGTATATTGTCAGCCGCGCGCCGCGCGCCATGGATCAGCTGTTACAAGTGCTAGAGACATTGGACAAGGCCTCTCTCGCCGAGAAAAGGGCGTTGTCTATTCCGTTTGTCAAAGAGGCATTGGGTTGGTAGGGCGCTACCGAATAGAAAAATGGCAGGGTCTATAGCGCCTTGCATCCCGCTGGTGCGTCTAACCCAATCCCAATGAAAGGGCAGACCAATAGCATGGCTCACCTGGTCCTAGGTTGAGGCAACCACACCCCGTTAATAGCCGCTCTATGCAGACGTCTAGTGCGCAGCAGCAGTCACTCTCCCCCTCAGAAGTATGGATATGCCTACTGCGCAACACGTCAATAAATGCGTAAGGTTGTTATTGAACCAATACTTACAGGACAAAAACGTGGTCTTTTCGCACTCTCGCGCATTTCTACGATGCTATGGGGTCAGGGCTTGGTCTTTTTTAGTGCACAGGTCTAAAAAATCAGCGCACTTATGATGAAGCAACTCATAGCCGTGGTACTAGCCTGCTACTCGCTTTCGGTGATGGCTCAAGACGGACTCCTATGGGGCGCTAGCAATTGGGGGGAAGCCGCGTGGGGAGTCGGTGCAGGTGCAACTCCAATTCCAACGCTAGTGCCTGTAATGCCCATTGAGGGACTGGCGGCTCTTATTATCATCATTGCGCTTTTACCTGTCTGTACAAAGGTCACAACGATGCTGAGACGTCGGCGCTAACCCTCTTCGGTAGCGGGTGAGCGTAATTTAACGTTTCCTAATGAACGATACCTTGTGGAATTTTTAACGATGAATAAAGTATGCAGCTTGTTGAAGACTAGAATCGCTGTTTCAGTGTTTTTGTGCAGCGTTTTTTTAGTTTTTGCACTACCTGTCTACGCCGAGACCCGCGTACCCAATACTTTTGTTAATGGAACGCCCGCTGATGCCGAGGAAGTAAATGAAAATTTTGGTGTTTTAGGGGCCGCAATAGATAATATTTCTGCGGGATCTCAGGGACCTGCTGGCACTCAAGGGCCGGCAGGTAGTCAGGGCATTCAAGGCCCTGTAGGCGCTGACGGCACGTCTGTCGCCATCAAAGGCACGGTTGCCACCGTCGCTGATCTTCCTGACACAGGTAATGCGCAAGGCGACTTGTGGATCGTGGATCTGACCGACATTGGTTATGTATGGGACGGCGCTGAATGGGACAACATAGGCGTTATCCGCGGCCAAGATGGCGCTGCGGGAGCGCAGGGCAATGAAGGCACAACGGGCATACAAGGGCCTGTTGGCGCTAATGGAACTGCTGGAGTTCAAGGAGCTCAGGGACCTGCTGGCGCTGCTGGCGCTAATGGAGCGGATGGAGTTGATGGAGCTAATGGAGCGGTTGGCACTCAAGGGCCGGCAGGTAGTCAGGGCATTCAAGGCCCTGTAGGCGCTGACGGCACGTCTGTCGCCATCAAAG
>ENA-OSJC01001471-OSJC01001471.1-marine-metagenome-genome-assembly--contig:-NODE-1471-length-19326-cov-3.046236_pt1 | contig 19326 bp, 24 predicted proteins | sample MGYA00237885_ERZ534234 | MGnify/ENA primary metagenome ERZ534234 (study PRJEB26413, sample SAMN06343907) | marine metagenome | isolation source: coastal waters | place: Atlantic Ocean: West Antarctic... | reverse complement strand
GGTGGAACTGGTAAGCGGCTATCATCTATCCAGTTTATGAAGATGCTGGACCCTGATGTTCTCTCATTTATCTCTGCAAAAATTATCATTGACCGCATCACCTCAAAGAACAGGTTGCAGGATGTGGCTATGAACTGTGGCACTGCGATTGAGGATGAGGTGCGTTACGAGAGTTTCAATGCAGCACATCCAGCACTGTTTTTTAAAATCAACAAAGAGACAGATGCTGCTGGTTCAGATGCCAAGCGGAAGCGTACCATTTTGGTAGCTGCCTACAACAGGTACTGCATGGAGTGGAACGGCTGGTCACAGAATGACAAGCTACACTTAGGCATGAAGATGATAGAAATCTTTGAGCAATCTACAGGTTTCGTTGAGGTCGTTGAAACTAGATCGGCAAAGAACAAAACCGACAAGTTGCTAGTCGCAACTCAAACCGTTTGTGACTTCATGGAAAAAAATCATGGCCTCGCACAGCTACTGTCACCTGTCTACATGCCGATGGTGGTGCCACCTGCACAGTGGAACGGACCCCGTGGTGGTGGCTACCTGACGCACCACACACGGCCTCTCACCCTCATCAAAACTGCTAACCGTAATTACTTGGATGAACTGGAAGGCTTGGGTGAACAGCTTGAGCCTGTCTATGCAGCGGTGAACGCTATCCAAGAGACAAGCTGGCAAGTCAACGAGTTCGTGCTGGTCACATTCCAGATGATACACGATCAAGGTCTGCCCGTTGGTGGCCTATCATCATTGGAACAGATACCCCTGCCGCCTGCCCCCTTCCAAGATCGGGACACCTCCGAACTCAGCGAGGAAGAGAAAGCTGCATTCAAAATCTGGAAGGCAAAGGCCAAGGCTGTGTATGTCGAGAACATCAGGCTGAAATCCAAGCGGTTGATGACCTCAAAAATCAGATCGATTGCTGAGAAGTTCAGCATCTATGAGAGCATCTATTTCCCTCACACCCTAGATTTCAGGGGCCGTGCATATCCAACTGCTATGTACCTCAACCCACAGGGCAACTCGCTTGCCAAGGGCTTGCTACGGTTCGCTGATGGTAAACCTCTTGGCACCAATGAAGCAGCTTGCGAGTTGGCTATTCACGGTGCCAATTGCTACGGCTATGACAAGGCATCAATGCAGGAGCGTGTTGATTGGGTGGTCAAGAACCAAGACCGTATCTTACAAGCTGGCACTGCACCTCTAGATGATTTGTGGTGGGCCAAGGAAGCTGATGATGCATGGTCGTTCCTAGCGTTCTGCAACGAGTGGGTTGGCTACTGTCAGGATGGCTATGACCATGTGTCATTCATCCCCTGTGCAAAAGATGGCAGTTGCTCTGGCTTGCAGCATTTCAGTGCCGCACTGCGTGACCCAGTGGGTGGTGCTGCTGTCTCACTGACACCGTCTGACCGCCCATCAGATATCTACCAAGCTGTCATCGATCTGACACAGCATAAAGTCGAGGCTGACCTAACCAGCACAGGCTATGTCGATGAGAAAGAAACCATCACTACCCGTGCTTTGGCAAAGCTGTGGCTTCGTTATGGCATGACCAGAAAGACTGCCAAAAGGTGTACGATGACGCGGGTCTATGGGTCCACTTTGTTTTCGGCTAGAAAATTTATCCAAGAATACATCACTGAAACTGACGCTAAGAGAACCCAAGAGGATGCGTCTTATGTTTCTGTCTTGGATGGCTATGAGTTTTTAGCTGCTGTCTACCTCGCCAAGCATGTGTGGGAGAGCATCAACCAGACTGTCATCGCTGCCAAAGATGGCATGGATTGGCTGCAGGAAAGCGCGAAGGTCTTGGCTAAACAGAACCTGCCTATCGTGTGGACTACAGTTGATGGTCTGCCCGTGATGCAGAACTATCTCGACATGTCAAAGCGCAGGGTGAAGACAAAGTTTGGTGACAAGCTGATCTACCTGACACTGCAGGAACCTGTCGAGAACAAGCTAGACAGCAGACGCCAAGGTAACGGTATCAGTCCTAACTGGGTCCATGCAAATGATGGTTGTCACCTCCGCATGTCTGTCAATCTCGCCAAGGCCAACGGTGTCACGCATTTCGGAATGATACATGACAGCTTCAGTTGCCACGCTGCTGACGTTGAGATGTTTGGTGCCTGTCTGCGTGAAGCCTTCATTGATCTGTATGTGAACAACAACCCACTGCAGTTGTTCAAGTCACAGGCAGAGGCACAGTCTGGCTTGGAACTACCACCCCTTCCAGAGATGGGAGACTTAGATGTGACACAGGTTAAGCACAGCGAATTCTTCTTCGCATAACTCTAACCATATATGAATTCTAATCAGTGTAATCTCAAGGTTGCACTATAGCTTATCGAAAGGATTTCTTATGAGCGACAACACCCACAGAGACCTATCCAAAGAGGGTCTCATTCACACCGCAGAGATGCTGCACCTGCGCGGTGACCCCGTGCCAACAGACATTCTCGCCAGACTACTTGAGGTCGGTGTGGACGTTTCAAAATATAACTAAGAAGGAAAAACACATGGCTAAAAATCAATACGAAAAGATGGTGTCACCCACGGGTATCGCAGTGTGGCCTCACCTCAATTCACCAGACACCAAGTTCGATCAGGGTGGTGCTGGTGAGTACAAAGTATCGGTCAAGCTGACAGAGGCTGCAGCCCAGCCCGTCATCGATAGACTGCAAAAAATTCTTGACCAGTATCAGGCAGAAGAAATCGCCCAGAACGTGAAGGTCAAACAGTTCACCCCTCGCCTGCCGATAGAAGAAGAGGTGGATGACCAAGGTAATCTGACAGGTAACTGGTTACTGAAGGTTAAACAGAAGGCGCAGATTACCACAGCCAATGGTATTGTGGATATGAAAGTTGCTTTGTTCGATGCTAAACGCCGCCCGACACAGGCTGCGATTGGCGGTGGCTCCTCACTCAAAGTGTCAACCACCATCGTCCCGTACACTATGCCTAGCAGCAAGAGTGTAGGCATCTCACTGCGCCTGAATGCAGTGCAGGTTATCAACCTAGTTGAAGGTGGCAAGGATGGTGATAGTTCTATGTTCTCTGAGGAAGAAGGCTTCACTGATGACACACCTGAAGTAGTCAGCACCTTTGCTAAACCAGATGGTGATACCATCGACTATGGTGACACTGATTTCTAGTATTGGTGGCATACGCTATCCCAGCACTACACGGCAGAGAGCAATAGCGAATGGTTGGCGGTCAGGACTTGAGGAAAGTCTAGCCGCCGACCTCACTGTAAAGGGTGTGCAGTTTAAGTACGAAGAGAACAAGTTAAAGTATCTCGTACCTGAACGCACTGCAACCTACACCCCCGACTTCTACATCACCACACGGTCAGGCAAGACCATTGTGATTGAGAGTAAGGGTCAGTTTAAAACTGAAGACAGAGCCAAGATGTTGATGGTGAAAGCACAGCATCCTGAGTTGGATATTCGGCTGGTCTTCTCCAACCCTAATACCAAAATTTCAAAACAATCAAAGACAACCTACGCAATGTGGTGTGAGAAGCATAGCTTCCTCTACGCAAAGCGCGTTGTCCCACAAGAATGGATAGATGAATGAAGAGGACAGACGTTAAGTATCTTATCGTCCACTGTGCCTACACCCCACCCAGCATGAACATTGGTGTCAAAGAGATTGACCAGTGGCACCGCGAGAAGGGCTGGCTAGGATGTGGTTACCATGTGGTTATCAAACGTAACGGCAAGGTGGAACGAGGCCGACCCTATCACAAGCAGGGCGCACATGTTCGCAGCATCAACAATAAATCTGTGGGCATCTGCCTGATCGGTGGCATGACCGCTGACAAGAAGGGTCCAGAGATTAACTATACTGATGCTCAGTACACAGCACTGCGAGATGTGCTGGAAGAACAGCAGGAACTATTCGGAGAGGAAACCGAAGTCAAAGGTCACGTTGATTTTGACAGCGGCAAGACCTGTCCGAACTTCGATGCTGCCCTGTGGTTTGACACAGGTGAACTGAAGCAAACTTTCTAGGTTGCACTATAGCTCACTCAACATTTCGTTGGGTGGGCTTCTTTAAATCCCAGACATCTTGGAGATATCCGCATGACACAAATGCAAACAGTTACTAAGCACCTCAACACCTATGGTTCTATCAGCCCACTGGAAGCCCAATCGAACTACAACATCTGGCGGTTGGCTGCTGTTGTAAATCGGCTGAAGAACGCTGGCACTGACATTGCCATGCAGATTAAGACAGCACCTAGCGGGGCCAAGTATGCAGAATACAAACTCGCAAGAGGCTGAATTCTTAGGCCATGAAAGCTGCCATGACTGTGGTTCCTCAGATGCACTGGGGGTCTACACCGATGGCTCTCATTGCTTCAGTTGCGGGGTAAGTAAGACCTTATCTCGTGACAGTTCCACCACACCTGTCCGAAAGGTATCTCAAAAAATGCAGACTAATCTTATCGCCACTGGCGAACCACAGGCTTTGCCACGGCGCAAGCTGACTGAAGAAACCTGCAAGAAATTTGGTTATAACATTGGTGAGTACAACGGTCAGCCCTGTCATGTTGCTAACTACCGTAACAACTCAGGTCAGGTGGTAGCACAGAAGTTGAGGTTCGCTGACAAGGGCTTCAAGTTCTTAGGTGACACCAAGGCTGCTGGCTTGTACGGTCAGCACCTCTGGTCTGCTGGCAACGCTAAAATGTTGGTCATAGTAGAGGGCGAATTGGATGCCTGTTCTATGAGCCAAGCACAGGGCAATCGTTTCCCTGTGGTGTCAGTTCCTAACGGTTGTCAGGGTGCAAAACGTGCAGTGCAAAACTCACTTGAATTTGTCGAGAGTTTTGACCGTGTGGTTATCATGCTGGACAACGATGATGTGGGACGTGCAGCAAGCATAGAGATTGCTGAACTGCTAACCCCAAGCAAAGCTGCCATCGCCACCCTGCCACTCAAAGACCCCAACGAAATGCTGGTGGCTGGGCGTACTAAAGAACTGATCGATGCCATGTGGCAAGCGAAGGTTCACCGACCTGATGGTATCCTTGCAGGTACAGACCTATGGGATGACGTATCAATAGATGCTGACACCCCGTCTATCCCCTACCCATTCCAATCGCTGAACATCAAGACACACGGCATACGTCGAGGTGAACTGGTGACCATCTGTGCTGGCAGTGGCGTAGGTAAATCGCAGGTGTGCAAAGAGATTGCATACCACCTTATCAACCAAGGCCAATCTATTGGCTACATTGCGCTGGAAGAGAACGTGAAGCGCACCGCCCTTGGCCTCATGGGGTTGGCTTTAGACAAGCCACTACACCTCACGAAAGAAGGAGTAACTGATGATGACTTACGATCTGCTTTTGATCTTACAGTTGGCAGCGGTAGCGTATATCTTTATGACCACTTTGGGTCGCTAGAGACAGACAACTTACTTAACAAAGTACGCTACTTAGCCAAAGGTTGTGGTGTATCTTATGTGATACTCGACCACCTATCTATCGTAGTCAGTGGCATTGATGACGGTGATGAACGAAAGAACATCGACGTTGTAATGACCAAGCTACGGTCCTTGTGTGAAGAGACAGGCATTGGCCTCATCCTTGTGTCCCACTTACGCCGCCCATCTGGTGAACGTGGCTGGGAGAACGGTCTTGAAGTCACACTCAATTCCCTGCGTGGCTCTGCAAGTATCGCCCAGCTATCAGACATGTGTTTGTCAGTGGAGCGTGACCAGCAGGGCGAGAACCCAAACCAATCTACCGTGCGTATCCTGAAGAACAGATTTTCGGGTGAGACGGGTATTGGCTGCTTGCTCAACTACAACATCGACACAGGCCGCATGACTGAAGTGACACAAGCTAGTGTCTTTGAAGTAGAGGAAGAGCATGATGACTTTTAAAGATAAGTACTGGGTAGAGAAATGCTCAGAACTAGAAGAGTACATCAAGACCCAAGAACGTGAACGCGAGTACTGGGAACGTGAAGCAAAACTTCTAGTCATCCGCAACGGCAAGCTGAAGGCACAGCTAAAACTTTGGAAAGGTACAGCACCATGATTAACCTACTGTTCGACATTGAGACTGATGGTCTTGATGCAACTGTGTGTCACTCAATCGTCATCATCGATGTGGACAGTGGCGTTAAGTTAAGCTGCGCTGACAACCAGCAAGGCTACATGCCTATCGATGAGGGGCTTCACATGCTGTCACAGGCTGACATCCTGACAGGCCACAACATCATGGGCTATGACCTTCCACAGCTAGAGAAGCTGTACGGCTTCAAGTTCACTGGTGAGATACATGACACCCTGCTGATGTCCCGCCTGATCTGGCCTGACCTGAAGGGTGATGACTTCAAGGAACAGAAAGTCACAGGCAGACTGATCGGCAGTCATAGCTTGAAGGCATGGGGTCACCGCTTGGGTAACTACAAGGGTGACTTTGAATACAGTGTCGAGAAGTTTGCTCAGTGGTCTAAGGAAATGCAGGAATATTGTGAACAGGACTGTCACCTCAACATGCAGCTATACAAATTGATGCTGGCTAAGAAGCCATCAGCAGAGAGCATCAAGCTGGAGCATGACTTTGCTGCCATCATCCTCAAGCAGGAAGCCCAAGGCTTTAACTTCAATGAGGATGCAGCACACAAGCTGCTGGCTACACTGCAGGGCAGACATGCTGAACTAGAAACTGAGTTGCAGAAGTCTTTCCCACCTTGGCAGGTAAAGGAACCATTCACACCCAAGGTCAACAACAAGACCAGAGGATACGTGAAGGGCGTCAAGACCTACAAGGTCAAAGACGTTGTGTTCAATGCTGCATCCCGTGACCAGATTGCCGATAGATTGCATAAGGTTCGCGGGTGGGTTCCTACTCTATACACACCCAGCGGTAAGCCACAGGTTGATGAAAGTGTTCTGTCTAAGCTGGACTATCCAGAGGCAGTCATTCTCTCAGAGGTCATGCTAATCAACAAGCGTATCGGTATGCTGGCAACAGGTAACAATGCGTGGCTGAAGATGGTGAAGGATGGGAAGATACATGGCAGGGTCAACACCAATGGTGCTGCAACTGGCAGGTGTACTCATTCAAAACCTAACGTCAGCCAGACACCCAGCATCAACTCACCATATGGTGCAGAGTGTCGCGCTTTGTTCCATGCACCTGAAGGCTATGTCCTAGTAGGTGCTGATTTATCTGGCTTGGAGTTAAGATGTCTTGCCCAGTTCATGTGGAAATATGATGGTGGTGCGTATGCTGATGTCATCTTGAATGGTGACATTCACACAGTGAACCAGAAGTCTGCTGGTCTAAGTTCACGTAACCAATCGAAAACATTCATCTACGCATTTCTCTACGGTGGAGGTGCGGAGCGCATAGGTTCTATAGTTGGCGGTGATGACAAGGTAGGCAGACAGTTAATCGCCAAGTTTATGGAAGCTACACCAGCACTCAAGCTGCTGCGTGAGAGAGTTTTATTTATGGCAAAACTAAAAGGTTACCTAAAAGGATTGGATGGCAGACAGCTACCCATTCGCTCACCTCACTCAGCACTTAACATGTTGTTACAGAGCGCAGGTGCGCTGCTTGCTAAGAAAGCAACAGTAATCCTGTATCAAAATCTAACCACAAAGGGCTATGCTTTCGGCAAAGACTATGCCCTTGTGGCTCATGTCCATGACGAGGTGCAGCTAATAGCCCGTCAGGAAATAGCAGATGAAATCGGAAGAGAGGCAGTACGATCTTTTCAACAAGCAGGAGAACACTTCAACTTTAAAATCCCCATCGATGGAGAGTACAAAGTCGGACGCACATGGTACGATACTCACTGAGAATTTTTCTCCATTTAATAATGTGGCATACTCTAACCAGCCAACGGCTATTCAGAGAAGGAACAAGCATCAACAGAGAAAGCGAGATTTGGTAGCACTAAAGGGTGGTTGCTGTGAAAAATGTGGTGGTGAATTCCATCCAAATGTTTTTGACTTTCATCACATCGATGCTGGTGAAAAAAAATTTCCACTTAAACATAGAAATCTTTGTAGAACATGGGAGAGTATAGTCGCTGAAGTTAACAAGTGCGCCATGCTATGTGCCAACTGTCACCGCGAGGTGCATACCTTTAACGACCCTCGCTTTATCAAATCTAACCATTAATCATTAGGAACTGGATATGACTGACATACACTACATGACACACATGGGAGATGACGATCTAGTTGCTGATGCAGCGCGGGTCTCATTCGACAAACAAGCAGAGAACTATGGACCCTCAAGGAACGCAGGACTGATTTCATTCTTAGCAAGAGAGAACCACCTGCATCCCTTCTCACATCCACAAGCTACATTCCGATGCAGCACCAGCATCTTCATAAGCAGACAACTTGCAAAGCACCAAGTCGGTGGCACATGGAATGAAGTAAGCAGACGGTATGTGAAGTCCTCACCCAGCTATTGGAAGCCTGACTTCTTTAGGTCTGCAGCACCTGATGTAAAGCAGGGGTCTAACCCTGAAGCACACAGGCGCAGTGAGGAATTCCTAGAAGAATACCACGACATCTGCATCGATGCGATTGCCACCTACAACAAGATGGTTGCACTCGGCATCTGTGCTGAACAGGCGCGAGGTATCCTACCGCAAGGTGTCATCACTGAGTGGGTATGGACAGGCAGTCTCCTGTTCTGGTCCCGTGTCTACAACCTTCGCATCAAGCCTGACGCCCAGCGCGAAGTCCAAGAGTTTGCCGAACTACTAGGTGAACAGATGGCGTCTTTATTCCCAATCTCATGGCAGGAGTTAACCCGAAATGGATGAACCATTAGCAGTAAGCGTAGACCTCGCAGAACTACTAGCAACCACACAAGTTCTAAGTGAGTTATGTATTCAGGCATCAAGGATTATGGATAACGATTGCCCATTTAGAAGTATTCTTTTGGACACAGCTTTCATTCTAAGTGAGCGAGTTCAGCCTAAGAAAAAACCTGACCTAAGTGTGATGCCTTTTGTAGGTAAGCCACAATGAGGCTGCTGTTTGATGCTGACATCATAGCGTTCAAAGCAGCGGCTGCAGTTGAGCGACCAATCAAGTGGGGTGATGGACTGTGGACCTTACATGCATATGAGCATGAGGCCATAGACCACTGCCTTACTTATATCTCAAATGTAAGGCGTGACCTGATTGCCGAGGACTACACCCTGTATCTCACAGGGCCAAACAACTGGCGTAAAGATATCCTTCCGACATACAAAGAGAACAGGAAAGATACGCGCAAACCTCTGGTACTTCAGGCTGTCAGACAGTGGATGATTGAGGAACAGGGTGCAGTACTCACTGACACTTTTGAAGCTGATGACCTACTTGGCATTGAGGCTACCACACACCCTTTAACTACCATCATTGTCAGTGAAGACAAAGACCTGCAGACTATACCTGCCCTGCTGTACAACCCTGCAAAGGACACAGCGGTCAGACATATTGGTGTCTTTGAAGCTGCATACTATCACATGCACCAGACACTGACAGGTGATAAGACTGACAACTATGATGGTCTAGCAGGGTGTGGCCCTGTCACTGCCACCAAGATACTGGCACCAGCTAAAGAACCTGAAGACCTTTGGCCTCTAGTAGTCAAAGCATTTCAATCCAAAAAATTGTCAGAAGAACACGCACTGGTACAGGCACAGGTTGCCCGTATTTGCCGCGCATCTGACATAGACAAATCAGGAAAGGTTATACCTTGGACACCACTGTAAAACATCCCAGCCATTACACCGACTTCATGGTTCAGCCAGCAGATTTCATCATGCAAAATGAACTACCTTTCCATGTTGGCAACATCATTAAGTATGCCTGTCGCGCTGGTAATAAAAAATATGAAGGCAAGACATACGTGGAATCCGAGGTGACCGACCTGAAGAAAGCAATGCGCTACGCAGAGATGCGTATCAATCAGATTGAAGGAAAGGATATCATTGATGGCTAAGTGGCGTGAAGACTTCTCAACCAATGAACTTACCTTCAACGAGTACCAAGAGAATGCAGCCAAGACTGCCATCTATCCTGAAGACAGAGCCTTAGAATATCTATCGCTTGGGCTGGTGGCAGAGGCAGGTGAGTTCGCTGGTAAGATTGCCAAGTACTATCGCAAGGACAAAACCTTTGAGACACAAGCAGTCATCGATGAACTCGGTGATATCTTATGGTTCATCTCTGAGATGTCCCGACTGATGGGCCAGCCCCTCTCAACAATTGCAGATAATAACACAACGAAATTAGCATCCCGTGCAGAGCGTGGGCAGCTAAAGGGTGATGGAGATAACAGGTGACAGCAGAACTAGATACCAGAGCGCAGGTAGTAACGCGCAGAACATATAACAGACCCTTAGATAAAGAGGGCAAACACTTTGAAACATGGGACCAGACCATCAACCGTGTGATTAACCATCAGCGGTGGTTGTGGGAACGTGCCAAGGGTTCAGACCTGTCGCCTATAGAAACCCTAGAACTTGAGGAACTGCGAGACCTTTACCTGAAACGTATTGCCTGTCCATCAGGCCGTACACTGTGGCTGGGTGGCACTGACGTAGCCAAGCGTAGGGAAGCCTCACAGTTCAACTGTTCATTCGGACAGGTAGAGACAGTCCATGATGTAGTTGATGCCATGTGGCTGTTGCTGCAGGGCTGTGGTGTAGGCTTTGAGCCAGTGGTCGGAACCCTCAATGGTTTCGCTAAACCTGTAGAGATTGAAACCATCAGGTCCACCCGTGACTACCGTGGTTATGACAAGAACAGGGCGCATACACATAACGGTGTATATACACTTGAGGTAGGTGATAGCGCAGAAGCATGGGCTAAATCTATTGGCAAGATACTAGCTATGAAAGACCCTGTTGATAAGGTTGTCTTAGACTTCAGCCAGATCAGACCAGCAGGTGAAAGACTTAGTGGATACGGCTGGATTAGTTCTGGTGACAATACAATCCACAAAGCCTTTGAAGCTATCTGCGCTATCCTTAACAGACGCGCTGGGCAGCTACTGGACCGCATCGATATACTTGATGTAGTCAACTGGCTTGGCACCACACTATCATCTCGACGGTCTGCTGAGATTGCAGTGATGAACTATGGTGACAAAGATTGGGAACGCTTTGCCACTGCTAAGAAGGACCACTGGGTAGACAACCCACAACGGGGTCAGTCTAACAACTCGCTGCTGTTCTGGAACAAGCCAACTTACAGTCAACTGTCACATATCTTTCAGCTTATGACAGAGGCTGGTGGGTCTGAACCTGCCATCATCAATGCCACTGAAGCACAACGCCGCGCCCCTTGGTTCAAAGGCGTAAATCCTTGTGCAGAGATTTTGCTAGGTAATAAGAATTTTTGTAACTTAGTAGAGTTTGACCTCAATAAAACTAACGGCATGGACCCTGATCTGGTGCGCCATTGGATAGGCTTAATTGCCCGTGCAAATTATCGACAAACCTGTGTGTCTTTCGATGACGGTATCCTTCAGCGTAGCTGGCACGAACTGAACCAGTTCCTACGTCTGACAGGTGTAGGTCTGACAGGCATCGTGACTTGGGAGCATCTCAACAATCCAGCTATGTTCGATCTGTTGCGTAACGCTGCACATAAAGGCGCACATGGGATGGCTGATGAACTTGGACTGCCACGGTCTAAAGCGGTCTGTACAGTTAAACCTAGCGGCACACTTTCTAAAATTATGTCAACTACAGAAGGCGTACACAAACCTCTGGGTAAGTACATCTTCAACAACATAAAGTTCTCTACTCATGACCCTCTTGTACCCATCCTTGAAGCGGCTGGATACCGTGTGTTTCCTGACCCTTATGAAGGCCAAGGAGGTGATAGTGTTCTGGCTACCTTCCCCGTTTCTTACGAGGGTGTCAGCTTCGATACAGTGGATGGTAAGCACGTTAACTTAGAGAGCGCAGTGGCACAGCTAGACCGCTACAAGATGATGATGCAGCACTACGTTGACCACAACTGCAGTGTCACCATCAGCTACGACCAGACTGAGATTGAAGCTATCATCGATTGGTTCCAAGAGAACTGGAACAACTTTGTCGGTGTGTCTTTTATCTATCGTAACGACCCTACCAAAACTGCAGAAGACTTAGGGTATCCTTACCTGCCACAGGAAGTGGTCGATCAGGAAACCTTTGAGGAATATGCAGCTACATTGAAACCCATTAACCTTGATGCAGCCAACAGCCTTGATGAGTTAGAGGATGATGGATGCGCCACAGGTGCATGTCCAATTAGGTAACTAATGCGTAAGAAATCAACGTACAAAAAGAAGGTCGAGGATATAGAGGTTGCACATGGTCCCCGTGTGCAGCCCCTACTTCCAATGAATGCAGCCCAGCGCAACTACATTGAGTGTATTAAGCAGTACCCTCAAGTCTTTGTAACAGGACCAGCAGGAACAGGTAAGACTTACATAGCTGCAGCCCTTGCTGCTGACATGTACAACAGTCACCAGATACATAAGATAATCTTAACGAGGCCCAATATACCTGCAGGGAAATCTCTTGGTTTCTTCTCTGGTACGATTGAGGACAAGATAGCACCGTGGGTGTACCCACTTACTGAGGTGCTACAGCAGCGTCTTGGCAAGGGTAAGTATGAACATGCACACAAACGAGGTGCTATTGAGATTGTACCCTTTGAGGTTATGCGTGGACGTAGCTTCAACAATGCATTCGTCATCTTGGATGAAGGTCAGAACCTGACAACACATGAGATGAAGATGTTCCTGACCCGTATCGGTGAGGACAGCAAAGTCGTTGTGAACGGTGACATATCCCAACACGATCTAAAGAGTACACAGTCAGGTCTGCAGGTCGCTATCGATCTAATGCATAAACACAACATCCCTGCAGCCCACTGCAACTTCAATCACGATGATGTTGTCAGGTCAGGTATCTGTGCAGCTTGGACTAGGGCATTCTCTTAAAGGTTGCACTATAGAGGATTTATAAAATCATGAAGAAATTTCCGTATATATCGGAAGAACTTATCACAGCACTGGCCGAAAGAATTCCCCACATTTCACCGAGTAAAGGTGAGAGCATTGAAACGCTGATGTGGCGTGGGGGTATGCGCTCAGTCGTAGACCTTTTAACGCAACTTCATAAAGAACAACTTTATGAGAATTCTGAGGATTAATATTTATGTGTTTCCCAAAAGCACCAGCCCCTACGCCAGCAGCCCCTGCACCAGCAGCGGCACCTGCAGCGGCACCACGGCAAACAACCCAGCTTGGGTATGACCCGTCAAACCCTGAGAGTGGCATCGCTGCTGAACTGGGTGCTATCACTAACAAAGCTAAAGGCACATCCCAGCTTGTTGTCCCACTAGACCCTACAGTAGCTAACATTGGCACTGGTGGTTCTGGTCTTCAGATTACGTAGGATGGTAACATATGTGTAACCCTATAGGTAAACTGGTAGGTAAGGTTGCAAAACCTCTAAGCTTACCATTGAGACTGATGGAAAAGAACAAACTGAAACCTAAAGACTTTGCAACAGGCGGTGCATCATTACTTATTGGTGGTGATAAATTTAAGAACCGCACAGTAAATGACGCAGCACCTACAACACCTGCTGTATCCCGAACTAACCAGTATGGTATTACAGATAACCTGCTGTGAGTATGGGAAGCTGCGAAGCACGTTATCGGCAGTTAGAACAGACGCGAAAATCCTACCTCGACAGGGCTAGAGATTGCTCTGAACTAACTATCCCATCATTAATTCCACCAGATTCACATAATGAAACCAGCGACATCTATACGCCCTTTCAGGGCATAGGTGCCAGAGGTGTGAACAACCTAGCATCAAAGCTATCACTGGCACTGATGCCACCTAACTCACCATTCTTCAGGTTCATGGTTGAGCCGTACACACTCAAAGAGATGGCAGAAGACCCTGCCGCCCGTACCAATGTTGAGAAACAATTGGGTGAGTTTGAACGTGCAGTTATGAACGAGATTGAAAGTTCAGGTGACCGTGTTGCAGTACATGAAGCACTAAAGCATTTAATTGTTGGTGGTAATGTATTGTTACATGTTGGACCTGAGAAGGTTCGTGTCATCCACCTAGACAGTTATGTTGTCAGTCGTGCGCCCAACGGTGAAGTTCTGGAGATTGTAATTGTAGAGAACGTATCACCGAATGCTCTAGATAAGACTACGGCATCTGCCGTCAGCGGTAAGCTAGAGGGTGACGAAAAGACTGTAGAGATTTACACGCATATTGAGCGAAAAGCTAACATGTTCCACGTTTACCAAGAGGTAAAGGGAACTGTTATTGCTGGTTCGCGCGGTAAGTACAAACCAAATGCAGTCCCGTTCCTACCTCTACGGTTCTCTCGCATCGACGGTGAAGATTATGGCAGAGGCTTTGTAGAAGAACTACTAGGTGACTTACGGTCCCTTGAAGGTCTATCGCAAGCTATTGTGGAAGGTGCAGCGGCTGCAGCTAAAGTTCTATTTATGGTGAACCCGAATGGGACCACCCGTATCAGAACTATTGCTAAGGCTGAGAACACCGCAATCATAGAAGGTAATAGGAATGATGTTTCAGTCCTTCAAATGGACAAGTTCAACGACTTTAGAGTTGCCTACCAAGCAATGCAAGGAATTGAAGAACGGCTTTCACAACAGTTTATGCTTCAGTCTTCAGTCCAACGAAATGGAGAAAGAGTTACAGCAGAAGAAATCAGATACCTAGCTGGTGAGTTGGAAGACACACTATCTGGCATCTATTCAATACTGTCACAGGAATTCCAGTTACCGTATGTCAATCGTAAGATTGAGGTGCTGACTAAAAATAAGAAGCTGCCCAAACTGCCAGAGGATGTTGTTAAACCAACCATCGTAACGGGCATGGAGGCATTGGGTCGAGGACATGACCTACGCAAGTTAGACCTGTTCATACAGGGCATGACACAGGCACTAGGACCAGAAGTACTAGCACAATATGTGAACCTTCAGGACTACATCAAACGCCGTGCCACAGCCCTTGGTATAGATACTGAGGGTCTTATTAAATCAGAAGAACAAATCGCCCAAGAACAGCAGCAAGCCCAGCAACAGCAGATGATGCAACAAGCTGGACCCGCTGCCATGCAAGAAGGCGTTAAACAGTTAGGAAACTCATATGCTGAAAGCCAAAGACAGCAAGGTGAATAAGGATAGCAAGGGTAAAGCCCCTGCTAAACCTACAGCACCTGCCAAGAAACCATTGGCAACCCCAACCATTCTCAAGAAGAAACGCACAAGGACTGATTATTAAGCATGGGCGAAAGCATTACTATAACAGAAGCTGAGACAGGCCCAGATGCACCTCTGGATAACTCGTCTGAACGACCAGAATGGTTGCCAGAGAAGTTTAATAGTGCAGAGGACATGGCTAAGTCTTACAGCGAACTAGAGAAAAAGTTGTCTGGTGGGTCTACTGAGGACAAACAAGAACAAGTAGAAGCACCACCAGATCAAACAGACGATGCACCTAAAGATGATGGGTCACCTAACTTCACCAAGTTCTCTGAGGAATTCTCAGACAAGGGTGAGTTAACTGATGATAGTTTTAAAGAACTTGAGACTATGGGTTATCCAAAGGAAATGGTTGAAGCATACATCAGAGGCACCCAACAGGGTTCTGATGCTGATGTCTCTGCTGTCATGGATGTGGCAGGTGGGACTGATGGATATAAAGACCTAACTGAATGGGCATCTGAGAATGTTCAGGAAGCAGAACTAAAACTGTATAATCAAATGGTAGAGACAGGCACAGATAACGCTAAGATGGCGGTAGAGTGGCTGATGTCTAAGCGTGAAGGCGCAGAGGGTGTTGAGCCTAACCTGTTGTCTGGTAAATCCAAAGGCTCACCTAAAGATGAATACAGGTCCACAGCAGAGGTTGTGGCTGCAATGAAAGATACCCGCTACGGCAAGGACACAGCGTACACTAAGGACGTTGAAGAGAAGCTAGGGCGGTCTTCAGTTTTCTAAAAAAGTAATTCTACAGCACTACCATCTGGCGGGGAGACCATAGCAAATGACTCCCCGTCAATTTACAGGATATAGACATACCTCTTTAGGTAGTCGAACTATCGACAATGAACGACTAGACCTGATGCGTCAGACAATCTTGGCAAGTAATGGCGAAAGTTATTTCCCCTATTTAATATTTACCAAGGATTAGAATTATGGCTAATGCCACCCCATCCCGCCTAGGTGCGGCTAATGGCGCAGTAGCAAACTTTGCTCAGAAGAACGCGCTATTTCTTAAAGTCTTTGCTGGAGAAGTTCTCACAGCATTTGATGAAACAAACGTAATGAAAGATTTACACGTATCCCGCACGATTTCTTCAGGGAAGTCGGCACAGTTTCCTGTCACAGGTAAGGCAAACGCAGCCTACCATACAGTAGGAACACCACTGCTGGGTACACAGAACATCAAGCACAATGAAATCGTTGTTAACATCGATGACGTTCTGATTGCTGACACCTTCATTGCAAACATTGATGAAGCAAAGACCCACTACGATGTACGCGCTGAGTATTCACGCTTGCTTGGTATGGCTCTGGCTAAACAGTTTGATGTTCGCTGCTTGCAGCTTGGCGTCCTTGCAGCCCGTGGTTCAGCTACCGTAACTGGTGGTAACGGCGGTACTGCGATTACTGATAGTGATGCAGCTACCAATGGTGCTTCACTTGCAGCTTCTATCTTTGAAGCGGCACAGGCTATGGACGAAAAAGACGTTCCAGAGAATGACCGTGTAGCAATCGTGAAGCCAGCGCAGTACTACAAGCTCGTCCAGACAACTGACGTAATCAATCGTGATTTCGGTGGTGCTGGTGTATATGCTGACGGTACTGTTCTGCGTGTTGCTGGTATTCAGATTGTAAAATCTAACAACGTACCATCAAGCAATGTGTCTGCTGTTACTGGTGAGAACAATACCTATCACGGTAACTTCTCCACTACTGTTGCTCTGGTTATGCAGAAATCTGCAATCGGCACAGTGAAACTGATGGACCTTGCGGTTGAGCGTACATCTGGTGACTTTGAGATTATGTATCAAGGTACACTGATGGCAGCTAAGTACGCTATGGGTCACGGTATCCTGCGTCCTGAGTGTGCAGTCGAAATTAAGTCTTCTTAATTTACTTTTGGGTCAGTCCTCTTCTTTGGGGTCTGGCCCATTTTTTTCATTTTTACGAGGGCAACATGACAACACCTTCAACCATGACCGAACTAGAGGCGGTCAATGTCCTTCTGACAACTATCGGTGAACAACCAGTTAACACTCTGATCGGCAATCAAGTTACAGACGTAAAGATTGCTGAACAGATTATTAATGAAGTTAGCCGTGAGGTTCAGTCACAAGGATGGCACTTCAATACAGAAGATCGTGTCCCTCTAGCACCTGACAGTAACAACGAAATCAACATCCCCGCTACAGCAGCACGTATCGATCTAGAAGATACTAACGTAACTGTTCGTAACAGTAAGCTGTATAACCTGACAGACAGAACTTACACGTTTGACGCCACCGCTTATGCCACCATCGTTTACTATCAGGATTTCTTAGAACTCCCTGACACGGCAAAACGATACATCACAGTCAGAGCATCCCGTATCTATTCAGATCGTATGATTAACTCTGAGACCATGCACAAGATGCTATCGCGTGATGAACAGAAAGCCCTGACAGACCTTAAAGAATTTGAGGGTGACACAGCGGATTTCAACATGATGGATAGCTACTCAGTGTCCCGTGTTATGAACCGCAACAATTCTAATCAGAGGATACTTATGTAATGCCTATGATTAGTTCTGCTATCCCAAACTTAATCCAAGGGGTCAGCCAACAATCTCCACCGCTACGTCTGTCAAGTCAGGCAGAGGTTCAGGAGAATGCATTCCCATCACTTGTAGAAGGATTGCAGAAAAGGCCACCACTTGAACATGTAGCTGTTATTTCAAATAGTGAAACATCTGGTTCATATGTACACCTTATTAATCGTGATGCGATTGAGAGATACTTTGTGTTAATCAATGCATCCAACCAGATCAGTGTGTATGACCTAGCGGGTAACTCTAAGACTGTTACCTATCCTGATGGAACTGGATATCTGACAACCAGTAACCCTTCCACAGCATTCAGGGCAGTGACTGTAGCTGACTACACGTTCATCGTGAATACTGAGAAGACCGCTGCATATAATAGCAACGTCAGTCCATCTAACGCCTTTCAAGGATTGGTTGCGGTAAAGCAGGGTGACTACAACCAAAGATATGTGGTGTATGTGGGTGGGGCGCAGGTTGCTAATATTACAACCAGTGCCACAGATCAGGCAGGCACTAGGACTACATCCATTGCATCTAGCCTTGCCAGTTCAATTAACGGGGCAAGCAATTTATCGGCTACATCCAACGGCTCTACAGTTATTATTACCAAGACAGGTAATGCCAGTTTTGACTTAGCAACATATGACAGCTTGGGAGATACAGGACTAACCTGTACCACAGGGACTGTTCAGAGGTTTGATGACCTACCTGCATATGCACCTAATAACTATGTCGCACAGGTTCAGGGTGACCAGACAAACGACTTTGATGATTACTATGTGAAGTTTGTATCTGATCATGGTGACCAGTCTTTGCTCGGTTCTGGTACTTGGGTTGAAACAATCAAACCAAACATATCATACGAACTAGATGCATCTACAATGCCTCACCTGCTTATAAGACAGGCAAATGGTTCGTTTACTTTAGAACAGGGTGAGTGGGGTGATAGAATAATTGGTGACCTCACTTCAGCACCTACGCCTTCATTTGTTACCAAAAAAATTAGTGACGTATTCTTCTTTCAGAACCGTTTAGGTTTTCTGTCAGGTGAGAATGTGGTCATGTCGAGGACTTCAGAATACTTTGATTTCTTCAAATCTACTGCGAGAAGCATATTGGATAATGACCCAATTGATGTGGCTGCTAGTCACACCAAAGTGTCTACCCTAAAACATGCTATCCCGTTTGACCGTAAGCTGCTTCTATTCTCTGACCAGACACAATTTATTCTCAAAGGTTCTGAATATATCACACCTAAGAATACATCGATTGCTCAGACAACAGAATATGAAGCCAGTTCTACAGCCAAGCCAGCGGCTGCAGGTAACCTTGTGTACTTCTCATCGACCAGAGGTGGCTTTACATCCATCAGAGAATACTACGTCATTGATGACACCGACAGATCGGATGCTACAGACGTAACAAGCCAT
>ENA-OSJC01001467-OSJC01001467.1-marine-metagenome-genome-assembly--contig:-NODE-1467-length-19363-cov-3.829669_pt1 | contig 19363 bp, 8 predicted proteins | sample MGYA00237885_ERZ534234 | MGnify/ENA primary metagenome ERZ534234 (study PRJEB26413, sample SAMN06343907) | marine metagenome | isolation source: coastal waters | place: Atlantic Ocean: West Antarctic... | reverse complement strand
CAATTTCAAATAGTCTAAACCCATATTTATCTTTGAATCTTAAGCCGAATAGAAAATAACCCTTTTCATCATAGTCGTTGCAATTATTTCCATTATTTCCAAATTTTAGAGCTATGTAATACCAACCAGCTGAAGCTGTAACGAAACTGGAATAGTTTTTACTTTCAACATTTTCATAGGAACCATTATGATAAATAGATCCTATAACCTGAGTATAGTAGCTACCAGATTGACTAACCCGTTGGAGTCCTATTCGATAGCATTCATTTTTATGGATAATCCAGTCAATATCATCATCTGCTGGAACAGAAGAAGGATTGATCCAAGCCTGCAAAGTAAATTTAGTTGGTCTTAATCCAGATTCGTCATCAAGATATGCGTAATCATCCGTTCCATTAAGATTCAAAACTTTATTTACAGCATTCAGACTATCTTCTTGTAAGGTAGAAGATGATGCATTCCCTAAAAGATCAAAAACTGAATTGTCAATAACAGCTATGGTTAACCCTTGCATCGTAGAAGCAACCCCCGTCAGAGGAATTCCCAATGTATAGGTCTTACCACTTCCAGATATACTAGATGGAGTAGCACTAGATAAAATAGCTAGACCAGCTTCTAAGGTTAAAGCAAAATCGCTCGCTTCTAAATCGCCAGATCCACTAAATGTATTATAAACGACCTCATTAAAGGTTACAGAGACAGTAGAATTATCAGATGCGATGCTAGAGAGGCCATTGGAAAACTGAGGGCCAGTCAAGTCTGTTGTAAGTTGATATGTATTATTACTCTGGTTTTGTATTGCAATATTTCTTCCTATATCAAAAACAGAATTCGCCGCTAAATTTACTTTAAATGTTTCAGATCCATTTACAGTTCCACTCAATGAAATAGCAAGTTTCCATGTATAAGAATTTGTTTTGCTGATACCTGAAGGCGTTGCGGAGGAGAGTGTGGCACTACCTCCTGATATTAACAGCACAAAGTCAGAGATTTCTAGATTACCTGAATCACTTACTGTGTTATAAACACCCTCGGAGAAAATGACAGTCGCACTATCATTATTATTATTTACACTTACACTAGAAATATAAGGAATTTGACTATCATTCGTCATATTAAATAGACTAGATGCAATATTTGAATTTGAAGATCTATCTGTACAAACGCCAGCATTTACATTAATGGTTGTAGCTTGATCATCGTCTGGAGTAAATGTAGCGGTATATAGGTTCCCGCTACCGGAAAAACTATTCATCGTACCATTACCAACAGTTATATCACCTAATATAAAATTACTGGTTGATTCTGAAAATGTAAAAATAACATGAATGGTCGAATAATTAGTTCTTGATCCATCACTAACACTATTACCAGAAACAGCGTCATCCATAGCGGTTATTACAACAGTTGGACCTACATTATCTTTACTAGCAAGAGATTGAAACGAAGGTAAAAAAGACTGTGCAGACACTAGTGAACTAATAAAAACTAAATATATCATTTTTTTCTTTATTACAATCATATTATTTTAATAAAAGCATCTTCTTCGACTGTCTAAATCCTTTAGCTCTCAGTTCTGAAAAATAGACACCAGAGGGAACCTGCCTACCAAAATCATCAAGCCCGTTCCACGTAATAATGTGATATCCATAATCTAGAGACTCACTGACAAGAGTTTTTACCTGTTGGCCCATAAGGTTATAAATCAGAATATTCACGTTACCTGTTCTAGCTAAGGCAAAATCTATTTTTGTAGTTGGATTAAATGGATTTGGGTAATTCTGACCCAATGAAAACTCTTCAGGTATATTGGTTAAAACTTCCTGAACCGTTGATTGTACATAACTTTCATCACCAATGATAAGTTTAAGGTCATATGCCGAATTAATCTTTTCTTGAATCGTCAACCCGGTTAAAAGAAACTGATTATAAACAGTTCTGCTTTGTACATCTAAAATTGCAACAGACATACCATCAGGAATCATCGTTAAAATATTACCTGAAAAATAGACAGGACCTGGCTCTCCTTTACCGGATAATCGGATATCCCAGGTACCATTAAATTGATCTAGGGATCGGAAATCACCGCTATTACTAAAAATCCCATCACCGTCAACATCCATAGAAATACTGATGAAATTATTTAATGCTGGTAAAACAGGACTATCATATCTATCTTTTTGGTCTATTGCATCCTCTTTACGTCCCACCCTACCAGTATAATCAAAGTAATGTTTCCCGGTTGCTTTCAAAGCAATTTCCCAGTCATTAGTAACTATTCTTTTTAACTTTAGCGTATCAGAAAAAGGTTTGACAATAATACTATCTTCTTGATCAGTTTTATTAAAAATAGCATACCCAGCCCATGGTTCAAAAGTGGTTATAGGCCCATCCCATCCATCTCCTTCTTCTTTTCCAAATTGATAGAGTCCCGAAATCTTTTCTTCATCATATTCCAATTTTGTTCTAAAGGAGAAAGGACTGCCTATCATATTCCATCCTTTTTGCAAGCGAATGACATAATCTTTAAGAGGTAGTGCAGAGGCTGTAGTATCAGCATTCTTTAAGATTAACGGATTCTTAAATACATGCTGAAACCAATACCCTACGCCAGTACTAAGTGTATCGGGTTTTACTTTTTTTCCAGTTTGAGGGTCCCAATAATAAAAGACATATCCATCCTCTTCTAAATTAGATGTCGTAACGGCTTTCTCATTCAACCTTCCTGGCCAGGAGAACATTCTCCACTTATCTCGGGCCATCCCTTCTGGATAATAACTAAAAGGAGAGTCCATACTTAATTGATTCTTACCGATGGTTAGCGAGGGAGTCTCAAAAGAACTTTCCTTTGTATAGTCCATGCTATCAATACTTTCAAAATAAGCTCTAAAATTGCGTGCAGATAGGAGACTATCAGGTATTACGACCTCAAATAAAGAGTCATTAACCGCTGGCATATTCAGTTTAATGGAAGTTGAGCTTCCTCCTAGTTGAACATACAAGCTTGTACTACTAATACCATTCATATCGGTAGCAATAGCTCTAGCAACAACTGGGTCATTATTACTTTTAATTGTATCTGGGAAAAATGTTTTAAGTGTAGGAGGAGCCGAATACAAACCTACAGCTGCACTAATAATACCACCCTTGAGCCTTATTGAATCACTAGTTCCAGTGCTATAGGATCCTGAGTTTACGGTTCCTTTTAAATTTAAATCTGGGGAGCTCATTACCTCACTTGTAAGAGAAATCTGCGAGGTTTTCAACTTATACTCTTGGGCGATGAGTCCACAGAAACAAAACCAACTAAAAATAAAGGTACGTTTTAAAATAGATGGAAAATTGTTCATTTAAGTATCAGACCTTTAATTAACCGTATCGCCAGAAACAACGAAAGTATTCGTTGCATAGTTCACCAAAGTCATCATGGCATACTGAGCCGCAGTCTTTAAACCATTCCGGTTGTTTAGCGTTGTACTTGATGCGCTAAGAGTGACCTGACCCGACCCCGCTTGAACAATCATGCAATTAAAACCAGCAGGTAAACCGGTAGGTACTGTTAGTGTTGTTGCGGACCCACTAGAACAAACAATCACCGTTCCATTGTCAGAAGCAGCGAGGGTTTTACTTGTTCCGGAAAGCGTTTGTAAATCTGCACCAAAACCGGTAATTGGGTTATCATCAAAATCTGTTTTACCAGTACCATTGGGTGAAATCGTTATATTTTGATCTGCTCCATCGGTAATTGATATATTGCCAGTCGTTGAGTTTCCAGTTGCCAATATCAAATCATAATCACCGCTTGAAGCAACTATACCATTCGCGTTCCCTGCTCCAACAACAAAATTAGTAGTATTTGCAACAATAGTACCATCCGTGGCATTTGATAATGTCTCACCATTACCAAACGTAATGTCATTCCCGGTGACTGTTAGATCTCCGCTTAAAGATGTGGTAGTCGCTGTAACAGCTACCGTACCATTTATCGAGTTAGAAATGGTTTCAGAATTGCCAAAAGTGATGTCGTTTCCTGTGACCGTTAGATCTCCGCTTAAAGACGTGGTAGTTGCCGTAACGACTACCGTTCCATTTGTCGAGTTAGAAATGGTTTCAGAATTACCAAAAATAATGTCATTACCTGTGACCGTCAAATCTCCACTTAAAGATGTGGTAGTCGCTGTAATAGCTACCGTACCATTTGTCGAGTTAGAAATGGTTTCTGCATTACCGAACGTAATATCATTTCCTGTGATCGTTAAATCTCCACCAAGTGTGGCATTACCGCTAGAATAAACAACAAGAGCGTCTGACTCTGAACCACTTGCTGTACCATTTCCAATAACAAAAGCGGAGTTGTCATTATCAAAATCAGTGGCACTACCTCCTGCTGTGACAGAAGAACCTACTGAATTGTATTTTCCCGTTACTAAAGAACCAAAGTCACTTGCTGTTGTGTATTGCCCCATTGCGATGGAAGCGGATCCACTCGCTGTTGTGTTTTGTCCCATTGCGGTGGAAGCGTATCCACTCGCTGTTGCACTTCGCCCCGTTGCCGTGGAATTTCCTCCACTTGCTTGACTACCATAACCCATTGCGATAGATTGCGATCCACTCGCTGTTGTGGCGCTTCCCGTCGCAAAAGAACGCCCTCCACTCGCTATTGTGTTTTGTCCCATTGCGGTGGACATCGATCCACTCGCTGTTGTGGCGCTTCCCGTTGCAAAAGAACGCCCTCCACTCGCTATTGTGTTTTGTCCCATTGCGGTGGAATAGTCTCCTGTCGCACCTTTTGTATTGCTGCTCGAATTTGAAGAACTCATATCAACGGCATCAGTTCCTATGTCTCCATGGTTGGTAGCATCGGCCGTTGAAAATCTATAACCTGTCTGTGAACTCTCTATTACAGGAATCAATTTCCCCTTACTATCTATGTAAGTAGACAGATCTGTAACTGCAACTTGCACCAAAGTACCATTGTCATTTAGTACAAGCCTGTCTGCATCTGCTATCGTAGTTGATGTGGCAGATGTACCTCCATCATTAATATTAAGTTCCGCAGCAGTCGCTGTCACTCCATCCAAAATGTTTAACTCTGTGGCTGTTGAGGTCACACTTAAGTCTGATAAGGTACTCACTGTGCCCTTAGCGTTCAACTGAGTCTGAATATTCGAAGTAACACCGCTTGCATAACCTAGCTCTGTTGCAGTAACCGCTGAGACAGCAACTTTTCCATTACTATCTGTTACCATCGCTAAAGAAGCTGTTAATGTTTCCGTATCTATCGTTGTCGCGGAGCCTGATACTGAAGCTTGTTTTCCATCTAGCTGAGTCTGAATACTGGACGTCACTCCATCTACATAGTTGAGTTCACCTGCATTCGATGTAACTCCAGTTAAAATGTTTAATTCTGCAGCAGTCGCTGTCACTCCATCCAAAATGTTTAACTCTGTGGCTGTTGAGGTCACACTTAAGTCTGATAAGGTACTCACTGTGCCCTTAGCGTTCAACTGAGTCTGAATATTCGAAGTAACACCGCTTGCATAACCTAGCTCTGTTGCAGTAACCGCTGAGACAGCAACTTTTCCATTACTATCTGTTACCATCGCTAAAGAAGCTGTTAATGTTTCCGTATCTATGGTCGAACCTGCACCCGTCAAACTTGCTGAAGCTGCTACCCATGCTCCGGCTCCACTTCCATCTGAAGTCCATACCTCACTGGAAGAACCTGCAGAAGAAATAAAATATTCATTATTTTCAACTTTATTGGCTGATAATTCACCATCTGCTAAATCTGCTAGATCAGCATCATAAGCCTGAACATCCACGCCAAGCTCAACTCCCAAATTAGAACGAGCTGTGGATACGTCAGAAGCTCCCGTTCCACCATCATCAATTGCTATATCCGTTATACCAGAGATAGTACCACCGGTGAGAACGATGCTACCGGCATCCTGAGTTGCTACCGAACCTAGCCCAAGAGTTGCCCGGGCATCTGATCCATTCTCTACGGTCCAGTTTGTTCCATCGGACACAATAAGGTTCCCATCACCCTGACTCAATGCAGCTAGATCAGTCAGATCAGAGTCTAGCGTTTGTTTATCATCCAACTGAGGTTGAACTGAGGATGTTACTCCGTCTAAAAAAGCTAATTCCGTGGAAGAGGTTACAGAGACATCAATCTTTCCGTTGATGTTTGAGATGACAGCTCTTTTAGCCGTCAAATCTTCTGTATCAATTGTGGAGGCCGCCCCAGTAATACCAGTCGCGTCTCCCCAAGATCCTGCTCCTGCCCCGTCAGATATCCATGCTTCACCTGCCGCACCAGGGGATGTTATAAAATATTCATTATTTTCAACCTTACTTGCAGACAATGTTCCATCAGCTAAATCGGCTAAATCTCCATCATAGCCTTGTATATCCACTCCAATTTCCAGACCAAGATTTGATCGAGCACTAGAAACGTCGGAAGCACCCGTTCCACCATCACCGATAGCAAGATCTATTATTCCTGTAACCCGGCCCCCTGAAATACTAACGTCATCAGATGCCTGGGTCGAGACAGACCCTAAGCCCAAAGATGCCCGGGCAGTTGCCCCGCTTTCAGGAACCCAATTTGTGCCGTCGGAGATAATAAGAGTTCCGTCACTATGAGCAATCCCTAAAATATCCGTTAAAGTTGAGTTAATATCTTGTTTAGAATTAAATTGAGTTTGAATATCAGACGTAACACCATCCACGTAGTTCAGCTCAGTATCTTCCGCTGTAATACCCAGATCTAGTAACGTAGATACCGTTCCAGTTCCTTTACTATCTAATTGAGTTTGAACATCAGAAGTTACCGTCTCTAAATATTCAACTTTTTCAGCGGATAGAGTCCCATCGGCTAAGTCAGTTAAATCGGCATCATAAACTTGAACGTCGACACCAAGTTCTAACCCTAGATTAGACCTTGCGGATGTAATATCAGATGCACCAGTACCACCATCACCCACCGAGATATCGGTTATATTTGAAACGGTACCACCGGTAATCAGGACATCATCTGATGCTTGTGTGGCCAAGGACCCTAAACCTAAAGAAGAACGAGCGTCTGCTCCATTTTCAGCGGTCCAACTTGTTCCATCTGAGACGATTATATTTCCATCATTTTGAGCCAGAGTAGTTAAAGTTGTCAGGTTTGAATTAAGACCCTGCTTATTATCTAATTGGGTTTGGATTTCGGATGTTACACCGTCAACATAATTTAATTCTGTAGAATCAGCGGAGACACCCAAGTCTTGCAAGCTGTTTATCGGACCTTCCCCTATATCATTTAACTGTTCTTGTATATCGGAGGTCACATTCTCAAGGTATTGTACCCTACTAGCAGAGAGTGTTCCATCTGCAAGATCATTTACATCTGAATCATAACCTTGAATGTCTATACCTATCTCCAAACCAAGGTTAGAGCGAGCTGTAGATACATCCGAAGCTCCCGTTCCTCCATCATCAATAGAGATATCGTTTACACCTGTAATACTACCTCCCGTGATTGCAACATTTGCTGAATCTTGTAAAGAGAGATTTCCTAAATCATTATTTAAGACATATTCAGACAATGTGTCTACATTGACATAATTAGTAAGAGTATCTATAGGAGTATAGAGAGAGAGATCTGGTAAATCTATTAAATCGTTATAACTATTTGAGATAGCAACGGGGGTTAAATTAGATGTCAAGGTATAATTGCTTAGACTGTCTGTCATTACATAAAAATTAAGGGTATCACTTTGAGTAACACCCGATAAATCAGGCAAATTATTTAAGTCTGAATACTCTCCGGTAAAAGAAACAAAACTAAGACTATCGGATAATGGATAGCTAGACAATGTATCATTCTTAGCAAAAATAGTTAGGTCAGGCAGACCATCTAAATCCGTGTAGTTCCCTCCTTGAGAAAATTTAGCAGTGTCTGAAATAACAGCATAGAATGAGGAAGCCATTTCTTGCCTAGGAGCAAGTGCTGTTCCATTAATTTCAACTTCTAAAAAAGAAGCGGAGGGTACAGACTCTATCGCAATAAGCTTTCCTAATGTTGCTGTTATGATACCATCTTCAATAAAGATTTCTTGCGACTCTTCCCAAAAGTGAGACCCACCATCTAATTCGGTATAAAGTCTAAACGTGACCTGAATATTCCCATCTTTGATGGCTCTTCCATTTGGCTGTGTTAAAAGTCCTTGGTAAGATAATATGCGAGGTACTGTTGTGGCTAAAGCATCTACTGTATTTATTTTTTCTCTTGTATCAATAGAAGGCTGATTCAATGACCTGTTTTTTTGACCAAACATCAAATTGATAAAAATGAAAGAAACCAATAAGAGCTTATTCATAATGAACTCCTTAAAAAACTTGCTAAAATGAACGAATTAAAATTTTTATTGAAATGGGAAATCGGGTGGTAGACTAGGGGGGGTTTCAAGGCTCGCAGCCACCCCTTGATTTATAAGCAAAAGGGCTAGACCGAAGAACAACGGATTTCTTTTAGCAAAGCCAGTAAGCCTTTTATTTTGCTTTTTAAAACGCTTCCTAATTGATTTTTTTTCTGAAGGTAATGTTTTACCCAATGCCTCAGAAAGAGCATCATTCAACAATGGTTCCAATCCATAAACGCCTTTTTTATTAAGGATATATTTAGGATGATTAATTTTTACTTCATTGACCCATGGAGAGACTTCATCTACATAAATTCTGCTTATTTTATGTTTTAATGGTTGTGAAATAAAAACTTCAAAGCTGTTTGATTGCGTTACTCTAATTTGATAGGCTTCTTTAAGGTCTTCACTAGGCCCAGCAAATGTTGAGATCATACCCATTTGATCTATTTTCCTAATCGTACCATACTTTTTATCAGCAATATAAAGATTGTCGTTTATATCAAAATCAAAACTTACGGGATTACCAAAAGGTACTTTATTTGCAGAAAAATCATTCATCAATGCAGGGTCTTTAGAACGACCTGAAAACCGTAAGGACTTCGCATTTTTAGATCGTCTATAAACTCTTTTATTTTTTTCAGAATGATCTACTCCAGCAAAAACAGTAACCATATCAGCATTAATCACTTTGTAAATCCTTTTATTTTCAGAGCTTAATACAAAAACCTCACCGGATTTGTTTATCGCAATATCATCGACACTATTAATTGTATTGGGGTTTAAAACTGTTAGAATCTCTCTTTTTGAAAGTTTATACACAGACCCATTTTTTTCGTAAAGAGCATAGAGTGCACCATCTGGCCCTACTCGGATTATAGATGGATGACGAGGCGGTTCACTCTCCCCATTATTATTATTATTATTTAGATTCAATAATGTTCGATAAGTATCGCCAGCTTTTACCAGTATTCGATTATTATTTTTATCAGAAAAATAAATCTCATCGTTGGTTCCATTTACTAATCCTGCAGGATTTAACAACTCATCCTCTAAAACCATATCTTGTATAATAACTTCTGCTTCTTGATTTTTCCTTAAGGCTACCACATCTTGTGTATTACCAACACCTATAAATAAGGTTCCATCAAGACTCGTTGCTAATGCTTGTGGGTACTTAATAAGATCCGATGCTGTAGAGTCCATCATCGCCTTGGAAACAACCCAGTCATATTTTGCCTCTTTAGAAAAATAATCAGAAACTGTAAAATATCGTATCTCAAGCTCTGAATCTTCATTTAATCCCCAGGTTAGAACCCTCCCAACACCTTCAAGCATTGCGTTCTCAGAAGCACACGAATCAGTCTTGCAATTAAAATCATAGTATAAAGTTGTATCAACAACTTCATTATAGGTTAACGTGTCAATAGTAAACGTAGAATCATAAACAATTGGCACTTCAATGATATCAGCTTTGATTGAATCTAAACTTGGATCCGATAGTACAATAGGTTCTTTCGTTTGGATTTTCTGACCTTCTACCTTTTCAGTCAAAATCAATCCATTGACATTCATGCTATCATTATTTGCAGAAGAGTCAGCATCTATTCTTTTTTTATTACCTTTAAAAACATTTTTGAAAAATTTATAAAATTGGTTTTCTTTCTTCGGATCCATCCCCGCTATTAATATCGTTGAATCAGGTTCACTCGCTATGCTAGCAACATTTTCAGTCGATGCCGGATCATCTACTATACTATCAATATTCTTGGTTGAATCGGTGCTTATTGTTTCTTTATTACCTTTAAAAACATTTTTGAAAAATTTATAAAATTGGTTTTCTTTCTTCGGATCCATCTCCGCTATTAATATCGTTGAATCAGGCTCAACAATTACACCATCAACCGAGCTAGCAAGGTCTTGGGATTGCTTTAGATCCAGTGAATCGGATAATGAATCAGAACCAGTAGAACTTATTTTGAAAAATTCTTTGATACGATCAACAAAAGGTTTTTTACTCGTATAAAAAAGCGTATCTGGTTCTATGATAGTAACAATCGTGTCTTTTACAACTTTGGTTTTTTCATATAACTTATTCAGATTTATTTCTTGAGATATATACCTATTAGGATCTAATACTTTCTCATAACCCTTTTCAAGAATTCTATTATAGATAAGAGAGTTAATTAGTTCAACTTCTTTTGGTTTTAAATTTTGAGTATTAATTGGCTGAATTGTCAAATAAGATTTGTTGATCACTGTCTCTGTTAGTTCTACTCGCTCTTCTTCTTTGTTCCCTTGGATGGCTAAGAACTGATCACCATCAGATTCAATTAATTCATTAGAAATTAAATTCATGGAAGGTGTCACGACCAATGACAAACTGTCTATATCGTTCATTCCTACATGGTTTTGAATTTTAAGGACAATAATAAATTCTTTTTCTATTGGTGAGTCAGGTAAATCGAGTTCAATATATTGGTTTCTGGTAATAATCTTTTTAATACTAGTTTTCCCGTTATAAGACGGCTCTTTAGTCTCACCGGAGGCATAAGGTATTACAGAATCAGATTTGTCATATTCATAGTCGTCATTAAAAATTAAATTTTCAGGGAAAGACCATTCGTACGTAAGAGATCCATTATTCGGCCTTGATTTAGAAGCATCTAGTATAATTGAAGTCAAGGCTGGAGCTTTTTTATCTTCTCCAAGGATTGCTTCTATAATCTTTTTCTGTTTTTTATTCGCTCCAGGTAGAGCATTAGTCCCTACTTCTTGAGCGATAGAGAAGCTTATAAATAGAAAAAATGTTGAATAGAGTAAGGAATGTTTCAGAGTCATTTATTTTTAGCCTAATATAAAATATTATATAACAGACCTCAAAATTAATAATTCAAGTAAACCTATCCAATAGAGAAGACTTTATTTAAGTCTTAAAATGTCGCCTTATAATTAATGCCAAACCAATACTTCGAGTCAGGCATCCAGCTACCTTTTAGATTAGAGCTTTTTGATAAACGAGTCATAGACAAACCTATTTCATCAGAAAAATTTATATTAAGTGATGTTATTGAATTAAAACCAGCTATATATTGATATGAAATCTCATAAAAAGGAACTTTTGAAATATTGATAAAATCGAGAACAGATATCCTCTCCAATAAATTTGGCTTTTCTCCAATTTTTCCAAGAAGCTCAAAACGAACATAAAAAGAAGGTAGGGAGGTAAAGGATTCATTATCATCATTTAAAGATTCGGATAAGTATGTTTCAGAAATAATAGTACCACTTGAATCTTTTTCTTGGGAATAACTTTGATTATAAAAAGACCTTTCAAATAACTCCATATTACTATCTACAGCTTTAGATCTTTTATCCTTTAGACGATGAGCAATCTTAATATAATGTATCCCAGGAGTCGCTGTGAATCTGCCAATAAAATTGGCACGAATTGGTACTTGGACGGTAGTACCAAATAATGCATAACTATCTAAAATATTAATATTTTGGATTGAATCGGGTAATGTAGACCATTTCGTACTATCTGAAACTAATAAAGAAGGCGACGTTAAAATCTCTCCCGAACTAGAAGGATAAAAAGAGAAACCAATGAGTCCATGAAAATCAGTATTTGTAGAAAATAAGTTTTCAATATTTCCTCGAGCATACAAACCCAAATAATCTGATTTTGGCATATCAATATCAGTTTTTGTTGTTGAGAAATCAAAAGATACAGGTAATCTAAACCCAAATTCAGATCTTTGAGTAGCAACACCAAACTCTGTCCCCCCTCCAAGCTCACCAGGCAAACCAATTAAGGTATTACCAACTCTCATATTTGAAGCATATTGAAGTAAATTGGATCTCATCGAAAACGAAGATAGAGACATTCTAAAATTATTTGCATGCCATACAGAAAATCTAGATCCATAACTATCCATTAATCTATCACTTTGATTTTGATGGAATACGGCTTCTGAATCGCTATTTAAGTATTGATCCTTAGAAACTAATACTTTCTGTATATCTTGACTGAAAATCCAGTCGACTCTTTCGCGATCAATCACTGTAAAATCAAGGCCATTGCCATACCAAATTTCGTGTATTTCAACTTGATTACCTTTTTTCTGGACAATAATAATTTGATCTGTTGGATTAAGCTCTTGAATCTCAGATCCAAAACCTTCATCAATCGCCCCATCAATAGAATTATTTGTGTAGTTTAACCTCATATAATCCATGACCGCATCCTCCATAAGGATGTGATAAGGTTGATGATCTACTTTCCATGCAATAAACTTTCGTTTATCAAGTGCTTTTACCTCTGTTTCTATTGCATCTGTGATATTAATGGTAACATCACCATTTATAAATAGATTAGCATCTTTGCTATCCAAAACCTTGAAAGATACCTTATAAGTATTTTTTTTATTTTTATCTTTTGGATTCTCAAAATCTGGTTCTTTTAAAAAAGAGATATCACCACTTCTTGTAACCTTGAATAAGTCTCTATCAGCGCTTTTTGTAAGTTTATATTTTAGTCCCATTTGATCTGAGTCGGGGTCTTTTACATCTAATCTCGTTACAATTTTCCCGGAATTCTCAGCATGAGTGATATTAATTTTTTTATCACCATTGAGAATAGGTGTTTCATTTTGGTTAAGTACTTTGACTACTAAATCTAATACTACAGATTCTCCGGCTTTATCAGAAACCTGGACAGATAAATTAAACATCTTTTTTTCTTCATAATCAAAAGACCTTTTTGTTAATAGTTTTCCACCATCCAAACGAAAATTTTCTTTACTATTCCTAGCTAGGCCATATGTAAAGGTATCCTTTTTATCAGGGTCATCAACTATGATTTTTCCAACAAGAGTACCGGATGGCTTATTTTCATCAACAGTATTGTTCGAAAGACTTAAGCTTACAGGTGCATCATTAACAGGCTTGATCGTTATATTTACCTCAGCCGTACCTGAACCAGTACCTATATCTACAGAATAAGTAAAGCTATCTGATCCATATTTATTTAAAGACGCGGTATATTTTATTAATTCTCCAGAAACAACAGCGGTTCCTTTTTTAGGAGTGTTTTTAATTTGAATCTTTAAATTACTTTTATCTTTTAATCCATCATTTTTTAAGATCTTTATATCAATACTTTGATCTTCTAAAATCTGAACTTTATCATTTTTTAAATTTAATTGATTCTGCCCGAAAAGAAGGGGTATCGAGCATAGAATAATTGCGAACTTTTTTATTTTTAAAATCATACTTAAATCCAATATCTTTAAAAGTTTATAGTTATATATGGAGAGAAGAAAAGAGTACCACCACCTTGATCTTGTTCATCAGGTCGACTACCAGGATACCATTTCCATTTACTATCAGGATTATTCCTATCATCTTGAAATTCTATAAAACTATTACTAGGATATAATGTTACATCCATCCCAAGGTGAATCATTCTATAAACATTATGTTCCAAACCAAGACTGTAAGCTTTAAAACCACTACCAGATACATTTACTTGTAAATAAGATTTTGATTTTTTACTATCAGTGACCCCCTCAACTTTTGCATAGAAACCAATTGAATTTGTTCCGGCTACTCGATCAGAGATTCTCAATATACCTTCCTCATTAACCTGGCCATGAATAAATTGTGTAAAAGCAAGGCCTGCTTTTAATCGCATGGATGCAAAAGGTTGACTTACTTTTAATTCACGACCTTTACCGCCTCTAGCCTTGACAATTCCGGTTGCTGCTCTTATCAACTGCTGATCAGAAGGCTCCAAGGATTCAAGAGAGATTAGTTTTTCCTTTACACCATCCCATTTAAGACTTTCTACAAAAATTTTATCCTTTTCAGATAAATCTTTCATTTTTAATACTATTTTGAAGTTATCCTTCACTCTTTTTAATTGAATATCCTTCGAAGATGTCTCTTCAAGGACGGCATTTACAACACTACCTGATTTTGTTGTCCATTCACGCCCATTCTTTGCTTGCTTGTGAGCTTTGTTATTTCGGTCTACAAGAATAGTCACTGTACCATCATTTATTATTTGAAATAAACCATTAAATTCCTCAGACCCAGCTTTCCAGGTTTTTGATTTAGCTAATGATTTTTCGGCTTCAACCTTTTCCTTTTTTTGATCTTTTACTTTGTTGCCATATTTAGAAACAACATTTCTATTTATTTGAAAAGTATTGCTCCAATACAGGAGACCGCTACTCGAAGGAATGACTAAATGCTTCCGACTAAAGACTTTAGCATAATCATATTCCTGTCCATTTGGATCCATATAGTTTACCTGCCCACCAAGTGTATGCGTGTCAAACTTAAAACCAAAACCAAGATTTCCTTCAAGAGGATGTCCAATACCTTTCGCGGTTGAATTTGTGGAGCCTGGAATGATTAGATAAGAACTAACGATATCGTTTGAAATTCCTAAAATTAGGTTTTCAGATAACTCTCTTGATAGACCTAAATCAGAGAAACCTTTTTCAACTCTAAATGCCAGACTATTACTTTTCTGTCTAATGAAAACTCGTGAAGCACTACTAGCACTTACTTGCGAGTTAGACCACCAGAAAGCATCGCGAGCATCTTTAAAGCTACGTTCTTGGAATACATTATCGACCGTACTAAATGCCTCTAGCTCAGATAAATCTCTTCGAGATACATCCTTCCACTTATACTCACGAGACATAATTAAATTAACTTGAACGGGGTCCATATTTTCTATTTCTTCCATGTCAAAGGATTGATATTCACCCATTTGATAGTTTTTAGCTTTCAGTTTTTTAAGACTGATTTTTTCTGAGCCAATATCCATTTGAACGATAATAGAATGAGAAGCCTGAATAGTATTTTGCTCAAACTTATCTACTTCGATTAAACGATTAATATAAGATTCAATAAATTCACTATTTATAACAGGGTCAGCGATTTCCCAATAGATAGATTCCTGACCATTAAGAAAAGCTCCTATTAAAAGAAACATCCAATATTTTTTAAATTGTTTAATCATAATATTCAAATTCGTTATCCGACACCTTTTCTGCTTTATATTTATCAACTACTTTAATTCTTATTTCAGTTGTTGTACCAAATTGAGGCTCATCCATCTCAAAACTATATTTTACAACTCTACGGTTCCCAACTCGCTTCTCAGCTTGTTCTTCTTCGAGCTTGCCATAAATCCCTGATAACGGTACGACTGCTTTCTTACCATTCTTATTCCCATAGGTGGTAACCGTAAGCATCATATTATTCGTACCTTTTCCTAATCGCTTAAATTCTAGTTTTGGCGGCGGAATTCTTTTAACAGAAACTTCGTGCAATAGAGCCCTCACCTGTTTTCCATCCACATAAGTTTCAAATTTTACCTTACCTCTACTTTTAGGTTTTAATTTGGCTTCGAAAGAATTAAATGTTTTTGCGTTTACAGCAGAACCCGACATCTTCACAGAGATCCTATCTCGATCCACATCTTTTACCCTACTATCAAAAACATATTGCTCTCCTATATATATTTCCTTATCCTCACTTGGTGAACTGTATTGAGGATCAACAACTACAATCTTTGCTTTTGAAATACTTGATTTTTTATCTTTTTTTCTTAAACCAACAATCTCAACGGTTCCATCTCTGGTGCCCTTCCCTCTTAAAAAAGACCTCGGTAAACCAGGCTGCAATTCTCTAATTAAATCTTTTCCACTAGCAAGCTCAATATTGAAATCGGCTTCTGAATTAACACCGCCTATACTAAAAGGAATTTCCCAGTCCAGTCCCTTGAGAACCGTATATTTTTCTTTGTCAAAAAGAACAAAGAATTCAGATTGTTGCCCATCCATGTAAACAAGAGTAACTGGTGTATCAAACTCTCTATTCATTTCAAAGCTACCCTTACTTGAAACCTCGGCATCTATTATATCAAGCAATTTATCTGTAACAGTGTAGTCGCCAAATGCTTGTGTCCACTTAGCATACGTTACCGTATCAATATCCGGAATAAACCTCACACCCAAATTCACATCAAATGGCTGATTAAGATAGTTTTCTTCAATTGAATTAAGCCTTACTTTCGCTACATAGCGATTGCTTTCCCCATCTTCCGTAAAAGGCTCGACCAAAACGGAATCAAGCTCCCAAACAAATGAATCATCGACTTTTATAGAGTCACCATTTATCTCAACAATAGATGTAGTAAAACTTGGATCGAATTCAATAGAACCTTTCTCATACTGACCCTCTACATTAAAAAATAATCTATAATAATCAGAATCATCATAGTCTGACTTAACGTTACTAATTTCGACAAGCGATTGAAGCTTGTCCTGTGCAACGTTCTTTAAAATATCATCCTGTCTTTGCATGTAGATCGAAAGTTCACCTTCAATAGCAAATAGACTTAAGATAGCACCAAGATTAATCAGGAAATAGACTTCTACTTTTTTCATTTTCAGGACCTATTTATTGATCGCTTTTGAAAGAATATCATTCACTTCTTTTTTAACTTCATCTCGCACTTTCCCATTAGACAGATTAGCCAAGCCTTCTCCCATTTCAGCTATCTTTATAACAGCTTTTGTAAGCTCAGTAATTTCTTTGCTACCCATGTCTACGACGCTAGTACTGGATGCTTTATGCTCTTCAGTCGACTCAGGCCCGAGGTCATATATAGCCTTGGCATAAAGTATTAATAAACAAAATTCTAATAATATAGCTGATATAGATAAATAAGTCATAGGTCCAATATGATCACCTAGAGTTGCTAAAATAGACCTAAAACCAACGATGACTAGTAAAAAAGCTGCTCCACCATAAACTAAAGCAGTCATTGCATTTATATCTGACCTGAATTTCATATCATTTCCTTTTTTTATATTTAATTTTATTGTTTATCTAATTGTAAAAGATTGTGACTCAGTGACAGTATAGCAGTCATCTGAGATGATAAATGAGACTATATAGTCGCCTGTATTACCGGAAGTTGGTGTTAAAATAATATTACCAGAATTATCCAAATTAGCCCATGGAAGCTGAACTGAAGAGAAATCATTCCCCCCTATACTGAACGTTAAACCCATTGTTACCTGATCTTCATTCGGATCATCATAGCTTAATGAAAATTCGTATGTTTCATCAACACTTATTTCACTAGCAAAGTCTGAAATATTTGTAAAATTAGGAGCTTCATTTTCAATAACAGTCAAGTAGAATGAAACGTCTGTTGTGAGGGGATTAACTGGACGATTGTCAACAACGGATAACTCAACCAGAGAAGTAGCCGCATCGTTGTTGGTAGGCGCATCCACACAAAAAAACCTGCCCTCTTCATCAACATTAAGCCAATTTATATTTTCGTTAACCGTAAAGGATACAAGATCATTTCCTCCGAAGTTGGGAGTAGAATTATTTGGATCGGACCAGTTTAAATCAAAAATGCTTTCATTCGCATCATAACAACCAACTATTATAGACATTGAAGATGGAGCGTTCTGAAATAATGGAGCCACATTTGAACGTACCTCAATATTTTTTTCTTCATCCACATTAATTTCATCATCAGAAATAGAAAAGATGAAGGAGTTAATTCCCACATCTGACCCCACTGGAGTACCGGTCAATAAACCTTCATCAGAAATTTCCAACCAATTAGGCCCCTCCGAACTGAGTGTGGGATTGTCACCTTCATCGATATCGGACCAATTTATTTTATTAAAAGAATATTCAACGTGCTCATCAGCATATTGGGGTATTGAGTTAATATTGGCAAAATATGGCGATTCATTTTCATTAATAATGTCAACCTCTATATCAAAAGTACTTTTTTGTTTTTCTGGGCTATCATCTGTTACTGAAATAGTTAAAACAACTCTCTTAGACCCACTTAAAGCTTCATAATTAATATTTCCATTAACCAAAACTAATTGAGTTTCTTCACCTTGCTCGGAAACAATACCAAAATAAGGACTACTTGTTCCATCAATCAACTGGGTTGCTATATCATAAGTAAATTCATCATCGGGGTTTTTATCTGTGGCTGTTAAGGTTGCTATAGTTACCCCAGATGCAGAATTCTCAATTAACTGACCGCGATCATCGCTAGATGACGAAATCTTCCATATTTTATCTCCAACTGGAGCGGCCGAAGACGTGGACTGATTATTACCCGGATATGCTAATTTGACATCCTCACATGAAAGAAATAAGAATTGGATAGAGCCGATAAGTAAGAGGTTATTGATTTTCATTTTTTTATTTAAGGTTCACTTTATTGAACACAAAAATACGCTTCTCGTGACTAAAAAATCACTACGCCATCAATACATATATACTACGCCATTAATACTCCAAAGTCAAAATAGAGCTACTGTATACCATTTATAAACGAAATCAAACTAGTTTCCGTTGTTAGAGCAAGCTTCTTTCTTAGTCTGTACCTTTTATTTTCAATAGCTCGAACTGAAAGCCCAAAGAGCTGTGCAATATCTTTAGTATTCATATTCATCTTGAGATAGCAACAAAGTTTAATGTCTCCATTTGTAATCTCTGGATTATTCGAGGTTAGATATTCAACAAAATTTGGATGTACCATCGCGAATTGAACCTTATAGTCTTCCCATTCAACACCTTCATCAATGAAACCTTGAATTTTTTTCCGGAGTGGTTTTAATGTTTTTTGATCATTCGTATCACTTATTAAAGTCATATGATATTCTAGATCTTTTACAATATTGCTTAATAAATCATTTTTTGATAATTCATACGTTGAAAGATTCATTAGTTCAGCTTCTTTCATTTTCAATTCAACCTTTGCTATTTTATTTTCTTGTTTACTAATAATTGCAATTTGCTCGGATGATTTCTTCTTATTTCTAAAAAAGAGAACGACTAAACCACTACCAATAAGAATTAGTCCTATTAGAATTTGG
>ENA-OSJC01001465-OSJC01001465.1-marine-metagenome-genome-assembly--contig:-NODE-1465-length-19374-cov-8.065036_pt1 | contig 19374 bp, 17 predicted proteins | sample MGYA00237885_ERZ534234 | MGnify/ENA primary metagenome ERZ534234 (study PRJEB26413, sample SAMN06343907) | marine metagenome | isolation source: coastal waters | place: Atlantic Ocean: West Antarctic... | reverse complement strand
TTGTCTTAGTTTGAACTTGAATGGTAAATGGATCTGCACCCACTTTAGACATCCATATTTTTCCATCTCCTCCATCAGCTGTATCTTCATCTTGAGATGCATCGAGAGAAACTGCAACAGTTGTTGCAAAGTTTAATTTAAAACCAATAGTATTTTCTGAAATCTTAACTGGGTTAGCGTATTTGAAAAATGCGCCAATTCTTCTTGCATCATTAACAGCAGTCGCAATTGAAACATTATCAGTTTTCATCATTGTAGAAGCCATGTCCAGACCTGAAATACCAGTAGCTGTCATTGCTTCATAATCTATACTCGCATCACCTGCTGCAACTGTATAAGTTTTATCTTCTCCAAACTGATCTATAATTTCTGTAGCATAATCATGGTCTGTTCGAGAATTATCGCTAACACATTTTAATAAAGAAGAGTCTTTATCTCTATCTCCAGATGGCGTTATATCTACTCCTTGAGCAGTAGCGTAAGAAGTTGGGTAATTATCACTAGCACCATCTGCTACTATGTTAGTATATGTAGTAACTACATCAATCGTATAGCAAGTGTCTTTATTAGTAGCATTTCCTGTCTCATCATATCCATGCATTGGCACTCTACCTTGTGAGGTATCTTCATAAACATATTTTTGAGTATGTTTAATCTTTAAATGATTATCAACAACTACTGCAAGATAAGGATAGGATCCTACCGGTAGTACAAGAGGTTGATCTATAAGATCGGTATCAGCATTAGGTTGAATAATAACATCCTTGCCAGAAGCGTCACTAAAAATATCTGTACAAGATGAATAATCTGGACTTGCCTTAGTTACATATGGATCTGCTGTGCATAATGCGGCTTTATAAAATTTTACTTTATAAAAATCTGGTTGGTTATTACAATTTGTAGCAAAAGTTCCTCCACTATCCATGTCTTCATCAGCATAATTATCTGAATATGTAAAAGGAGATGGAATTACATCTCCATCATTTCTATTCTGAGTGGCTGCCCTTCCACCTTCTGAAATTACTATATTGCCACTACTATCTTCTACACACTCACCATCTAGTGCAAATGAAATTGTTGAAGAAAAAGCAAAAGCTACAAAAGAAATAAAAATAGTAATTAACAATTTTTTCATTGTATTATTTTTTACCGTAAAAAATTACATTGAAAAGAAAAAAATAATCCAAAATGATTTTATATTATTATTTAGGTTTAAAAGTTAGGCAAACACCGTTATTGCAGTATCTTTTTCCAGTTGGCTTTGGTCCATCCTCAAAGATGTGACCATGATGACCACCACATTTTTTGCAATGATATTCTACTCGCTCGTAGCCTAATAAAGTATCTGTTTTGGTTTCAAAAGCTTCAGGTAGTGACTGATAAAATGATGGCCAACCTGAACCACTTTCGTATTTTGTAGATGAATCAAATAATTTTTCACCACAATTAGTACAGTGATAACTACCTTCTCTCTTCTCATGATTTAATTCACTGGTACCAGGAGCTTCTGTTCCCTCTTCAAATAAAACTAATTTTTGTTCTACAGTTAGATCTTTGTTAATTTTTTTTTCCATGAGTTAGATAAATTTAGCACAAGTTTGATGTAATATAGAGTGTAATTCTACTAATTTACTAAAATTTTTATTATAGCCTCCTCCTAGTACTCCGCAAAAAGGTATTTTTTTAGAAAAAAAATTATTAATTACTAATTCATCTCTTTTCCTAACCCCGTCATCAGAAACTTTTAATTTACCCAATCTATCATTTAGATGAATGTCTACCCCTGCAATATAAAAGACAAAGTCAAAATTTTCATTATTAAGCTCATTTAGATAAAATTTAAGAGTTTCAATATAAGCATCATCTTCGAGGTTGTCCTCAAGCTCAACATCCAAATCACTAATAGATTTTTTAGCAGGATAATTAGTTTTTGAGTGCATACTGAAAGTAAAAACATGCCTGTTATCTTTGAATATTTCTGAGTTACCGTTACCTTGATGAACATCAAGATCTACAATTAGTATTCTATTAGCTAATCCTCTTTCTAATAAATAATGTGCAGCAACTGCTACGTCATTAAAAACACAATAACCAGCTCCACTATCATAATTTGCATGGTGGCTACCTCCAGCAGTATTACAAGCAATACCAAAGTTTAAAGCAAGTTTGGCTGCTAATACTGTACCTCCTGTTGCCACTAAAGACCTTTGAACCACACTGTCAACCAAAGGAAAGCCAATCTTTTTTACTCCATTTTTATCTAATGTTTTATTTTTTATATTATTAATATAATTTGCTGAATGAGCCCTATTTAAAGTTTCAAATGAGCATGGATAAGGTTTATGAAATTTTTTTACAATTTTTTGATTTATTAAATAATTAGCAAGTTCACCGAATTTATTAATTGGGAATTTATGATCATCACCGATTTTTGCAACATAAGACTCGTGATTAACTACTGGCAATTCCATCTCTATTTAATAATACGAATAGGTTTTTCATTTACGCAAGCTTCAAGGTCTTCAATCATTTGAGTATAAAAAACATTATAATTTTCAGCAGTAACATAACCAATATGTGGCGTAATCAATGCATTGGGTAAAAATCTTAATTTATTATTCTCAGGCAAAGGTTCTTTTTCAAAAACATCAATACCAGCTCCCGCAATAACATTAGTTGATAGCGCAATAATTAAGTCATCTTCATTTATAATAGGTCCTCTTGAGGTATTGATAATAAATGAAGTTTTCTTCATTTTATCTAATTCTTTAATAGTGATACAATCTTTATATCTTTCTCCACCCTGTACATGAATTGATAAAAAGTCTGAATTGATTATTAAATCCTCTTTACTACAGGGAAGCACATCCAGCTCTTTACAATCATCTAAATTAAGATTTTCACTCCAGGCCATAACTTGCATTCCAAAAGCCTTACCAATTTTTGCAACTTGTTTGCCCACCTTGCCAAGGCCTATTAAACCTAAAATTTTACCTTTTAACTCTATTCCAACAGTTGTCTGCCAATAACCTTGATACATATTATCAAATTCTTCCTTAAAATTTCTAGCTAAACCGAGAATAAGAGCCCATGTAAGTTCTGGGGTTGGATTTGTATTTATATCAGTTCCACAGACTATAATTTTCCTTTTTTTTGCAGCTTCCAAATCAATTGATTTATTTTTCATTCCAGATGTGATGATAAATTTTAAATCATTTAAATTATCAATTAAATTTTTAGTAATAGGTGTTCGTTCACGCATAATTAACAAAGCTCCAAAATTAGCTAATTGCTCAATTGCATCCGCCTCATCTTCAAAAGGTTCACTGAAAATTTTAAACTCATATTTTCCAGATAGTTTTTTTAAATCCACAAATTCTTGTGAAACATTTTGATAATCATCTAAAATTGCAACTTTAAGCATTTTGAACTTTCTTGTTTGATAAAAATAAACCTAATATAATTAAAATTGAACCAATTAAATGAAAAAATTTAAATTGTTCATTAAAAAATATTATTGCCATTATTGTACTAAAAAAAGGGATTAATGATAAAAAAATACCTGCCCTATTTGCCCCAATAATTGCAACAGCGCCAGCCCAACAATAATAAGAACCAATACTTGGAAACAAGGCCAAATAGATAAGAGTATAACCAAGTTTCATATCAAATTTAACAGTTAGCCCTTGAGATAATTCATATAAAAACTGAGGAAATACAAATATTAACCCCAAAGTGCACAAAACTTGAACTAGAGTTAGTAATGGTAAAGTAAAATTCTTATTTTTCAAAAAAGCAGAATATAATCCCCATGTAATTACTCCTCCAATCATTATTAAGTCTCCTTTATTAAAATTTAAAGATAGCAAAACATTTAAATCAAGTTTTGTGATGATCGATAAAATTCCAAATAAAGATAGAACTAAACCAAAGATTTGAAATTTATTAGTTTTTTCAATTTTAAATAAAAAACATAAAAATATTATAGCTGCAGGAATTGCAGTATTAAAAAGAGAAGCATTAATAACTTGGGTATAAGTTAAGGAAAGATATGTAAAAGTATTAAATAAACCAACACTAGTAAAAGCTAGAAAAAATAATAATGGTAAATTATTTAAAATTATATCTTTGTTCTTTATTATTTCTTTGTAAGTAAAAGGTAATAAAATTAACCATACTAACAACCATCTGAAAAATACTAATGACATGGGAGGAATATTTTCTACGAATGCAAATTTTCCTACCATAAAATTACCTGCCCAAAACAAGGTTGCACACACCAACATTATGTATGCTTTAATATTTTGCATGGATTAACTAAATCTTTTTGAGCTATATGGTTCTAAATTTAAATTTGTATTTTCATTTGCTATCATTCCAGAAATTATCTTTCCAGATATTGGACCTAAAGTCCATCCCAAATGATGATGACCAAAACAATAATAAACATTTTTATGGTTCTTTGAGGGCCCCATGACAGGAAGAAAGTCAGGTAGGGATGGTCTAAAGCCTAACCACTCATCTTCATGTTCAGGTAAATCACCCAGCATATACTTTGCATTATTAATTAAATTTTTTACCCTCGATTTAGATGGGGGATTATCCAATCCACCAAATTCAACTGTTCCAACAGTTCTTAAACCTTGTTCCATTGGAGTGATGCCAAACCCCCTATTTTGAAAAATTACAGGTCTACTTAAAAGATGATCGCAATCTTTGAAATGTACATGATAACCTCTTTCAGTATCAAGAGGTATTTTTTCATCTAAATTATCTGTCAATCTTTTGGAAAAAGCACCACAAGCAATAATTATTTTATCAAAAATAAATCTTTGAGTTTCTGATCTAAAAACTGGTTTTTCTTCATCAAAATCTATATTTTTGATATTCATTTTAATAAATTTTCCACCTTTTTTTAAAAAAAGTTCAAATAATTTTAAAAGTATTTTTTTAGGGTTTCTTGCGTGCCTACCATACTGGTAATAAACACCTCCATGATAAATAGGTTTCAAGTTTGGTTCCAGGTCATGAATTTCTTTTGGCGTAACGACCTGTTGATCAACTCCTAGTTTTTTTCTAATATCAATTTCAAGTTCCCTACTTTTTAAGTTTTGATCATTCCAAATATATAAAATACCTTTTTTTTCTACAAGTCCATCAAGGTCAATTTCATCACATAATTCATCATATGCAGGCAATGCTAAGTCTAGAAGTTGATGCATGTTTGTGGCTGTATGCATCATTTTTTTTGAAGTACAATTTTTTATAAATTGTAAGGCCCATGGAACAATCTTTGGAATATAATTCCATCTAAGAGAAAGTGGTCCAGTTGAACTGAAAAGCATGGCTGGGATATCAGATAAAATATCTGGTCTATTTATTGGAACTGATGCATATGGAGAAAAATGTCCAGCATTTCCATAAGATGCTGCATGACTACCTGGCAAATCACGATCAAAGATAGTTACTGCAAAGCCTTTTTTTTGTAAGAATAAAGCATTAGATACACCTTGTATACCAGCGCCAATTATTCCTACTTTTAAATTTTTATCCATGATTAATATATACAATCAAAAAATTGAAATTTTAGGGTGACAAATTATACATATGTTTAATTTAAATTAACTAAGCAATCATTTGCTTATGATTAATTTTGGCACTTAACACAATGCCAAACCCAATCATTGTTGCCAACATTGAGGAACCTCCATAAGACATTATTGGTAACGGAGAACCTACTATAGGTAATAAACCTAACACCATAGATAAATTTACAACGATATAAATAAATATAGCAAAAGCAAATCCGAAACAAAATAATTTAGCAAAATTACTTCTAGAAATAACCGCTATTCTAATAATTCTAATAATGATTATTGAATAAAGTATAAGTAGACCAACTGAACCTAAAAAACCAAATTCTTCTGAAAATAAAGTAAAAATAAAGTCAGTATGTTTTTCTGGTAAGAAGTCCAAATAACTTTGTGTTCCTTTTAAAAAACCTTTACCACCTAACCCGCCTGAACCAATTGCAATCTTAGATTGGATAATTTGATAACCAGCTCCTAGAGGATCTCTATCTGGATCTAGAAATGTTAAAATTCTTAGCTTTTGATATGGTTTTAAGAATGAAATGATAAAAGGTAGTGAGATCAAAAAAGTTAAAAAAGAAATAAAGAAATATTTTATTTTAACTCCTCCTAGCCATAATATTATTAACCCACTTAAGGCAATTAATATTGACGTTCCGAGATCAGGTTGAGATAATACTAAAATAATTGGAACTATAATGATTGTTAGAGCTACAAATATACCTGTAAAAGAATTCACATTATCAATTTTTAATCTATGATAATATTTTGCAAGACACAATATAACTCCAATTTTCATGAGCTCTGAGGGCTGAAGAACAATAAAATATAGATTAATCCATCTCTGTGAACCTGAAACTTTAATTCCATAAATAGACACCCAAATTAATAAAAGTAAAATAATAAAATAAATAAAATAAGAAGCAATGTGCCAAATTTTTATATTAAAGAATGAAATGACCAACATTAATGAAAAAAATATTACAACCTTAATAAAATGACTTTTCGTATGATAAAGAATTTCCCCACCATCAGTAGAATACATTACCAGCAAACTAACTATAGCTAATAAGATTAGAGAAAATAATAAAATATAATCTAAATTTTTTACTTTCTGAAAAAAAGTTAATTCTGAATTAAGTCCATCATGTTGAAACATCTAGATATCAATTTCTTCGAAGTTAGATTGTTTTTCCCTTATTTGATTTCTGTCAATTATTAATTTAAATAACTCTTTTGCAATTGGTGCTGCCGTTCTACTGCCTGATCCCCCATGCTCTACTATAATACTCAAAGCATATCTAGGGTTTTTATAAGGTCCGTACGCAACATACAAAGCATGATCTCTATCATTATAGGGTATTTGATCTATTCTAAGATCCAATTCTCTTTCCCTTTTACTAATTCTTTTTACTTGTGCCGTACCTGTTTTGCCTGCGAATTGATATTTAGGATCATCAATTCTTGATCTATAAGATGTTCCTCTAATTTCATTTGTAGAACTAAACATTGCTTCTTGAACAATCTTAATATTTTTTTTATTCTTAAATAACTGAGTATTAGAATTATTTAAATTTTTGTCTTCCATGGATTTTTTAGCTTGCTCATGTGTTAATGGTTTATTGTTAACTAAAATTTTTGGTTTAATTGAATATCCTCCATTAGCAATTTGAGCGGTCATCAAGCATAATTGTAATGGTGTAGTTTGAATATATCCCTGACCAATACCCGTAATTAAAGTTTCACCTAATACCCAACCCTTGCCAAGATTATTTTTTTTCCAACTTGTGTTTGGAAATAATCCTTTTTTTTCATTATCAAAATATTCACCTAGCACTTTTTGTCCTAAGCCAAATTTTTCAGCTGTAATTTTTAATCGATCAACTCCAAGTAACCTAGCAATTTCATAGAAATATGTATCACAAGATTGTTTCATCGCATTATTTAAGCTAACAAGACCATGTCCTTTTTTCTTCCAGCAATGAAATGTTTGTCCGTAAAGCTCTATTTTGCCAGTACATCTAACTTTAAAATTAGAACTAACTATATTATTCTCTAAAGCTGACAAGGCGACTATTGGTTTTATAGTTGACCCAGGAGAGTAAAGACCTGAAAGAGTTTTATTTATTAATGGTTTTAAAGGGTTATTTCGAATTAATTGCCATTCATCCTGACTAATACCAAATAAAAATAAATTCGGATCATATGATGGTGAAGAATACATCGCCACAACTTCACCCGTATAAATATCCATCACACTTATGGATCCAGCTTTATCTTTCAGTAATTTTGCAGACAACTTTTGTATTTCGGTATCTACTGTTAATCGAATTTTAGTTCCCTGTTTTCCTTTTTGATATTCAAGTTGGTTTATTCTTTTACCATAGGCATTTACTTCGTATCTTTGGATGTCGTTTGTTCCTATTAAATGATTTTCCAGAGTTTTTTCTAATCCTAATTTTCCAATTTTCATCCCTGGAACAAATCTTTCTTGAATTATATCGTTTTCTAAAATGTCATCTTCATTCGGCTGACTTACATATCCCAAAACATGAGTATAAATATCACTAAAGGGATAATTTCTAGAAATTGTCATAACAGGTTTGACTCCAACCAAATCATATAAATAGTTATTAATTTTTAAAAACTGACTCCAGCTTAAATTTTCAGAAACAATTATACTATCCCAAGGTTTTATTTTTTTTTTTAATTTTACTATATTGTCAATTTGCTTATTACTTAATTGCAGAAGTGTTTTTAGTCTTGATATCAAGTAATTAAAATTTTCTATTTGCTCAGGAATGATGTGTAATTGATAAACTTTTAAATTTCCTGCAATTATATTGCCAAAATAATCTACAATTTCTCCTCTAGTAGGAGGCAATTTCCATTCTCTAATCCTATTTTTATCTGAAAGAGTTAAATATTTTTTATTTTCATTAATTTGCAAAAAAAATAAACGAGCAACTATTCCTGTAAATATTATTAGCTTAGCAGCGCCAATAATAAACATTCTACGATTAATTATATCAGCTTTTCTAATACCCGAGTTACCTTTAATCATTTTGTTGTATTTTAATTTTTTGATCTAAATAATTAAATATGAAAAAAAATAATGGATACAATATGAAAGTGAACACTGAATTAATCAAATAATTTATATAATCTACATTAAAATAAAATATCAAATCTAAAATTATAACTTGAATTGAGTTGACCAATAAAACTGTGAACAATAATGATATCCAGTCATTAATAAAATTTGGACTCAATATTATATTTCTAATATAAGCACTTACCGCACAAATTATTAAATAACAAAAACTACTGATTCCTATTGGTATTCCAACAACAACATCATTAATTAAGCCAGCTAAAAATACAGAAAAGTAACCAAGATGATTTGGATTTCTTAAAGTCCAATAAAAAATTAGAATATGAACAAAACTAAATGAAAAATATTCATTTTTTAAATAGTTAAAATCAAATTCATTAAATACTGAAAGATATAATGTTATTATAGGAAGATATGAAAAAAATATTTGAAAGAATGGGCTTTTATTAAGTGATGACATTAATTTTTACTCTCAATATTGTAAGATACAATCTTTATATAATCTAACTGAGTGAAATCAGAAAAAAAAGTGATCCTATTCATTTTATCATTTAATATTTTGCCGACAGGTATACCTGGCTTAAATAGACTGCCAAGACCAGAAGTATAAACTAAAATTTCTCTATTTTTTATTTCATCTTCATATTCTTCTTTTGTATACTCGATTACACCATGTGTTTTTCCTGTTCCTGATGCTACAGCTTGTATCCCATTAGGTTCTAATAAAACTGGTATTTTGCTATTAAGATCAGATAAAAGTAATGCTCTTGAACTGGAGTAATTTACCTCAATTACTTTACCTACAAGATATGTATCATCCATTATTGCCATGCCAATTTTTACTTTATCTTTACTTCCTCTATTTAAAACAATTGATTTTAAATATGGACTCTCTTTATCGATTAAAACTTTTGCTAATATCTCTTCTGAATTAATGCTTTCATTAATTAGATTTCTTAATTTTTTATTTTCTAAAATTAAAAATATATTCGATAATTTTTTTTGCTTTAAATTTTTCAATTCAAGCTCATTACTTTTATATTTTTTATATAACTCTGTGTGCTCTTTGATTTTAGCATTAATATTCTTTATTTTATTTTCGGGAATAGATATGATAAATGAAGTTCTATAAATAACTTCATTTATTCCTATTTTTATAATTTTAATTACTTTAAAATTAAGATTTCCTAAAATTATTACAAATATAGATAAAAAAATTAATGTTAATAATGAAAATTTTTGTTTATCTTTTTTTTTAAGAAAAGCTGATCTAAAGGCTATTACAAAATCATCTCTGCTTGTAGCCATTTTTATTAATATTCAGATAGCATAGTAGAAAAAGTTTCTTCTTGATCCAAAGCTTTCCCAGTTCCAACTGCAACACAAGATAAAGGATCATCTGCAACATGGACAGGTAGTCCTGTTTCTTTAGCAAATCTCTTATCAATATTTTTCAATAAAGCTCCACCACCAGTTAATGTTAATCCCATATCCACTAAATCTGCAGATAATTCAGGTGGGGTATTCTCTAATGCTTCTTTAATTGCATTTACCATTTCTTTCAAAATATCATTTAATGCTTCTGCTGTATCTTCTTCTGTAATATTTACTTCTTTTGGTGTACCGGATCTAAGATCTCTTCCTTTTACAGCGTATTTATTGGTTCCTGATGCGATAGCTGTACCCATTTCTTTTTTTATTTTTTCAGCAGTAGTGTCGCCTATCAACAGGTTGTATTCTTTTCTCATGTAATTAACGATTGCTGTATCCATTGCATCACCAGCAACTCTTAGTGACTTAGAATAAACTAAACCTCCCAAAGACATAACAGCTATTTCACTTGTACCACCTCCAATATCAACAATCATTGATCCTGTTGCTTCAGAAATTGGAAGTCCAGCACCGATAGCAGCTGCGATAGGTTCTTCAATTAATTGAACTCTTCTGGCTCCTGCTGCAAGTGCACTATCTTGAATTGCTTTTCTCTCAACAGGAGTTGATCCTGTTGGTACACAAATTAAAATTCTAGGATTTGCAAATGTACTTCCCTTGTGAACTTTTTTGATAAAATGTTTAATCATTTCTTCTGTCACAATGAAGTCTGCAATTACACCATCTCTTAAAGGCCTAATGGCACTAATATTTCCAGGTGTTCTTCCAAGCATTGTTTTTGCTTCATCACCGACAGCTAAAACAGTTTTTTTTCCACCATGATCTACAATTGCAACAACTGAAGGCTCATTTAAAACTACACCTTGACCTTTTAAAACTACTAAAGTGTTAGCAGTTCCTAGATCGATCGCCATATCTTGGCTCCAAATTTTTTTAACTTTATCAAAAAATCCCATTATATACCTCTTACCTTCTGGTTTTCTTGCTCCATTGGAGCAGTTTTTTTTCTTTTAATTATCATTTTATTTAATGCATTCAAATAAGCATTTGCTGAGGCTACTAAAGTATCTGTATCAGCAGCTTGTCCAACTGTAGTTTTTCCTTGTTCTTCAATTCTAACGCTGACAGTTGCTTGAGCATCAGTTCCCTCTGTGACTGCATGAACTTGATATAGCTGCAATTTAACCTCATGTGGGTATAAAATTTTTATGCATTTAAAAATAGCATCAACAGGTCCATCGCCTGTTTCTGAGGTTTTTTTAATTTCTCCATAAACATCAAGAGTCATTTCTGCTTTTTGTGGCTCTCCAGTTCCAGCAAAAACTTTTAAAGATTTCATACTAATCGCATTAATTTGATTATCAGTTATAAGGCTATCGTCTACTAATGCCATTATATCATCGTCGTAAACATGCTTCTTTTTATCTGCTAAAATTTTAAATTTTCCAAATGCAGTTTGAATTACATCATCGGTTACTTCTGCATATCCAAGATCATTTAATTTTTCTTTAAATGCGTGTCTTCCTGAATGTTTTCCCATCACTAATGAAGTTTTTTTAACTCCAACACTTTCTGGTGTCATAATTTCATATGTCTCTCTATTTTTAAGCATTCCATCTTGGTGGATACCAGCTTCATGAGCAAATGCATTTTTTCCAACAATGGCTTTATTAAACTGTACTGGGAATGTTGCATTAGAAACAATTTTTGATGCCTTGCTTAATAGTTCAGTTTTAATTCCAGTTGTATAAGGCATTAAATCATTTCTAGTTTTTATTGCCATTACAATTTCTTCAAGAGCTGCATTACCTGCTCTTTCACCTATTCCATTAATTGTGCACTCAACCTGTCTTGCTCCAGCAGAAACTCCAGCTAAAGAATTTGCTACAGCTAATCCTAAATCATTATGACAGTGAACAGATAAAATAGCTTTATCAATATTTGGAACTTTATTTTTTAAAGTTGTAATAATCTTGGTAAATTCTGATGGGATTGTGTAGCCGACAGTATCAGGAATATTTATAGTTCTTGCACCACAAGTTATTGCTGTTTCAACTATTTTACACATAAAATCCATATCTGTTCTAGTACCATCCTCACATGACCATTCAACATCGTCAGTAAATTTTCTAGCGTAAGTTACACTTTCTTTTATTGCACCCAAAACCTCATCTGGAGATTTGTTTAATTTAAACTTCATATGAAGTGGGCTTGTTGAAATAAAAGTGTGAATTCTAAATCTTGGAGCAGCTTTCAAAGCTTCATAACATGCATCAATATCTTTTTTGCTGGCTCTTGATAATCCACATGGAATTGAATTTTTTAAAATTTTACTTATTGCTGTTACAGCTTCAAAATCTCCAGGTGACGCAATAGGAAAACCAGCTTCAATTATGTCTATACCTAGTTCATCAAAAATTCTCGAAATTTGAATTTTTTCTTCAAGACTCATTGATGCTCCTGGTGACTGTTCACCATCCCGCATGGTAGTATCAAATATAAATATTTTATCTTTATCGCTCATAACCAATAATTATAGAAAAACTATAATACAATCTATAAGTGAGATTGCAAAATAAATGTTAAATTATAGTTATAATTATCGTTTGTTTTGGGTCTTTAGTAAAAATTAGCTCTTATCACTATCTACTAATTTTTTCTTTCCAATCCAAGGCATCATAGCTCTTAGTTCTGCTCCAACTTTTTCCACAGAATGTTCTGCTAATTTAGCTCTAGTTGACAGAAAGTTTTTTTGACCATTTTTACATTCATTCATCCATTCTTTTGTGAATTTACCAGACTGAATATCAGTCAAAACTTCTTTCATTCTTTTTTTAGTTTCCTCTTTGTTTATAATTCTTGGACCAGAAACGTATTCACCATATTCAGCAGTATTTGAAATAGAATAGTTCATGTTTGCAATTCCACCTTCATAAATCAAATCTACAATTAACTTAACTTCATGAACTGTTTCAAAATATGCCATTTCAGGCTCATAACCAGCTTCAGTTAATGTTTCATAACCATTTTTTATTAGCTCAACTAAACCACCACATAAAACAGTTTGTTCGCCAAATAAATCTGTCTCAACTTCATCTTTAAATGTTGTTTCAATAATTCCTGATCTTCCCCCTCCGACTGCTGACGCATAAGATAAAGCTAGATCTCTTGCTTTTCCTGATCCATCTTGATGAACTGCAAATAAACATGGTACTCCACCACCTTTTTCATATTCACTTCTAACTAGATGACCGGGTCCTTTTGGAGCAACCATAAATACATCTAAATCTTTTCTAGCTTTAATTAAATCGTAGTGGATATTTAATCCATGAGCAAATGCAATACTTGTTCCTTCTCTTACTCTTTGCTCAATATGATTTTTATAAATTTCAGCTTGCAATTCGTCTGGTGTAAGGATCATTACCACGTCTGCCCAAGCAGCAGCATCTGATAAATTCATTACCTTTAATCCTTTAGATTCTGCTTTAGCTTTACTAGAAGATCCCTCTCTTAAAGCTACTACAATTTCTTTAACCCCGCTATCTTTTAAGTTAAGTGCATGAGCATGCCCTTGGCTTCCATATCCAAAAATTGCAATTTTTTTATTCTTAATTAAATCTACATCTGCATCTTTTTCATAAAACATTTTCATTTTTTTCTCCTTTTTTAATTAGTTAAATATTTCAGCGCCTCTAGTCATTGCAACCGCACCAGTTCTTGAGACACTAATAAGACCGTACGATTTTAAATTTTTTACCATTTTATCTATTTCTCTTCTTAATGCTGTAATTTGAATTACAACAGATTTATTAGTTTGATCTAATATAACTGGATCGTTTTTTTTACAAGCATTTAAAGCTTTTTTAATTTTACTTGAATTTCCAACAATTTTAAACAGTGCCATTTCTATAAAAATAACATTTTTATCATCTCTTTTAAAATTTCCAACTTTATGAACTGGAACTAATTTTTTTAATTGCAATACTATTTGCTCTATCACCTCAGGTGTTCCAGTCGTTACAATAGTAATTCTTGAAAGGTTATTTTTTTGGTCAACTTCTGCAACTGCAAGAGACTCAATATTATATCCTCTTCCAGAAAAAAGACCCACCACACGTGATAAAACACTTGCCTCATTATCTACCCAAACAACAATAATATGATTTTCTAATTTACTAATTTTACTTGGGGTACTGTAAGCTGATTTAGATTTTGGCATTAAACTAACACTTTTCCTTTACCTGTGATTTTATTTTCTTCCTGATCTTTAGGGCCAAGCAACATTTGATTGTGAGGTTTTCCTGATGGTATCATTGGAAAACAGTTTTCTGTTTGATCAACACGACAATCAAAGATTACAGGTTTATCAATACTAATCATTTCCTTTATTTTTTCATCTAACTCATCTGGGTTTTCAGCTCTTATACCAACACAACCATACGCTTCTGCTAATTTTACAAAATCAGGCAAAGCTTTTGAATAACTTTCAGAATAATTTTTTTCATGGAGAAGCTCCTGCCATTGTCTAACCATTCCCATATATTGATTATTCAAAATAAAGATTTTAATTGGTAAATTATATTGAATTGCAGTTGATATTTCTTGCATAGTCATCAATATTGATGCTTCACCTGCAATATCTACTACTAATTTTTTTGGATGAGCCACTTGAACACCAACTGCTGCTGGTAACCCATAACCCATTGTACCAAGCCCCCCAGATGTCATCCACCTATTAGGTTTGTTGAATTTATAATGTTGAGCAGCCCACATCTGATGCTGGCCGACCTCTGTAGTGATAAAAGTATCTTGATCTTTGGTTAACTCATAAAGTCTTTGTACGGCATGCTGAGGTTTAATAATTTTATCACTATTAATAAAATTTAAAGATTGCTTTGTTCTCCATTTTTGGATTTGTTGCCACCATTTTGAAATTTTCTGTTTATTAGATTTTTGAAAATTAAAATTTTTCTTTTTAAGTGTTTTGCTCGTTGACCTAATCACATCTGCTACATCACCAACTATTGCTAGGTCTACTTTAATAATTTTATTGATTGATGATGGATCAATATCAATATGAACTTTTTTTGACTTGGGAGAAAATTCATCTATCTTTCCTGTAATTCTGTCATCAAATCTAGCTCCAATATTTATTAGCAGATCACAATCATGCATTGCATTATTTGCCTCAAAAGTTCCATGCATTCCAAGCATTCCTAAAAATTGATTATCATCCCCAGGATAAGCGCCTAGTCCTTGAAGTGTTGAGGTGATTGGAAAACCTGTTAATGAAACTAATTCTCTTAATAGTTCACTTGCTTTTGGTCCTGAGTTAACTACTCCACCACCAGTATAAAAAACTGGTTTTGAAGCTTTATTCATTAGCTCAATTAATTTATTAATATCTTTTTGATTAAATCTATTTTTACTTTCAGCATTTACTTTCTTCTTTTTTTTAGCTGAAATATACTTTGCTTTTGCAAATTGAATATCTTTTGGAATATCAACTAATACAGGTCCTGGTCTTCCTGTAGTTGCAACTTCAAATGCTTCGTGCATTATTCTGGGTAGGTCATTAATATCTTTTACTAACCAGTTATGTTTTGTGCAGGGTCTAGTAATACCTGTGGTGTCACATTCTTGAAATGCGTCTGTTCCGATTAGATGAGTTGGAACTTGGCCTGAAATGCAAACTAAAGGAACAGAGTCCATATAAGCATCTGTTAATGCAGTAACTACATTGGTTGCACCTGGTCCCGATGTAACTAACACAACACCTGGTTTACCCGATGATCTTGCATAACCTTCTGCTGCATGACCTGCGCCCTGTTCGTGTCTTACTAAAATATGTTTTATCGATGAGTGATTTTTAAGCTCATCATATATAGGAAGTACCGCTCCCCCCGGATAACCAAAAATATGTTCAACCTTCTGTTCTTTGAGGCATTTAAATACAATTTCCGCTCCTGTAAATAATTTTGGCATTATGTAATCTAGCTGAAGTTGTAGTCATTGGTCAAGTTTTAGAATGACTTATTTAAATTTTTTCAAAAATTTATCTATCTCTTGAGGCTCTAGTTTTAACCAGTTCATCATATTTCCTCTCGCCCATGTGCTTTGTCTTTTGGCATATTGTCTAGTCTTTATTGATATTTTTTCTTTTATTTCTTCTAATTCATTTTTATTATCGAGGTAATCTTTGATCTCACTAACACCAATAGCCTTATTGACGCTCTTATCTTTTTGAACCTTTAATTTAATAAATCTTTTTACCTCTTTAACAGCCCCTAACTTAAGCATCTGCTCTGTTCTTTTGTTAATTCTTTGAATTAATTCTTTTCTCGGATAATCAATATAAACCTTAAAAAAATCTTTATCTTTAAAATAAGACTTTGTATTTTTAAACCATTCATAGAGAGATTTTTTGGTAAATAGTTTTACTTCGTATGCTCTAATTGATCTCTGAACATCAGTTGAGTTAATCTTATTTTTTGAATGAGGATCAAGTTTTATAAGTTTTTGATAAAATTTTTTTTGACCCAACGTTTCCTGCAATAATCTTATATTATTTCTAAACCGAATTGGAATATTTGGAATATTAGTTAAACCGTCAGTTAAAGCTTTAAAATATAAGCCAGTTCCACCAACAAGAATTGGAATTTTATTTTTTTTTTTAATTTCTTTAATTTTTTTAATTGCTAATTCTAACCAGTCACCTGTTGAAAAATTATTTTTAACATCATGAAATCCATATAAATGATGCTTTACTTTTTGATAGTTTTTAGGATCAGGTCTTGCTGATAAAATCTTTAATTGTTTATAAACCTGCATGCTATCAGTATTAATGATTTCGCCATTAATTTTTTTAGCCAGTTTAATTGAGAAATTAGATTTTCCTGATGCAGTTGGTCCAGAAATTAAAATAATCTTGGATTTTAAATCCATGATTAATCTAATTTAACACCGATATATCTTCTTTGATTTTGATTATTGTATATTGCTAATAAGATTGTTTTTTGATTAGATTTTAAAACATCTTTAACAATCTTTTCTAAATCATTAGCATTCTTTATTTTAATTTTTTGTGCCTCAACTATAATACTGTTAGCTTCTATTGATTTAAGTAGAGGACTTGTGTTTCCTATTTGCGTTACAACTAATCCCAAAGTTTGATTTGGTAGTTTCCTTGTTTTAATATCTTCTTTAGTTATTTCTCTAACTGTTATCTTTAAGTCCTCTATTATTAAATCTTTAGGAGTTTGAGATTGTTTTTCACTTACTTTAAAATCATCTGAAGTTTCTAGTCTTCCTAAAAGTACATTTTTAGTTAACACTTTTTTATTTCTCCAAACTTTAACTTTTACATTTGTACCAACTTTTGTTTTTGCAACAATTGCTGGCAACTCTTTCATTTGACTGATCTTAACTCCATTGAACTCTAAAATAATATCGCCCGCTATAATACCGGCTTTTGCTGATGGACTATTTTCAGCTACACTTGCAACTAAAGCGCCTCTTGGCTCGTCTAATTTTTCAATGTCTGCAATTTCTTGTGATACCTCTTGAATTCTAACTCCAAGCCAGCCTCTTTTTGTTTCACCAAATTCAATCAATTGATCAATTACAATTTTCGCACTATTTGATGGAATTGCAAACCCTATTCCAATAGATCCATTTCTTCCAAGAATTGCTGTGTTAATTCCTATTACATCACCACTCATATCAAACAAAGGACCTCCAGAATTACCTGAGTTAATTGATGCATCTGTTTGGATATAATCTTCATATCTTGATAATCCAATTGATCGATTTCTTGCAGAAATAATTCCAGATGTAACTGTTCCACCTTGACCGTAGGGGTTACCAATTGCTATTACCCAATCACCAATTCTGGCTTTATCAGAATCTCCAAAACTAACTGGTATAAATTTTTTTTTTGTCTCCAATTGCAAAACCGCAATATCTGATAAAGGATCAGCACCTATCACTTTTGCTTTAAATTCTTGATCACCATTTACTCTAACAACAATATCTTCTGCATCTTGAATAACATGATTATTTGTTACAACTATACCTTTTTCATCAATTATAAATCCTGAACCAAGTGCCGCTGATTTTCTTTCTTGAGGAGTTCCGAATTCTTTAAACATATCCTCAAAAGGAGATCCTGGAGGAAATTGAAATGGGAAAGGATTTGTCGTTGTAGTAACTGTTTGAGTAGTTGAAATATCCACAACAGAAGGCATTAATCTCTCGGCTAAATCTGCAAAAGAAGCTGGTACTGATTTTGAATTTGATTGAATTGAAAAACTAAAAGTTAAAATCAATGTTAAGAATATAAATTTAATTTTTTTCATACTAACTTTTAATATAATAAATAATAATAAACCCTAAAATTGCGAAAATCAGACCACCTGATCTTAGCTGACTATCATTTGCAAGTTCTAACTTTTTTAATATACTTTTCATTTTTGATGGAAATATGGCATAAAGTATTCCTTCAATAAAAAGAAATAGACCAAAAGCTATGATCAATTCTTTCATAAAATTATATTATTGAGTTTTGGGTTTTATATTTCCAAAAAATTTAAAGAATTCACTGTCCGGTGATAAAATTACTGATGTGTCTCCACCTATTAAAGCAGTTTCATAAGCTTGCATCGCTCTGTAAAATGCAAAAAATTCTGGGTCTCTTCCAAATGCATCTGCAAAAATTTTATTTCTTTCACCATCACCTTCACCTTTCATGATCTCAGAGTCTTTATTGGCATTAGCTAATAATACTGAAACGTCTTTATCTGCTGTTGACGTAATAGTTACAGCCATCTCAGCACCTCTTGCTCTAAATTCTTTAGCTTCTTTTTCTCTTTCAGTCTGCATTCTTCTAAAAATTGCTTCGCTGTTCGCCTCAGGTAAATCTGCTCTTTTAATTCTTACATCTACAATTTTAATACCAAAGTTTTTGGCCTCAACATTCACACCTTCTTGAATTAAAGACATCTGCTTGCTTCTGTCTTTTGATAATAGTGTTTGTAATTCTTGTTGCCCTAGAACATTTCTAAGTCTTGAGTTAATAATTGTTGCTAATCTTGATCTTGCAACCCTTTCATTCCCAACAGAAATATAGAATTTTAAAGGGTCTATAATTTGAAACCTTGCAAAAGCATCAACTATCAATCTTTTTTGATCCGACGCAATCACTTCTATTGGTGGTGTATCTAAATTTAAAATTCTACTATCTAAAAAAACCACATTTTGAATAAAAGGCATTTTAAA
>ENA-OSJC01001464-OSJC01001464.1-marine-metagenome-genome-assembly--contig:-NODE-1464-length-19385-cov-8.301222_pt1 | contig 19385 bp, 45 predicted proteins | sample MGYA00237885_ERZ534234 | MGnify/ENA primary metagenome ERZ534234 (study PRJEB26413, sample SAMN06343907) | marine metagenome | isolation source: coastal waters | place: Atlantic Ocean: West Antarctic... | reverse complement strand
AAAAAACGCAAAAAATGATCACATTAAGATCTACCAATACTGGAATTAGAGATTTTATTGATTATCTAAATAAGTGTAAACATTCATTTGTTTTATCAACAACAACAAATAGTTCTATAATTGTATATTCTGATAAATATGGAAAATATAAAGTAATATTTTCTGATGGAGTTTATATGAGTAAAAAAGAAATGATTTTACAAAGAAAACTTAAAAAAGAAATTGAAGAAAATACAAAAGGTAAGGATATTAAATATACTGGAAAAAAAATACATTTTTTTGAATTTGATAGTTCACTAAAATACATGGTTGAAACATCTGGAGATTGTATTGATATAAATAATATTTTGGAAATGGATATTACTAAAGCATATTACCAAATGGCATATAATTTAGGATATATATCTAAAAAATTCTTTGATCTAACTTTAAAAATACCTAAACATATACGATTAAGGCTATTAGGATCAATAGCAACTAAGAGAGTTGTTGAAACCTATGTAGATGGTAAAGTTGTAGAAATGAAAGTTGTTGAAGATCTAAGAATGAGAGATATTTGGTTTACTATATGTTATGAAGTTGGCAAAGTAATGAAAGAATGTGCTGATGCAACACAAGATTATTTTATATTTTATTGGGTAGATGGTATATATTTTCAACAACATCCACATTTCACTACAAATAATGATCCAACTAAACAAATAATACAAAATATATTTGAAAATAATAATCTAAAGTTTACTATTAATCATTTAGAAAAAATATCTTTGCAAAACTTAAACAATGAAGTTATGCTAAAATGCTGGAAAGATGGTGAAGTGAAATCTAATTTTAGTGTACCACATAAAAGAGTAAAAAAATATATTTTTAATCCAGAACATGAATTAGTTAATGATTGATTGGAATTACATAAGAGAAAATTATCCAGATGCATTAAGAGAATATATGCAAAAGAGTTGGTCGGTAGAGGATTTTTGGGCTAGTTATGATGTTTATGTAAGATGTAGATTAATAGAAGAAGAAACTGGATGTGAGTTATGGGATTGGAAAATATCTAGTAAATTAGTAATGTATTCAACCTTATGTTACAAATCAATTATTAAAGATGGTAAAAAAATATCGGTATATACTTTTGATGAAATAATGCAAAGAAGAATGAGAGATATTTTTAAGTTAATTAATGATCAGATCAAAGATGATAATTACTTAAACAACTAATGAAAAAAAAAGATCCAATAGATATTTTAGAATTATATACTAAGAAAGTAATCAATAGAGAAAAACAAAAAAAGTATTTCAAACAACACCCAGAATTATGGATAAAAAAAATGATCAAACAAAAGGAGTTAAACAAATCAATAAAAAAGCAAGAAAAATGAAAGAAAAAATAAAGAACAATGCAGATAGCATGGTTGAAAATGCACAAACAAAGGAGTTAGAAATGGATCAAAAAAGTACACCAATAATTGAAACAGAAACGACTGAAAAACCAGTAGAAAATACGATACCGGCAGAAACAAAAGTAATTGATGATGTAGGTACAAGTGAATTAGTTAGTGTATTAAAAATACCTATGCAAGATGCAAAGATTGAAACTGAAACACCAGATGTTCATTCGGCAATTTTTGATGGTGATGATAATGATGATGATGTAGATGATGATGTAGAAACAGAAAATCTTAATGATCGTTATTTTGATGATGATAAGACAGATCAAAAATCAGATGATGATTTTGACAATGATTTTTTTGAAGATGAGAAATTAATGGCTGAAATGGGAGTTGAAATAATTGATCTAGGGATGCAAACTTTAGCTATGGGTATTGCACAAGATTTTGATAATCCAGAAAAATATGCAGTTAGTGATTATAAAAAAAATAAGATAAAAAAACCTTTAGAATTATTACTAAGAAAAAGAGGTGCTAAAGTTAGTCCAGAAGTTATGTTTGGAGTTGTATTACTAGTTGTGTATGCACCTACTATGATAACTGCAATACAAGAAAGGAAAGAAAAAGCAAATCAAAAGGCACAAGCTAGAAAAAATGCTCAAAATGATGTAGCAGAACAAATACCAGATCACATACAATCAGTAGATCATGAGCAAATAATGAGAGATCAAGAGGATCTTAATGCACCAAAACCAATTACGCCAATTATTATACCTAAGAAAAAAGGCAGACCTAAAGGAAGTAAGGATAATAAAAAAAGATCTAGTAAAGGTTATAAAGGCAATTCTAATGCATCATAATGAAAACAGATCTAAATACATACGATAAAAGAATTAATATCTGTAAAGATTGTAAGGATGTAAGAAATTCTAAAGGAATTGGATTGACTTGTGGAGTATTTTTATTAAAAAATTATATACCTAAAACTTGTGGATGTAAATTGTCATGGAAGGCAAAATTAAAAAATCAAAAATGTCCACAAGAAAAATGGTAATAAATAGTTTTAATTATAAACCGAGTAAAAAATTTTTAAAAGGATATTCTGATTTTAAAATTTGGCACACTAGCAAATTAAATATATTTTTTCATTTTTTAACATCAATGCTACAAATATATTTTAGTTATTTGTTTATTACTGAATTTAATTTTTTATATATATTATTAATTATTTCAATACCTTATATTACTGATGGAATAGGTCATAAATTAGAGGGTAATTTTGCAATAGTATTAATAATGAGTAAAATGTATAAATCTACTAATAGTGCTGGAGTTAATGGATTTTATAATTTTTTATATAGAATTATGTTATGGTGGGAAACTAATTTTAAAAAATGATTAAAGGATTTTTAATATTATTTATTCTACCATTAGCAATATGTTTATCATGTTTGTTCTTTTGGGATTTTATTAATAAAATAGATAAGTATAAAAAATATAAAAAAAAATAATATGAGTACAAGGCAAAGTTTGTTTTTTATAATAGTAGGTACTAATGGTACTGGTAAAACAAGTTTACTTAATGATCTAATTGAAAAAAAGGGAGGTAAAGCATTAATAGTAGATCCAGATGGAATGGAATGGGATCATGTAGAGGAAATAAAACCAGAAACTTGTGGAGAATTAAAAAGTGGTCAAGCAAAAATATTAGCACCAACAATAGAAGATCTTGATCATATTATTAATTTTCAAAATGGATCTTTAATATTAGATGATTGTAGATTTTACTTAAAGAGTAGAATGGATGAAAGTATTAGAAGAATATTAATTAGAAGAAGGCAAAACTCAATAGATGTTTTTGCAGTAGCACATGGATTAAGTGAAGTACCGGCATCATTTTATACATTTGCTACACATTTAATTTGTTTTAAAACTAATGATAGTTTAGTTAGATTAAGAAATTCAACTGATAAGGAAAAAATAAATAGGTTAAGATTAGCTATTGATCAAGTAAACCAACATCCAGATCACCATCATTATAAGGTATTTAACATTTCAGACTTATAAAAAGGTTTTATTTTTATTTTATATAAATAAAAAATTATAAGTATATTTATTTATGATATTTGCCACAAATTTATTTATAAAATGGCTGATATACAACCTAAGAGTAATCCAAAAGAAAATTTTGATCCATCATTTAATCCTAAAGCAATAGGTAATGCAAGGGAGGAAGAAAATATAAAATCTTTAAGTCCAGAAGGAGTATATAGTTATGAAACCGATACAAAACCAGAAAATTTTGGTGATGTTTCTTTTGATCCTATAAATAAACCAAGAAATAATTTATCACCTCCATCACCTTTTATACCAAAACCAAGAGATAAAGCACCAATATCAGAAAATGATAAGAAATTTTGTGCTGAATTTCCACAAGATCCAAGATGTAGTGCTATAAGTACAAACTTTTGCAAAGAAAATCCAGATCATAGGAGATGTAATGATGAAAATGATGATTATAGTACTTTAGGATTATTTCAAGAAAGTGTAAGGTATATTTTTAATCCAGATAATAGAATACAAAAAGTTAAAGATAAGCCAGTAGGAACATTATACGAAAAAAAGCAAGATGATACCCAGATGAAAGTGGGTAAAGTGATTAGATCTGAATGTAGATGTAAAGATGGAAGTGTAGTTTTAGGTTATTTAGATACAAGATCTGGACAAAAAGATTGTAGTCCTTGTAAAAAATCTGTATTCAATAGTCCTAATATATACAAAAACTACCAAACAAAGAAAAAAACACCTAATTTTCAAGGAAAGCAAGTTCCTTTAAGAGAGCAAGTAGGAGTAAGTAATTTTGGTGATGTAAACATGAAAGGTTGTGAAACTGGAAATAGTAGACAGACTACCGAAAGAGTAAACGCAAGTGCAACATTAAATAAAATTATAAATACAGATACATTAGATAGCGTTGGAGGTACATCAGTTACAGAACCTCAATCATTATCTGGTATGCCAATTTCACTTTATGATAATTTAACCACAAATGTTTACGGAATTTAACAATTAATTTAATTAAAAAAAATCCAGCAAAAACTGGTAACAAAAAAGAATGAAAACAATTAGTAATCAAGATAGTGTATCAGCATTTTCAGTAACACTTACAAACACAACATCAGTAACAAAACAATTTAGAATTTTTGATAATGATTTAGTGCTAAGAGCAATTAACGGATCTTTATCATCAGCAACATCAACTACTTTAGAAGTAACTAATTCTGGTGCATTATCAAATACAACAGATGCAACTCCAATCGTTATTTCTGGTTTTAACTACCAAACAACTAATGATGCTGGACAATTTTCACAAACTTTTGATATTTCAAGAGGATCTATTGATGGTCGTGTAGTTAAGCATCCAAACATTATTGCTAAAGCTAAAAGAAATACGCAATATGATAGTAAATTATTAACTATTGATGAAAGATTTGTAATTGATGGACAAACTGGAATTGAAGTAAATGTACAAGGTACTGAAAAAGTAATACTTACATTTTTCGTAGAAGGATTTTTAGTATAATTAACGCAATAAACGAAAATCGTTATGCAAAATAGAATGGCAGAACAATCTGGAGGTCTTACCTCTCAACAAATAATTGAATTATTAAGCACCGACTTTGAGTTTGGAGTTAATTTCATAATAGATAATAATCCAGATGCAGTAGAAAATAATATCTCTGGATTGTCCTTGCCATTACCACAAAATCCATCTAATCTCCAAATGCGTGAGGTAGTAGATACTTTACTTCAAGATGGTACAGATGAAACTGCATTAGACAAAGTATCTGAAATTCTCCATGTACCATATAATGATGGTGCTACTAATTATACTGGTGGATTTGCTAATTATTTACAAACTCAACAACCTCCAAGCCAAGCTAACATGAGTGTTGGCTTAATGGTTGCTAATTTAGTTGGTGGGATTTTAAATACTGCTGGTACGATCTGGAATAGTTATAAGCAAGAGGACATAATGGAATTGCAACAAGAAATGTTAAATGAGCAATATGCCTTTGAGTTAGATAAAATAGAAAGAACAAAAGTATTAGGAATACCTCAATCAGTATTTATAGCAGTAATAGGATTTATAATGTTTGTAGTATTAATACTTTTTTTAAGTAATAGAAAATAAAAAATTATGCCAAATTTAAACGAAACAGAATGTAGTTGTCAAGGTATTTATGATGCTACAAATAGTATGTGCGTACCATCTACACCAGAAGAAGCGTGTCCTAGTGGTGGAGGTAGTGGATGGCTAGCTACTGCATCTGGATGGAATTGGAATGTAATTGGAGAAAATGCATTAACATGGGGTTATGCATTAGGATTGTTAAAACCACCAAATACACAACAAGATAATAGTTTATACTTAATGCAATTAGAACAACAAAGGCAACAAATGATGTACTTAATGGTAGGTCTAGGAGTGTTAATGTTAGTTGTAGTTATATTAGTATTGAAAAAAAATAAAACAAAGTAAGTATGCCTTATGTAACTGATAGTGATAGCAGTTCTAATAAAGATGATCAAACAACTGGAGTAATTATTTTAGTTGTAGTAATGATTTTATTAGTTGTCGTGGTCGTTAAGGTAATGAAAAAGAAAAAAAAATAATAATTTAACAAAAAAAATTTAGAAAAAATGGGAAAATTAATTAACACCACAACAATAGTATCAGTAATGGTTGCTATGGTAGTATATTTTATGGTAGTTGCACCAATGTTAGTAAAAAAAGCAACAACTCCGGCAGTAACACCACCGGCATCATAATATGAACAAAACTACTATCATATCAATTTTTGTAGTTCTTTTGATTTTCGTTTATTGGAAAAGAAAAAAATCTGAAAGAGGTCAAGCGTGTGCGACCTTGTGGGAAGATATGAAAAATGCTGATGCAGAACAAATATTTTTTGAAACTATGAATTTGATAGATAATGATGCTGATATTAATTCGGCTATGGTTCAAGTTCAAGCTGAAACACAAGAAAATATTGAGTTTGTAAAGTGTAAGTATGCAATAAAATATGTTTATGAGCATAATACACCTACACCAGTTTTAACATTAATGGAAAGTGATAGAGTTGAAAAATGTATTTGTGAAAAATTTAATATATAATGTATAAAAGTCTTGCTTTGTTTGAGGGATCATGGCAGAAAGTACTGATAAAGGTAATTTTACTTTTGTTGGTGCTTTTTGTTGTGTATTCGCTAATTTCAAAAATAAAGTGGAAACCTAGTAAAACTAGTATTGATGTTGATGATTTTATAGATAATACTTTACCTACAATTACACCTAATGATAATTCTCAAAATTCAGATCCAGATACAATATCTTCTAGTGAAAGTGATTTATTAGCTAATAATTTAGAGATATATATGGAAGGTGCTGGTACTAATACTACTAGTATAATGGGTTCATTAGAATGTTTAAATGGTGCATCTTTAAATAAAGTATATGCATCATTCGGTACTAGATCTTATGATGGTGGTTTTGGACAAAATACATCACAAAGAGATCTTTTTGGTTGGTTTGCTGGTGAATTAGAAAATGCACCTTTTACATCATTAATATATGTAAGTGATTGTGTTCCTAGTTGTGATAGTTATTTTGATCAATGTAGAGAAACTACATATATGAGAGCAATTTGGAGTAGATCATCAATAGCAATAACATTTTAAAAAAAAAACATGGCTTATAATACACCAAAAATTAAAAAAGTAAGAGATCCTAATTATATGTTAGGTGGATCTAATGATATATCATTCAATACTCGTTTACAAGGAATTAATAGAAAAAAGAAACCTCAAATGAAATACGGAATAAATACAAGTCCTAACGCAAAAAATACATATAGAAACATAAACTATATTAATAGAAATATATACTCTTTATAAAATGGCAAAATTTGAATATACATGGAATGATGGACAAACAACATCAGTAACTCTACCGGCAGAAACTGGATTTAATTGTAGTTATTCAAGTCCTTCTGGTACTATGAATACTGCAACTAATACAATACTTGCAAATGCTGGTAATAGTTCTGATCTTAATGAAGTTGAAAATTATTGTGCTTTAGCAGAACCAATAATGAGAGCAATTTATAATGCATCAACATCAATTAAAAATACATGGGATCAAAAAGAAATTGATTGTGCAAATTGCAAAGGATTGTGTACATTTTTAGGTGCGTGTGTTTGTAGATGCAAGGATAAAGGAGCATATTGCTATAAGTCTGAAAATGGATTAGAAAGTTGTTATTATAATTGGAAAAATGTACCAACTAATAACTTAAATAACTTAAATGCATTATTAATTGTCTGGTCAAATGCAACTAGTCAATTAGCAGTAGATAATCAACAAGCAACAAGTCAAGCATATTTAGATCAATTAATTGCAGAAACTAATTCAATGATAAGTGTAGTTGCTTATAATACTGAAAGTAAAGAATTAGCTATTGCCAGTAAAAAAACTCAACAAATTTTTGCACCAATAATAATAGGAATGGTTCTTTTAGGGCTAGGGTTCTATTTAATAAAAAAATAAAAATGAAAAAAATCTTAAAAAGTCCAATGTTCTGGGGTGCATCAGTATTTTTAGTAGTAATGTTCTTAACACTAACGCAAACTAATATTGCACAAAGACCTTATGGAGTTAATCCAGATGCTTAATAAATAAAAAATTATGAAAAAGAAAAATATAGTGGCTATTGTAGTAATATTATTAATATTTTATGTGGTATATACTAAAATGAAGGCAAAAGAACCTAATCCAATGGATTATTCAACTGGATCTTTAAATATAACAGATGCACCAATCGGTTAAAAAAATTAAAAATGGGTAAAAATACATATATAGTAATAATAATATCAATATGTTTGGTATTGGTAGTGTGGTTTTATACTGAAAAAAAGATTATTGAGAAAAAAGGTGGAATGAATACTGATATGTTTTCTTTTGGATCATTAGATTTTTCAACTACTGGTACTACTAATATTTTAAATGGTTGTTCTGATCCAGATGCATTAAATTATAATTCAGATGTAACACATGATGATGGATCTTGTTTTTTCGTTTATGGATGTTGTGATACAAATGCAACTAATTATGATGCTAGTGCTGATACTTGTGATTTTGCAGATAATGATCTTATGACTTGTGATTATGGTCAAGGTATTGGAGTAGCAGTACCAGAAACTTCTGGCTTTGGTTCTGGTTGGGGATTGTTTAGTGATATTAGATTAAAAGAAAATATTAATAAAATAGGTTTATCACCAAGTGGAATACCAATATACTCTTTTAATTACATTAATGGTAAAGATCTTTATTCTGGAGTTATGGCACAAGATCTAATAAAATTAGGTTATCAAAATAGCATAAGTATAGTTGATAATTATTATATGGTTGATTATAGTAAAATTGATGTTAAAATGAAAAAATTAAATTAAATGAAACAAAAACAAATGTTAATTGCAGTAATAGTAATTTTAATATTACTTTACTTTTGGAATAAAACCAAATCAGTAGCAAAAACAACAGATGATAGTGGAGATGGTGCTGGTGGTTCTGTTATGGGATGTACTAATTTAGTTGCATCAAATTATAATGCTTTAGCAACAGAAGAAGATGGATCATGCCTTTATCCAAGACAAGCGTGTTGTAATATTTTAGCTAGTGATTATGATCCTACTTGTGATGGTGATATTAGTTGTCAATGTTCAGAAAGTCAATGTACTTTAATAACTGGTCGTACTGGTTGCTGTGATAGTAGTAGTCAAGAATTTGATGCTACTTGTTCTGGTGATCCAGATTGTACTTGTGATCAATCATTATGTTTAAATGATGTGGTTTCGCAAGGAATGAGAACCTCTTGTTGTAGTTCTGGATCAACAAATTATGATAGTACTTGCTCGGCTGATCCATTCTGTAATTGTGATAATTCTATTTGTCAAGCACCGGCAGATGCACATCTTTGCCATTCAGTTTGTAATGGTAATGGTGGGTATATTTCTATCTTAACTACTTTACCTTGTGGTACTGGTGCAGTAAGTAATTATCCAAATGCAAATGATCCTTATTGTAATACTAATAGTGCTTAATAAAAATATAAAAATTAAAAAATAAATAGATATGAGTTATAATTGTTCAAGAGTGCAAGGTACATCAACTTGTTATGGTCAAATGACTGCTAATGGTGGTTGTGATCCATGTGATAGTAATTCTGGTAACGGATTAATTGCATCTGGTGGTGGACAAGTAAGAGGTGGATCATCAGCCCAATATAAATGTAGTTCAACTTCTACTATTTATAATGGTTATGATAAATGTACTTCGGCTTGTAATACTGAATGTATAAGAGTAAACTCTGGAAGAAGTGGAGGAAATCCAATAAGACCAAATCCTACTAATCCGGCAGATCCAAGAAGTATGGGCTTTAGTACATCTTATGATGGTAGAATTAGAGGGGGTATAAAAACTCCAGATTATATAAGATCAAAAGAATTAGGAAAAGAATTTAATATAATGGATAGTAGGGCAAGTCAATCAAAACCTATGCTATCTAACAGACCAAATGGTAATGCACCTAATTCACCAACTAGACCATCAAATATGGAGGGTAAAATCGTAAGAATACATCCTTTAGATATTGCACAAGCACCAAGAAGAATAGGTGCAATAGTTTATGATCCAATTTCGGCTAAATGGAAAGAAGATGATGGGCGACCAAGAGGAATTATATATAGTGGTGGTAAAAAAGCGTGGGGATGTTGGGGGAAATGTGTAGTTAAAAGGTGGCATGGAATAGGCAATAAAGTTAAGTGTCCTTGTAATAAAGGTGCTGGTGGAAATAGTTGTGAATGTTCTGGATGTATGAGTGGAGGTGCTTGTTAAAATAATATTATGAAAAAGAAAAATTACATTATAGGATTAATTATTTTGATTTTTGTTTATCTATTAGCAAAAATGAAAAAAAGAACATCTACTAATTTAGCATCTAATTTTTTAGATACTCCAAATGCTGGAGGGAAACAACTAAGAAAAGGAAACATGAATACTCCAGTACAATCATTTGCTAAAAAAACTAATAATTGTAAAGAACCTAGATTTAAAAATAATGATATATCTGGCAGAGAATGTACTGGAAATGTAATAAACGAAAATAAAGTTTTGAGATTAGGTGATAATTCATGTGAAGTATTATTATTACAACAAAGACTAAACAATATAGAAAGATTAAATATCTTAGAACCAAGTGGACAATTTTGTTGTAAAACAAAACAAAAATTAATGAGAGTTATGTCTAAAGTTGAAATAGCTTTAATTCAATTTTCACCAGATGAGCAAATTGGTTTTAATGAATTAGAGGGGGGAAAAAAAGTAACACCATATAGTTATATGGATGTAAATTATATTAAAAAACAATAATATTATGCCACAAGGAGATAATACAACAACAGAAACAACAACAGAGGTAAAATGGTTCGGTGAAACAGAAGTTTTCACATTAGGATCAAGAAAAATAAAAGTTTGGGAATTATTATTAGCTTTATTAGTTTTAAGCTGGTTTATGCCTATCTTAACCAACTTATCATCCAGAAATTCTGGAGGTAGAAATACGAATAGAAATACTAGTCGTAATAGTAGTAGAAATTAAATCAAACAAAAAAAACAAAGCAAAATGAGTACACAAAATGGAGAAGTAATGGATGATGTTCAAATAATTCCAGATTATGAAAATGAAATTTTAGGTGATCAGCCAGTACCAGAACAGAAAACTGGTGGTTGTGGTTGTCAAAAAAACAAAGCAAAACAAAATGTTGAGAGGTTTAGTGATGGTAGTAGAAATAAATCAATAGATTGGCAAAAAATAGGATTAATAGCATTAGCATTAGGAGTTTGTTACTATATGTGGAAAAATAGAGGTAAAGTATCAGCACCTAGTGTAGAAGTGCCAAAAGTTTAAAAAAATGGGATATAGGAGTGCAATTAAAAAAACTTATAAATATTTAACTTTGCAAAAGTCAAAAACATCAGCAAAGAAAAAGTTAAAAAGATATAAGCAATTATTGGATAAAGCAACTAACACTTATAAAAGAGTTGCAACACCATTAAATAAAAAAGTTGCATCCGAAAACTCAAATATTAGAAAAATTAACGAAAAAATAAAACAATTATAATATGGAATTTTTAGATAGTTTAAGTTTAAGTACAATAGTTTGGTCTTTAATTGCAATTTTAGAAATTGTAGTTAGAATTACACCATCAGATAAAGACAATTCAATTTTGAATAAAATAGTTTGGGTAATAAGTAAAATTATTCCTAACAAAACAAAACAAAAAGGAGTATTTCACAAATTTTTTAAATCAAAACAAAAATAAATTATGATACCATCAAATTATCCAGACCAAACTTTATATGATATTATTTCTGGAAACGGATCAATAAAAGTATCAGTAGAATTATCACCAATTACTATAATATCTATTTTTATAGCTTTTGTACTAGCTGGAGTTGTTACAAACTTAATAAAATAATGATTTTAGATTTGGATGATATATTAGATTTTAGTTTTTTATCAATAGCATTAATGTTATCTATGTTTATTGGTAAAATTAATAGTATCTTATGTTATATAACATTTGATATTATTAGTGATGTACTTAGTATATCTATTCAAGTTTTAGTACTTTTAGGATTAATTATGAAGTTAAGAAAGTTTAGAAAAAAATAAGATGTTTAAAGTAATAGAAGATATATCAGTTTTTTTATTAAAACATCCTACTAAAACTTATGCATTAAGAGATACTAGTACAATAGATCGTATTGTAGTGCATCAAACAGATACATCTGATAATGGTAAATTTAGTGCTTATAGTGTTGCAAATTATCATGTTAATACAAATGATTGGGCTGGTATAGGTTATCATTATTTTATTGTTGATGATGGTAGTATATTTCAAACTAATAGAGATGAGGTAATATCTTATCATGCTAGTGGTTATAATAGTAGGAGTGTATCGGTGGCAATTACTGGTGATCATGTATGTAATGATAGTAGTGATAATTATGATCTTTTAACAAAAGAAAAATACAATGCATTAGTATATACTTTAGCAAAAATTAGTAATAGATATAATTTACCTAGTTCAAGCATTATAGGTCATACTGAAACTGGCAGTCCTAAACCTTGTCCTAACTTAAATTTAGATCAATTACGATCTGATGTAAAAAAAAAAGATTAGTCCTAACGATAAGAAAGGTTTTTATACTTATCTTATTAGTAGTCTTATTGATGTATGTAGGAAAAAAAATAATGAAATATTAGAATATTATAACTTTAAAAAAAACTTAAAAAATGGCAAAAAAAAGTAACACAATCAAATATGTAGTAATAGCTTTAGCAGTTATGTTAATAGCTTATATTGTAATGAAATCAAAAGGTACTTCTGAAAGAGGTGATGGTTCTGGAACAACAGATGCAATTACTGGTTTAGAAAGTGGTTGTTATCCTTTAGAGGAAGTTCATGAGGTAACATCTATTGCTGGTGATATGTGGGTAAGTATTATACCAAATTCGGCTACTGGTACTTATGATATTAGACCAGAAAGTACTGCAACTGAAATAGGAAATCAATTTACAATTTCTAATACAGATAGTGCATTAGATGGTACTTATACAATAACATCTTTATGGTATGATGCAGAAGGTAAAATTGGTTCTATACGAACAAATGTACCATCTGGATATAACTTTAATTACAATGCAACACAAGGAAATAATGGTGATGTTAGAGATATGACTTATTTCGGAATAGGAGTAATTTGTTTATAATATAAAAAATATAAATATGAAAAATACAAGAATGAGAGGTACATTAAATGAAATTGAAAAAAATAATCAATTAAATTCAATGATGAATGATCGTGATGTTAGTATTTTAGGTGGAGTAGTTGCACCAAAAAGATCAGCTTATGTAATTCAAGGAATGAGAAATCCATTAACTGAAAAACAATCTGGATCTTTAGATACTACAAGACCATCAATTAGAGATAATTCATCCGTTGTTAAATTTAATGATTTTAATCCTTATAATAATGCACCTAAAAGAAGTGGTGAAATGATAAGGAATGAAATGTATAGTAGAACAAAGATAGGTGATGTTAAATACTCTATGAATGTCAATACATTTCAAGCAACTGGATCACCAGTTTTGAAATCAAAATATCAAAGATAATGAGAATAGTTGATTTTTTAAAAAGCGAACAAGGACAAGACTTTAAATTAGTTTTAGAAGTTTGTGTATCTGTATTATTATTCTTCTGGATGCTTAAAAATCATAAAATTATAAAATCATAAAATTATGGCAAATTACATGATATTTGAAAAGGACAGAAACTATAAATATAAATTTAAAGGTTCTGGATCTGGAACAAACGGAAATGATGCAATTAAAAAATTAAAAGGTAAAGGTACACCAATAAGCAATAAGCAAATCTATATTGCAATACCTACTAGACAATTTATGAAATATCAACTTAATCCATCAACTAAAGATTATGGAGTTTGGGGATCTGTAAAAGGTGGTAGAGGTAAAATAACAACATGGAAAAAACCTAAATAAAATGGCATATAAATTAAAACAAGTTGGTAATCCAGATAAAATGGATGGTAAACGAGAAATTATAGTTTACAATATTTATAAAGGAAGTACAAAAGTTGGTCATGCAAAATATTCTCCTAGTTCTTATAAAAGTAAATATAATATATCAATGTACCCTAAAACATTTCCTAAAGCAATAATAGATAGTATTGTTGCTAGAGATGGTGCTAGAGAATTAACTTATAATTATTCGGCTGGTACATCAGCTAAAAATCCTACTGCCGTTTTAAAGCAATTTAAGGAAAGATACGAGGGTAGTATAAATTCTAGGTTAGCTAGGATGAAAACATATAAAAAAGCCGTTACAAAGCAAAAAAGATCTGGTTTATCTGATGCTGATTATGAAAAATTAGGTAAATTAAAGGCATATATAATTCAATATAAGGATGATACTAACAAAAGATTAAGAATGATAAAATCTGAAAAATCTACTATTGTTAGTAATAAAAATTGGATCAAAAAATGGAGTAAAGAAATTTCAGATCTAAAAAGAAAAAAATAAATGTTAGCAAACGGAATAGTAAATAGTTGGGCTTATAATATCCAGTTTAGAGATCCAATGAGAATGTTAGATTTTTATTCTGATGATGCAGTTTTATTAGCTACTTATTCTAATTTATTAGTTGGTAAACCACCTATTTTAGATTATTTTATTAGTTTTTTAAATAAAGAGGGTTTACAATGTAAAGTAACTGATATTTTTCATACTACATTTGTTGATGGAAATCATGCTTGTTCTGGTTTATATACATTTTCATTTTACGATAAAGGACAACATCAAGAAGTAGATGCAAGGTTTACTTTTGTAGTTAAGAATAATCAAATTACTATGCACCATTCAAGCGTTGATCCAGAATAATTATGAGATGGAATAAAATAAAAAAAGTAGCTAAAGGCAGAGAGTTATGGGTATTATATAGAGTTAATCCTAGAACAAAGAAAAAATATATTTCTTATGGTATATCTATTGAAAAATGGCAACCATCTGGAAGTAAGTCTTATATGGTTTCAGTTATGGGTAAAAATAAGAAAACTAAAAGAACATATTATAGTACAAAAGAAAAAGGAATGAAATTTGTTAGATCTTTTAAGAAGTCGCATTAAATGAAAAAAATTACGATCATAACATTTGTGGTTTTTATGGTTGAAGCAATTTTACACTATAATCAAGGTGCTAAAACAACTGGAATACCTCCTAAACAAGAATTTATAAAATTAGCGTTATTAGTGCTGGTTTTTTCTTTTATTAATTCAGCAATAATTAAAAGTGTATAATGGATAAAAAAACAAAAAAAAGAATATTTTATGTAGTGATCATATTACTATTAATATGGATCTATAATAATGTTAGTTTAAGAAGGCAATTACCTTTTTCTTGCGATACTTATGATTGTGGTGGTTTTAATGCCAATGGTGAAGTAAATCAATGTCCTAGTGGATGTAAATGTGGTGAAGGAGATCCAATGATACCAGATATGCCAACTAAATGTATTCCTAAATAATATGCCAAATACAACTAATCAATTTCAAAATACTTTAGCTTATACTTCTTTATATTCAGAAGGAGGTGCTTTTGATATGGAGGAAAGTGGAGTACCTAAACCTATTGCTTTTGATAATACTTTAATTTCATTAAATAAAAATTTTAAAAACAATTCTTTTGCTCTTGAAATTACTCAAAAAGGTGCTTATTTTTTAGATTTTTCGTTTATTGCTAAAGGTAGTAACGGATCAAAATTTGTGCTTTATTGGTACTTAAATAGTTCACTATTACAAAATTATAGATCAACTTTCTATCAGCAATCTGCTACTTTAGAATATGAAGTATCTAATAATTTTATAATAGATCTTAATCAATATGATGTTATTTATCCTGCATTAATAAGAATTAATGATAGTGCAGAAAATTTAAGTTTAATTGATATTAAATTAAGTTCTTATAATTTACAACAATTAGGAATACACTAAATGGCTAAATCTTCATTTTCATATCAATCAGCTTGGCTAAATGGATATTCTACTTCAATACCAGATGTTGATTTTAGGAGATCAACTGATCCAGTAATAATGAATTTAGATAGTTTAGAATTTAGTCCAGTTTATAATTTTGTAACTATAAATAATGATAATAAACCATCCATTACACCAACTGGAGTAGGTTTTTTCCTTGTTAATGTTTCTTTATCTACTAAAGGTGCTACAAATGATACCATTGAATTAGGTATGTCTTATGATGGTTCTTTAAGTAAAATGAAATTAAAGTGGCAACAAAAAGGAGGTAATTTCTGGAGTACAAACTACAATACAATAATTAAAATTACAACTACTGAAACAGAAAAACCTTTACAATTTCTTATAAGTAGTACGATACAATCTGATGTAAAATTAGCAATAACGAGTTTTAATCTTTCAATTATAAAATTATACTAATGTCAAATATTGGAAATTTTGAAAATATAGGTGTAGCATTTGGTAATTGGGGTTTAACTACTGCCGAACCATTTGTAGTAAATATCTTGGAACAAAATGTATTTGTAAGATTGACACCATCATTATCAACACAAATTCAAAACAATATTTCTATTTCTAATGGAGTTGTTAATATTAATGATAATGGAATTTATATGATACAATATGTTAATTCTTTTTCTGGTGGAGTTAATGATCAATTTATGATAAGGTTTACGCAAGGTTGGGGATTGGGTGCTGATCCAACATACTATATACCTAATTCATTAGTAAGGTTTACAACTAAAGGAACAAACTTTTGGGAAGTTCAAAATATGATTTTTGTTAATTTACAACCAAAAATAAATAGTCTTGCTGAATTGGTTGAGGGACAGGAATTTCCTTCTTCTAATCATACTATTGCTATGGAAGTTGCTAATAGACAAGATACATCAAATATTAAAATTCATTCATCTAGTTTAATAGTAACAAAATTATTGTAATGATACAAGCTAAATCTAATATGCCTAGTTGTGTAAAGGAATATAAATTAACTTTTGTTGATCCTTTAAATCCTAATTTAATTCATTCTAAATTTTTTGATAGTTTGGTGGATTGCGTTTATGCAATTCAAACTTTAAAACCTCAATATGATTATATGGTTTGGCAATTTGAAGATTTTGATCAAGATGATGGTTATACTTGGGAATTATTGCCTTTTGGATCATATAAGCAATATAAATATGGAATGATAATAAGCGAATATATAATTGCTATTTTGATGGCTTTAGTAGTTTTATACTTAATAATAAAAAAATAAAAAAATGAAAAAAACAATTTTACGACCAACATCTTTAATAAGATCATTAAAAAAAGCATTAAATACTAAAAGAGCTAATATTCCTAAAGGAGTTGATAAAACTAGGGATATGATAGCTAAAAAAGAAAGTAATGTTATTGCTTATAATCCTAATGTTCCAGAAACTCCAATTACTTGTTCTGGTACATCATTTCAATGTAATGTAGCTGGAAGTGGTAAAACACTAATAAATGATGTTTCACTATATCCATCAAAATATGATTTTTTAGGTACACCTATTAAAGAGGGTGGAATGATGGGTAGATCGTTTCAGCCAGATGTAATATTAAATTATCAGAATAATAGTATTGCTACTAAATACACTAAAGATAGTTTAAAAAATACTTATGGTTTTGAGAATTTCCAATAGAATTAAAAATTATGAAAAATAAAAAAATATATTGGATAGGTGGAGTAATATTATTTTTATGGTATTATAGTTGTAGATTATCTATTAAAGAATGTAGAGGTACAAGTACTTTTGGGGGTGGAATATGCAGAATACCAGTAAAATTAAGTGGTTGCAAACCTCAAGCTAATGTAGAAATAATAGAACAATAAAATTAAAAATTAAAAATTATGAAAAATATTTTAAACAATAGAACATTTCAAGTTATTGCAGTTTTAATACTATTATATTTTGTTTTTACAGAAATGTTCAAGGAGAAAAAAAGTGCTACTGGTACTACTGCTGATACTCAAACTTTAGATAGATATATGTGTGTTGGTGGTACTACTGGTAATTTATGTGCAAAGTGTATTGATCCGTTAGATCCAGATTGTACTACCATGCGAAAATGTGAAGAAACTTGTCTAGGTTCACCGGCAAATCAAACAAGGTATTAGTTATGAATAGAAATTATATTTATTTATTAATCTTATTACTTTTATTTTGGTATTTATCTAAAGGTAAAGAGGAAGAAAACAAAGAAGTTGATGGTACTGGTGGTACTGGTGGAGTAGAACCGAAAATACCTATTGTTAGTAATTTTCCTTGTCAAGAGTGTGCATTAAAGTACAATGAAATGGAGGAATATCTTAATTATTGGGTAAATGAAAGTAAATTATTAATGATACAATCCAGTAGTAATGATACTCAATTTAGAGGGATGAGAAATGAATATACTAGAAAAGTACAAAGTTTCTTATATTGTATTAAAGATAGTAATTCAATTTTACCGGCAATAAGTGGTGATCCTAATTTTTGTTCTGGTTCAAATGGTAATAGTTGTAATTATTCATGGACAAATTTAGTTTATTCTAATGTTAATCATAGTAGCGATCCTATTATTAGATATGATCCTTACAATGTAGTTGGAGTTTGGGATGTTAATTCTCAATATTATAAGCCTAATAATATGGATATTGATACATTAAATTTACTAAAATCGCATACAAATATAGTTTCGGCTGGTCAATCTGGTTTTGGTATTATTGTAGATTATTTAGCTATAAATTGGTCTTGTTAAATGAAAGTTTTTAAGTGGGTTCATCCTTATAATGATAAAAATAAACCGGCAATTAAAGATAGTTGGGAAAGATCTGGAGTTTATATAATAAAATCAAAAGGACAAATTGTTTATGTAGGGCAAAGTGGATATAACTTATATAAAACAATGTATAGGCATTTTCAAAGTTGGGATAGTAAACAATCTAGGGCTACTTATAAAGCTAAAGGAAGTGGTAGGAAGAATATTAAGGTTAGGGTTATATATTGTACTCCAAAACAAGCTGATAGGCTAGAAACAATACTTTGCAAAAAGTATGATCCTCGTGATATGCAGTATAAATATAAACAAGTTAAACTAGACTTGAAGTACGAAAAAGATATGAAAACCTACAAAGATAGTGATTTTTCTGATGTACCTTTTTAATTGAAAATAAAGTTATTAACAAAAAATGGTTAGCAATTAAGCTAACCATTTTGTTTTAAGTATATAATTATCAATCCTATTATAATAGG
>ENA-OSJC01001463-OSJC01001463.1-marine-metagenome-genome-assembly--contig:-NODE-1463-length-19388-cov-5.874165_pt1 | contig 19388 bp, 27 predicted proteins | sample MGYA00237885_ERZ534234 | MGnify/ENA primary metagenome ERZ534234 (study PRJEB26413, sample SAMN06343907) | marine metagenome | isolation source: coastal waters | place: Atlantic Ocean: West Antarctic... | reverse complement strand
CACAGCACGTAAATATGCACATGGATTACTATTGTTCTGCTAAATTTACCGATCTGATGATACATGTACAAGGCAGATTATTGTACAACTGTTGCAAAGCCTATCCCGAAAGGGTAAACCTAGACTGGTTAGAGGCAAATCCAGGCAGGTTGTTCCACACAGACACTATGTTAGAGGACCGAAGGCTTATGTTGGACAACAAGTCATGTGTGTCCTGTCATCATGGTTGTTACAAGTATGAAGAACAGAGACTGACTAGTACAAGACAGAAATACATAAATGACACAAAAATATCAGATCCACACGCACCAATAAGACATCTTGATATTTCCTTGAGCACAGATTGTAACCTCACCTGCATGTACTGTTCGCCTGAATGGAGTTCTTCGTGGCAAAAAGATATAGAAAAGAACGGTGATTATTTGCTGGACGGTGTTCCGGTCAAGCAAAATGATAATTGGAGTAACCTGTGGGCCAAGATGAAACAAAAATCACGTGGCATAGAGTCTAGGTTCTTTGCTCAGATACTCAGGGAGATCAAACTGTCTACAGGACTACAGAGTGTATCCATTCTAGGAGGAGAACCTTTGTTGAACAACCAGTTGGATCAAATGCTAGATTATGTACATGGGAAAAAAATCACCATAACAACAGGATTAGGAGTTAGTGATGCAAGATTGCGAAAGGTGTTGCAAAAGACCAAAGGAATGAATGTTACATTCCAAATATCGGGAGAATCAACAGGAGAGTTATTTGAACTTATAAGACACGGAGTCACTTGGAAGAACTTTAAGAACAGGATTAACATGATAGAACAAAACGGTCATAAAATAAGATTCATATCAACAATCTCTAATCTGTCGGTGATGGGATTCACCGAATTCTACAACACGTATCATGAGAAACACGAAATACAAATAAACCATCTAACTGGCACCTCGTGGATGATGCCGCATGTGTTGGATGATCGATCGAAGAATAATTTCATCGATAGTATAAAAAACAAAAATAATTTACCAGAGTTCAATAATATTACGAGGATGATCGATAAAAAACCAGATGACAAAGATCGCATCAATACAGGTGATTATCTCAAACAGTTCTCCTCACGTCGTTCAATCGATCTAGCTTTCCTTCCTGTACACTTCCTCGAATGGTGCGGACTTAGGTCCTAGTTGACATCTAGCTAGATTATAGTATAATGATACTATGATTCACGCAATGATAGATCTGGAAACTCTTTCTACTAAAACCAATGCTACGATTTTAACCATAGGTGGTGTAAAGTTTAATCCGTACAACAACATTGAACCTTCCCAAGGCTTATATCATAGAATCGATGTAGACTCTCAAAGTGCTATGGGCAGAGACATAGATCCAGCCACTGTTGAGTGGTGGGGAACACAGGCCGAAGATGTACGAGAAGAAGCACTAGGAGATGAGGATAGAATAGATTTAAAATATTTTATTAAACAGTTAAACAAGTGGTGTGTGGGTGTTGATGTATTTTGGTGCCAAGGGCCTCTGTTTGATTATGCAATACTACAAAATTTTTACGCACAGATGCAAGTGCCTGTTCCATGGAACTATTGGCAAATTAGAGATTCGAGAACACTGTTTGCTCTAGTACCTCGTGATCCAAATGAAAAAAGAACCGGACTACACAATGCACTAGAAGATTGTTATTTCCAAGCAAGAAAAGTACAACAAGTCTATAAACATTATTCAATAACCAGAAACTAAAGGTTGCACACTGACGAAATTTCTATTATTATAATAGAAATACAATGTCCAATTACAAAAAACCTTTTGAACCAATAGATACCTACGGAGAGTCAACTTGGGTAGGCAACGACACACCTATCTTTGAAAACGAATCTACGGCTGTGTTCAAAGACAAATACCCGTGTGTTCCAGGACACACACTTTTTATTCCAAAACAAGACACACCAGAGGCAATAGGAAAGTCATACGAACTTGCCTACTACTGTGGCAAAGAATGGATCGAAGAAGGTAAGATGAAAGGATTTAATGTAGGAATGAATATAGGTTTGTGTGCAGGACAAACAATCATGTGGCCACACATACATTTTATTCCAAGACATGAAGGTGATGCAGAACATGAAGGTGGGCTGAGATGGTCACACCCAGGTGCTGATCACAATAGTAGGTATTAACGAATTACAAGTTTTAACTGAGCGAGAGTTTAGTTAAAGTGGGGCAAGGACGGTAGCCTGAAATTGCCCCAAAGTCATTTATGAAAAAACGTAAGAAAAAAGAAATCAGAGGAACAATTTTTGTATCGCCAGATGGTGGTGAGACTGTGTACGAGCAAAACAAAGATGGCACACGTGGTAAATTAGTGTCACAAACTCAACTAGCAAAGGACATAGATACCGGTAGAGATGAGGAAGAAATGGTAGGTCCACAAGCTATTGAGATGAGAAGAAAATATCCAGCACTTAAAAAAGCATGGGATCAATACCGTACTGTATGGGGTTTAATCGCTGATAATGAGTAATATATACAACTATTGCAGACAGGCCTTTACCACCGCTGTACGTAGCTCTAAAGCAGTTTAACAGGGTGATTAAATAGTATTATGACCAAGTATGTTTCTATAATAGGCAATGGCGAATCTAGAAGAGGATTTGACATTTCACCACTTAAATCGTTTTCCACAGTGATCGGGTGTAATGCAATTTATAGAGATTTTATTACAGAATATTTAATATGTGTAGACAAGCCCATGTGCCAACAGGCTGTGAATGCTGTAGGAAAAGGCACAACAATATACACCAGAGACAGGTGGGTAGATCAATTTGCTATGTGGCCTAATACTAAAAAATTACCAAACTTACCTTATGCAGGTGACCAACGGAGGGACGAACCATTCCATTGGGGAGCAGGACCATACGCAGGTGTGTTAGGACTTACGTTCAAACCAAAAGCAATATTCATGTTGGGTTTTGATCTGCATCCTGTAGAAAAAAACAAAGTCAATAACTTGTATAACGGTTCAGAAGGATACACATATCACAAAAAACCTGTAGATCCATCTTACTGGATATATCAGTTTCACAAATTGATGGGATATTCAGATCCGGACACAAGATGGATTGTGGTAAACCACGATCGTTGGGAAATGCCTAAAGAATGGTCACAACACGGAAATGTGTTTCAAGAAACATACGAAGGCATGGCCAAGTTTATTAATAAGCAGTTGACAAAGTCTAAATAATCTTTATAATAGTAATATGTTTGAAAAATACAAAGATGGAGATCTTATCACTCTTAAACTGGCTTCAGGTGAAGAAGTTATTGCAAATTACAAAGGCGGAGCAGACTCATACATCAGTATAGAGAAAGCACTTGTATTGATGAATGGTCCACAGGGTCTTGCATTTGGTACATTTTTCTCCACTGCCAATCAAGTTGAAAAGATAGACATATCTAAGACACACGTGATATCCATAGCAATGGTCAACGACAAGATAGAAGGCGAGTACAAGAGAATATTCTCTAAAGTGGTCGTTCCTGACAAACCAAAGATTATTGTATAATGGCACATTTTGATAAGCATAGTAAAAGCATCAAGGCACTGGTCGATACAACTGAGGCCATGCTTGACATTATGGAAAAATACGGAGTAGATCCAGAAACAGTATCACAGAGACCTGAATTCACTGTGCTAATCCACTTCTTAAAATCTATCATCGATGGAGAATTAAATATTCCAAACGAGCTAACAGACACACTCAGAGAAAAAGGCGAAGAACTAGGCATAAACATAGACGACATTAACAAAAGGTTAAACTAATGGCATACTACTCGACTAAAACATACGGACACAACATAGGACTTGCTTGTGTGTTCAGACAACCCAACGCAGATCACTCACACTGTCACCTGTTACACGGGTATAGTTTACAATTTAAGTTTACATTTGGCTGTGAGAAATTAGACAATAAAAATTGGGCAGTGGACTTTGGCGGACTTAAACCTTTAAAGAAATGGCTAGAAGATAATTTTGATCATAAACTTGCATTAGACATGACAGATCCTCATCTAGAAAAATTCAAAGAGCTTGAAGCATTGGATCTAGCAGAGATTAGATTGTTTGATGGTGTTGGTACAGAGAAGTTTGCCGAACATGCTTTTAGATTTGCAGACAATTTAATAACAGTCAAGACAGATGGAAGATGTTGGGTTGAAAGTGTGGAATGTGCAGAACACGGAGCAAACAGTGCCATCTACACTAGAAAATAAAATCCTAATAGACTACAACAATAAAAAAGTCAAAATTGACATATACAACACATCATTAGGCAAAAGATTCATAGAAGCACTCAAAGACAATCTTGTACAAAAAAGAATACTTGAAAAAAACTTCTGTTTCCTAGGCTGGGCAAGTTCCACAAGAGATTTAAACTTCCTATGCGGAGAACTTAATAAAAGCATAGAACAAATAAATTCATTTGCATTTGATCCACCATACGAACAAATACATCCGTTTGTTGCAGATGACTTCCAATACTCTGCAAGTCTTAAGACAGGACTTTGTCCAGACGGCGATGAAATGTCCAAACCAGGTCTACGATTAAAACACGATTCTTGTAATCTACTGCACAGATACTTTGAAGAACTGCAAGGCACTGCATGGGAAATATCCGAATACTACACACAGGCCAATACAGAAACAAAGTATGCAATAAGACAGCTCAACAACATCTGTCATGAGATAGAGAGTTGGGTTTTGTCATATAGAAAAAGTATAGTGGAGCCTGAATGGGTACGACCTTCTCAGATCACAACATTTTTAAATGCACCTAGGCATGATTTACACAAAGAAGATTTTGAACTGTTCAAACAAAACAGATACGACAGAGAACTAGGAGGTGTGTACTTGCATTGGTCACAGGTGGGCAAAACACTAGTGGAAGTTTACAGAGACGAACACGCACCCAAGATGACTGAAGCATTGTGTTCAGAGATTAATCATCAGAAATACTATTCCGGAGAATTTGATATAGAATGGGGAAATACGATAACAGAAGCAACACATGATTTTAAAAAACAAGAAATAGACGGCTTTAGAGCATGGCTCAAAGAAAACAACTACGACTGGGAAGACTCTAAACTATCACTGGGTTATATTAAGATCGGACAGGTAGATCTAGAAACATCTTTTCAAAATCGTCCTTTCACTTCTATATACGAAGAGATGAAAGATAATTTAAATATAAAAAGTATTACAATTAGAGATGATGAAAATTGTTCAAACGATTTTCTTTATACACTTGATAGTGATAACTGGAAACAAATACAAATGGAAGGATTAAAAAGAGGTTATGAATCACGTAGTATGCGTTAAATGGGGCAACAAGTATCCTTCACAATATGCCAATGTGCTCAACAACATGGTCAAGCGACACACCACAGTGCCTTTTCAATTTCATTGTCTAACTGATGATCCCACAGGAGTAGATCCTGAGATAAACATAATTAAACTGCCTAATGATCCGTGGATTAAGTCATGGTGGAGCAAACTATGGATGTTCAGTCCAGACATGCCGTTGAAGGGCAACATATTATTTTTTGATCTTGATGTTGTTATTTTTGACAACATAGACGAGTTGTTCACACATCCAGGAAAGTTCAATATTATTAGAGATTTTAACAGATGTAGAGTACCAGATTGGAAACTGTCCAACTCAAGTTGTATGCGTTGGGAAGCAGGATCGATGGATTACTTATGGAACAAATTTGTAGAAAATCCAAGTGCAGTTATGCAACAGAACCACGGAGATCAAGATTGGATATCAAAAAAAGCAGTAAACGAAATAACACATTGGCCAGATGAATGGATCAGAAGTTACAAATGGGAGATGATTGGACTAAAAGATACTAAACTGTTAACCAAAGACGGTAAAAGTTTCTTTAGAACTCCAGTAACCATACAAAAAGGTAATAAGGTTGCTGTTTTCCATGGAAAACCAAATCCAATGGAATGTGCAGATCCTTTCGTCATTGACAACTGGAAGTAAAATTTAGTACAATTAATGTACTATGGCAAACAAGAGTTTCGGAAAAGTAAAAGTCAAAAAAATAAGTCCGGTGTTAGCAGATATACCTGAGGATTGTGGATATGAGAAACAATTCGAACACAACATCGATATGAACTCTAACGGTATTATGGCTGAATGTATAGAGTGGTGTCAAAAGAATTGTGAGGGCAAATGGGGTTGGTGGTTCGAACAAACGGACTTGTATGATCCTATGCGTCATAACTGGGAGGATCAAAACAGTTATATGAGCTTTGAAAACAAGTTAGATGCAACTAAATTTTGGTTGTCGATCGGAGTTAATAACATGGGTCGACTAGAGAGGTAAATATGGGTATGACAGTATTCACAGTAACAGACGAAGCAAAGAATCAAATGACTAAAATGTTAGAGAAAAATCCAGGCAACTATGCTGTGGGTCTAGCAGTGCTAGGTGGCGGTTGTGCAGGATTCAAATACGATTGGCAATTGATCGGTAAAAAAGAAGAAGTAAGCAAAGACGACGAAATAATCGAATGGGAAAGTGGCAGATTTGTTGTTGACGAAATATCTTTATTATACGTATCAGGAACAATCATCGACTGGAAAGAAGAATTATTTGGATCACAGTTCACTGTTGAAAATCCAAATGCAACATCAGGTTGCGGTTGTGGAGAAAGTTTTGGTGTCTAATGGATACAGCATTCATAATAGGCAACGGTGAATCAAGAAACATATACCCAATAGAAAAACTAAAAGGCAACGGAATAGTATATGGCTGTAATGGCATATACCGAGACCATCCCATGCTGTGTGATCACATAGTGGCAGTAAATCCTCCCATGCATGAAGAACTTGCAACATGGCACAACAACAAAGAATCTCCCTCAATACACGGAATAGACGACATATCCGAATGGAATTATATCTGTCAAGGAGATGACGGAGAAGAGGTGCCTGAAGGATTAAAATTATATAGATTATGGCGTGGTGGTGATATCAAAAAAGGTGGCAAAATTAGAACCATAGATTTTTCAGAGAACAGAGGATCAGGCATGAGTGCTGTGCTGATGGCGGCAGAGTCGGGCATAAAGAATGTTGTTATAATGGCATTTGATATACTAGGTGCCCAACAATGGGAAATGGAAACTCCTAGCAGAATACAAAATAACATCTATAAAAATTCTCCAAACTATCCAGACAGAGAAAGCATGAAGGCATATCTAAAATATGAATGGATGTATCAACTAAGACAAATTACTAGAAAGTTTCCTGGTACAAATTTTTATTTTATCAACCGTAAAGAATATCTATACGGCAACGCCTTTCTAAGATGGTACTTGGATCAACCTAACATTAAAGCAGGCATCTACGCTGACCTTCAAAGGTGGATAGACGGATCACGTGATAGTATTAAATGGCTTGAACTATAAAGTTTGAGTTGAACTAGCGTCTATCTTATACACTTTACGCATTTTTACACCTATCTTTTGTGCATACTTTTTTGTATCACAATTTGAACAGACATGTTTGTAGTCATTCGAAGCACGAGCTGGATCTACCTGCGATTTAGGTCGCATAAACTTTTCATTGCATGAATCACATTTGAATACATACACCGTATTCTTACGATGAAATGTGTGCATCGTACCTAATTTGCTCTCCCTCTTGTACAATCTTAGGGTCTTAAGCATTTCTATGAACATATTATTATTTAATAAATACGTGTATCATATTATGACAAGATTAACAGTAGACACAGGAACAGCAGGAAATTCAGCAACAGGCGATACTTTACGTACCGCTATGACTAAGATCAATGCCAACTTTGCGGAATTGGCTGGTGATCTACAAATGACCGGCAACACTTTATTAAGTGCTGACACAAATGGCAACATAATACTAGATCCAAACGGTACAGGACAAGTAAAAGTCAATGCAGACAGACTAGTGATCACAACAACAAAAACTGCAACCGCAATTGGAAACACAGGTGACGTAGCAGGATCTATATCTTGGAACGCAACAAATTTATATGTATGCACTGCGAACTATGATGGTTCCACAGTGATATGGAAAAAGATCACACTAGCGAGTATCTAACATGGCTAAGCAAACAATCAGGATTGGTACACAGGCTGATGATGGAACCGGCGACAGTATTAGAGTTTCGGGTGTAAGAATAAACGAAAACTTTACGGAACTATTTGCCACAAGCTCAGCACAATCACAAATACACTTTATAGAAAATAACATCACATCGACACTAACAAATTCAGACATAGTGTTGGCAGGCAATGGAACAGGGATTGTTCGAATGTCAACAGCTTTAACAATAGATTCAACAGTACGATTATCAGACAACAATATTACAACCAACACATCAAATGCTAATTTAGTATTAAGTGCTTCGGGAACAGGAATAGTCCAACTTCCTTCTGCCCCAGACATAGACGGTGGAGAGATAGACGGAATAGTGATAGGTGCAACAACACCAGCTTCTGCAACTTTTTCAACATTGAACTACAACAACTCTGCATTGATCATTGATGGCGTTACTGTTGCAGACAATACAATTTCAACAAATGCATCAAACAGCAATATAGAATTTAGCCCAGCTGGTTCAGGATATGTTGATGTGTCAGGCATCAAATTGCCAAACACCGACGGTACAGTAGGACAGGTTTTAAAAACAAACGGAAGCGGTCAACTATCATGGGCTACTTCAAGCATAATATTTGATGTTTCAATCATCGATGACGGCACAACAACACTGACTAACTCAACAACAACAGCTATTGACTCATTTAGTGCCTCAACTTATCGTAGTGCCAAATATCACATACAGATTTCAGATGCCACAGCCGACAGGTACACAATAATTGATGCAAACGTAACACACGACGGAACGAATGCATATGTCAGCACATTTGGTGCGGCAACAAACGGTGATGGCGACGGATCTACCATATATGATTCAATTACCCTATCAGCAGACATTAACAGCGGTAATGTTAGGTTGCTAGGAACAGTAAATAACACTAACAATCAGGTTTTAAAATTTATTAGGAGACCTATTAAGGTATAGTATGACACAACAGACACTAAACGTAGGAACAAATGCAAACGACGGTACAGGTGATACGTTAAGAGCGGCTATGTTAAAAGTGAACACTATGTTCACAGAGTTGTATGAGTCTCCGTTGTTCTCCGGTAACATAGTAGTCAGCGGTAACAATATTAGTGCCAACAGAAGCAATGATGACCTTGTGTTAACCCCTAGTGGAACAGGATCAGTAACAGCACCAAAAATTATCATAGATGAAAATATATCAATAGAAGATAACGAAATAAAAACCACACAGTCCAACTCGGATCTTGTGCTTTCTGCTTCAGGCTCAGGCAAAGTTAAAATAGAAAACATAGACATCAATGACGGAGCCATAGATGGAGCAGTTATAGGAGCCAATTCAGCGGCGGCAGGAACATTTACTACAATCACAGTGAACAACTCAATGGCCATCGATGGAGTTACAATAGCAGACAATACAATTTCAGCAAATGCATCAAACAGCAATCTTGAACTGTCAGGTAACGGTTCAGGAAAAGTTTCTTTGAGTGGCTTGTTGTTTCCGACATCAGATGGCAGTGCAAACCAATTCTTAAAAACAGATGGTTCAGGAAACTTAGGTTTTGCAACAGTAAGTACTTCATTAAATCACTCAGACATCGCTGACAGCACAACAACTGTGGCTTCGTCTGCAACAACACAGATAGATGCATTTAGTTCTGCCACGTACAGAAGTGCAAAATATTTTATATCAATAGCAGATGCAACGAACAGCAGATTTGAAATAGTAGAAGCCAATGTGATACATGGACCAAGTGCTGACAGCACAATCGAAGCATACGTGACTGTGTTTGGAAACACAGGATCTTACTCTGCACCACTATGCACATTCACAGCAGACGTAGATGACGGTAATGTTAGATTGTTAGCAACAAACATCACTAGTGATAGTTGTGTATTCAAATTCCAAAGAACAGCAATCGACCTATAGTTTTACATTCGGTTTATAAAATTTAGAATAAATAATCGTAACAAAAGGATTATATAAAGCATGGCTAAACAAACAATCGGCATAGGATCTAGTGCAAACGACGGTACAGGTGATCCATTAAGAACAGCATTTGACAAGATAAACGACAACTTTGACGAATTATACGGTACTTCCTTAACTGAAAGGGTATCACTTGATACTAGTCCGCAGTTAGGTGGCGCTTTAGATGTTGTTACTCACAGCATTGTTTCAACTACCAACAGAGATATTATTTTGGCACCGCATGGTACAGGTGCAGTTAAAGCCAGCTCATTAAAATTTTCAGGAACATCAATCAGTTCAGATGATTCAACACAGGTACAAATAAACGAAGGCTTAAACGTGTCAGGTGCAACAACTTTATCAACAAGTTTAGCATTGGCAACAGGTGCAACAGTTACAGGCGTTGACAATGGTGCATTAGGATCAAGTGCAACACTATTGGCCACACAAGGTGCAATTAAAACTTATGTTGACGCACAGGTCACAGCAAGTGATCTAGACTTCACATCAGATGACTCAACAACAAATTCAATTGACTTAGATTCTGAAGTATTACAGTTCTCAGGTGGAACAGGAATCGAAACAAGTGCATCAGGCAAAACAGTTACAACAAAAATAGATTCAACAGTGGCAACACTAGTAGGTTCACAAACATTAACAAACAAAACTTTAACAGCACCAACAATTAATGCGGCGACAATGACAGGTCCAGTAACTGTTGATTCAATTACATTAGACAATAATATAGTAAAATCAAATGTTTCAAATGCCGATTTAGAATTAGAGGCCAATGGCACAGGAAGTATTAGATTGATTGCACCAACAACAGCAGTTTCTACTTTAACAACAGTAGATATTACCACAGTAGGTACACATACAGTCACAGGACAATCAGACATAGATGCTGTAAGAATTAAAGACAACAACATTACAACAAATGCATCAAATGCCAATCTTGAATTATCAGCCAATGGAAGTGGCGTCGTAGATGTAAAGAAAGCGATGACTACAATTGGACAAACCATAACAGGAAATGTTGCTATAACAGGACAGTTAGACATTGACAATATTGCAATCAGTGGAAATGGTATTATTGCAACAAATTCAGGTGGAGGTATTAACATAAATCCAAATGCTACAGGACAGGTAACAATTGGTGGAACAGTTGTACAAGTTCCAGGCATGTTCTCCACAACCAACCTCAACTTGACGAACAATCTATTCCTTGGCGCCAATGCAACGATAACAACAAACGTTTCAAATGCAGATATTAATGTACAAGCAAATGGTGTAGGATCAGTGTATGTTGAAGAGCTTCGTTTTAGACAGAATAACATCACTACACACATAACAAATGCTGACTTGGAATTGAACACAGACGGTACAGGTACAATTGAATTGCAAACAGCAACAAATGTCACAGGTAATTTGACTGTGTCAGGTGCATTTATTGGTAGCAGACAAACTATCAGTGGTGCGGGTGCAATCAACCTAACAACATTGTACACTGAGATCACAACAACTAGTGGAGATGCATACACACTAGCAAATGGTGTAATAGGTCAGATGAAAATAATCGTAATGACTGTAGACGGTGGTGACGCAACTATTACCCCAACTACCTTTGCAAACGGTACAAGAGTCGTAATGGATGCTGTACATGATTCGGTTACATTAATTTATGGTGCTAGTGGTTGGCAAGTAATTGCTTCACGTAACGTAGTCATTAGTTAATAAACTAACAAAAAACACATATGAAGAAACAGCATTTCGTTAGACGAAATAAATCTCCAAAGTCAGAGATAGCACGACTAGAAGAAGCAATCAAACGTGAATACGATACTGTTGCACGAGAGGCCCTCAAACAACACCTAGAACATTGGATTCGTACTCAGAAAGATAGCAGGTAATCTTCAATAAATACCCTTGTAAGGAGTAAGATTTAATGGCAACACCAGTGTGGACAACCACAGCAGGTAAAATTGCATCTATAAACGAGCAGGTCGCATATTCGCTACAACTCGAAGCGAATACTAGTGACTCTACGGCTATTGTCTACTCCATGATAGCAGGGAGCCTACCCGCAGGAATGCAGGTCACATCTACAGGCTTACTAACAGGTACTCCGGCTGAGGTTGCCAAGAGAACTCTTTACACTTTCGTCGTGCGAGCCACGGCCGGTACCACTATCACAGACAGAACATTTTCAATTGATGTTAAAGGTGCAGACACTCCTACATTTACAACAGCATCTGGACAACTACAAATGGAAGATTCCACAAGGGTTGGATTGTACTGGATTATTGATGGATCAGAATTAACAGTACAGGTACAAGCAACAGACACAGACACTGCGGCAGGACAAACGTTAGTGTATGAAGTAGTCAGCGGTGAACTGCCTCCGGGAATTACTATGAACAAAAATGGTTTAATATCAGGAGTGGTTAAACTTACAGACGATCAAAGATTTGGAATACGTGGCGGATATGATGCTTCTAATGAACGTTACGATGATGTGGTATATGATAAAACAGTAACTTCAAAAAGTATCAGTAAGAATTTTGGATTTGTGGTAAGAGTATCAGATGGTACAAGTTTTATTGATCAAAACAATTCAATATTTGTTTACTCCGCAGACTTTTGGAGAGTATCCAACACAGCATTAACCATAGACGCAACCGAAATAGATAGTTCACCATTAACAATGGATTACAGTGGAAACAGAAGACCTGTATTTAAAACTGGATCTGACTTAGGAACATTTAGACACGATAACTATTTTGTAACCAAAATTGATGTTGATGACTTTGATCCTTTACAAGAGGCGTTAACATATTCAATACAATCAGGAGCATTGCCAAGTGGAGTAACCATTGACCAATCGTCGGGAGAACTGTATGGTACCCTTGCAAGACAGGCTTCAGTAGAAAAAATATACACATTCACAATCAGAGCAACCAGAACAGTCAGCAGTAGCATAACTGTATTCACAGACCAAGAATTTACCATGAAAGTTATTGGTCAAATTGATATAGGAATAGCATTCAGCACTCCAACTGTTGTTGGAACATTAACAGCAGATATTCCAAGTACACTTTCAATAGTTGCTATTGCAGAAAATATAGATAGAGTACTATCGTACACAGTTTCAGCAGGATCACTACCGCCAGGAATAACACTTTCTGCACAAGGTAACTTGATAGGAACCATTGACCCAAGTACAATAACCGATTCAACAACCTCATACAGTTTTACAGTTTCGGTAAGTGATCAGTATCAAGCTGGCGGACACAGTAACCCGTTTACAGTAAACGTAGATGTTCCACACACACTAGTAGAGTACGGAAACATGACTGGCCATGCAACATCATTTATAGATCAAAATATATTTTATAGTATTGCACAAGATCCTAGTATCAACTCAGCCGAGTATGTGTACCGTGGAGAAGATAAAAACTTTGGTATGAGATCAAAACCAGAGATGTTAATGATGTCAGGATTACAAGCACAAACACTTACAGCATTTCAAAATCAAATGTCTCAGAACCACGCACCAAAAACTTTATACTTTGGAGATGTTAAGACAGCAGTAGCAAAAGAGAATGGTATAGTAAAATATGAAGTTGTTTATATAGAAGTAAAAGATAATTTAGTAAACAATAATGGTGTAGCAGTTTCTAATTCGATAACTTTGAGAGATTCAGTAACAAAACAATTAATTGGCCCTAGAGCTTCGACTACAAATGCTACTACTGACAGAAATGTTTATGAGATAACAACTGATGGTGGATTATCATTTAGTACATCGGGATCAAAGGCTAGGTTTGCAAATCAAATGAGTGCTGATCTAGGATACATTACAAAACTGTATCCAAATGCAGTTGCAAATATGAGAAGTAGAATGAAGAGCTTAGGACACAAAGAATGGACATATCTGCCACAATGGATGAGAACAACACAACAAGGTGGCCTTGCTCCTTTAGGTTTTATACTAGCCGTTCCAGTTTGTTACTGTAAGCCAGGCACATCAGCATTGGTCAAAAAAAGAATAGAAGACAAAAAACTTAATTTTAAAAATATATCGTTCATAGTAGACAGATATACAGTTAGTAAAAGTATTGTATCACCAGAAACATTCACTGGTGACGGATCTACAAAAGCATTTGTACTAAACGAACTGGTACACGAAGAGGACATAGTAGTAAAAGAAGATTCAACTATCATTTATGTAGGTCAAGGTGTAACAACAGACAATGTTTCATCACCAACATATTTGACTGCTGACGGAACATTGAGATCAACAGACCATGAACTAGGTATTACACTATCGCACAACACCATAACCAACAAAACCACAGTTACTTTTACCAAACAAGCACCGTCAAGCGGTACAATAATTAGGGTGGAGAGAGCTAACGATAAATACCTTAAATTTAGGAACGAAGGAATTTAATAAATGTCAAGTAACATAATACCAGGAAATATAGACGGAACATATCCTAAAGCAGGACAGGATAACTCATCACAGGGTTTTAGAGATAATTTTACAGAGATTAAAAATAACTTTACAACAGCCGCATCTGAGATCACTGCACTGCAAACTAACAAAGCTTCATTAGATGCATCTAATGATTTTGCCAACAATGAAGTTATCAAAGCAAAATTTAAAAATACATCTGCGACAGTGTATGCACACGGTTCAGTGTCAAGCGGAACAATAGTATTAAATCACAACAACGGACATTACCAAACTGCAACAGTCACAGCAGATACTAGTTTTAGTTTTAGTAATTTTCCAGCTGGAGCATTAGGTAGAATAATGTTAGACCTTACAGTGGCTCCAACTGCAACCACAATGTCATTTCCAACTGCTTTATTAAAAGCAGACAACGTTCATGGTGCTGACGGAACTTCAGATTCAATTGCTCCGGGAATAGGCAGAGCATTGTATGAGTTTATGTCGTCAGATGGCGGCACAACAGTATTGATGCACCAACTGGGCAAACAATACGTTTAATAATTAAAGGAGTCCTATGTACTTCCATCCATTACAAGAAGAAATTGGAAATTTATCCGAAGAAGATATTTCAAAAAGAATCAAAGACCTTACTAGAAAAGTTGCTGTTGCTAGACGAGGAAGAAATCCTGAGATGTTAGCACAGTTAACGAAAGCATTGATAACATATCAAAATGCAATCAGAGAAAGAAGATTAGAAGAGTGGCACAAGAACAACAAGAAGATGAGAAACGAGCCAGACCTAGGCGACCTAATAAACATTGATTAGTAAGTACTAACGATGTCAAACACATTCACTTGGAAAACAAAATTTAAATCAATAATAATAGTAGACGGCGAGTTGTTCTCGAACGAGTACAAATTAAATGTCTCACTAACTCCTCACACAGCAAATTTAAAAGAACAAACAGAATACTTTGAGAGATTAAAAAATCTTTTTGAACAGGTGTTTGCAAACACTATTACCACTTGGAGAGATGAGAAGTTATACGATATATTAAAGAAAAACACAAACAATAGATTTATCGAATTACCAAAACCTCCCTATGATCAAATAATGGCGGCAGTTTGTTTCTGTAAAGCCAACTCGATATTAGATTCAAAAATCGTTATAAACAACATAGAACTTTCATCATGGCAAGGAGATGGTATTACGTATTCAGTTGACAAAGACAGTAAAGAACTTATACTATTAGATAGACCCGACTGGTTTTCAGACAAGTACAGCAAGTTTGACCCATGGTGGTTAAGACCGGACACAGCAACTTATGATCAAGAACTTGACAAAGGAATATACACAGGACATTTTAGTTGGGGTAATCAACAAATACCAGTTGACAAGACCCATAACTATCATGCTAAAGTGTTTGAGTTCCAACCAAAGATATTAGATGGCGGCAAAAACAAAAATAAATGATCACGGTGATGTTATATTCACAGAGCAAGAAGCAATAGACCTATTATATAACAATCCTAACTTTGATATTTCTAAACTATTTTTTGATGAAACTACAAAATATGAATCAGCACTCAAAGAACTAGGTTTAGAATTACCCATAATACAAACAGCACCACAAAGAGAATCAGTTAAAGATTTTGATAACAAAAACATAAACAATTGGCATATGCCCGACAAGTACTATAAGATTAATGTACTGCAATGGCTTCTAGACAAGTGTCAAACTGATGAAGAAAAGATCAGAGTACAATTAGAATATGATATGTTTGAAAAGAGAGAATTTATCAAAGTATTACAATTTTTAATATACTTTATAGACATATTAAGAGCAAACAATATTGTATGGGGTGTGGGCAGAGGATCTAGTGTGGCTAGTTTTTGTTTGTTCCTTATAGGAGTACACAAGATTAATCCGTTGTTATACAATTTAAATATCAGCGAGTTTTTAAGATGATAAGTAATTATATAGGAGTTTAATAATATGGTAATGAGAGCAAAACCAAAAAGAATGTACAGAACCATGCAGGGACGTATGGTGGACATAGAAAAATTAAGAGCGGCTAACGAAGGTGTACAGGCTGTTGGTAATATGAATGTCAATGCTAGAGGTGATGTTTTAGGTGCAAGTGGACAAATAGTCACATCAAAAGCACAGGTCATGAAGCAATACTATGAGAAACCAAAAGGTATGGTTGATGATACTCCATCGAACTCTAAACAAACTCCAGCACCAAAAGTTGAAGTAAAGAAACAGATACAAAAAATGACACCTATGGCTAGCAAGCCTGTTCCACAAAAAGCAGTGGCACCGACTCCAAGAGTTGAAGCTCAGCCAGTAGAAGCAACACCCGTAGAAACATTTAAACCCAAAACAGAATCGTCATCTAAAAAAGGTATAGATGCGGCTCTTGACGGACTAGAATAAATCATATATAATATTTCTATATGGGACAAATAGAAGATTTACAAGCAAAAGGTTTTGGATCAGATGGTGGAAAACAGTACACTGTCGATAACGACATAACTCCTCTTAAAAAAAGAATACTAGTATCACACATGCAGTTTGGAGAAACTAAATCCAAGGGTGGGATTATCCTTGTGGACGATGATGGCTCTGCAGGTGGAATACATCCACGTTGGGCAAAGGTATATGCCATAGGCAATCAACAAGACGATGTCGAAGTTGGACAATGGTTGATGGTTGCACACGGTAGATGGTCAAGAGCATTCAAAGTTAGAAAAGACGGTGTTGAACTAGAAGTAAGAATGATAGATGAGAATGATATTTTACTTGTATCAGATGAAGAACCAGAGTTCAATTCTAAACAAGCAGGATATGTCAACATGGGCGGTGCTCAACAGATGACTAAACTGCCGGGTAATGATTAATCATACCTGTTACGTCTGTAAGAAAACTTTCACAAACGCAATTTACTGGTACGACAGCATACACGATACCAAATACGACAAAAGAATCATCAGACCATTCTGTGGTCCACCCTGTGCAAACAAATACAGAGAGATTTCAGATGTAAATGATTACCCAATAAGAAAACCTTTCCCTCAAGGTGCTGGATGGCAGATAATACACAACATAGACAATATCGAATATGAAAGCGATTAAACTTAAAAAAATTAAAGTAGAAATAAGCAAACTAGTCACCATGGCAGAGATGGGATTAGGTGCAGTTCGTCCTTTGAACAAAGAAAAAAGAACATGGATCAACAAGTTAAAGAAAGAAGGTGCATGGGATCCAATACTTGTAACACCAATAAAAGATTCAGGCTACTACTTGCTGACCGATGGTTGGCACAGAGTACAGGCCGCAAAGGGACTGAAGAGAAAAACAATAAATGCAATACCAATGCCGGCCAACGTGGGCTTGAGCATGGCAAAAGCAAACAAGATCCTGAGAGACATAGACAGGGAGTTCGGTTTCAAACTGAATTGCAGTGACATAATAGGACACTGGGCCATGATGCAATCTCTTCTAGAAGACTAGTTGACAAATACACAATAACTGTTACAATTATGATATGCACAAACGTATAGGATTTTGCTGTCAGTGGTTCCACCATGATCAGTCACTTAAGAAAAAAGAACTAGAAGAAATTCAGAGACCTTTCAACACAAAAGCAACCACAGTTCGTTGGCTTAACGAACACAAAGAAGAAGCAGAAGAAAAACTTGATATGGTCATCAAACACAATATCAACTCACTTAAAAATCTTGTTACAAAAGCTGGATCATTATCCCCAGAACGTAGAATGTGCAGACTAGGATCACCTGTATTGCCTATGGCAACAGAAAAGACATGGCGTTATTTTATTGAAAGCAAAGAGATGATAGCTTACTGTGAAAAACATTTTGCAGAAGTAGGTGACCTTGCTCGTAAATTGGATGTAAAAATTAGTTTCCATCCAGGACAATTTACTGTACTTGCATCTGAGACTCCAGACATTGTGGATCGTAGCATAGACGAATTTGAATATCATGCCAACATGGCACGTTGGATGGGTTTTGGCAAATCATTCCAAGATGGTTGCAAAATTAATGTACACATCTCAGGTAGACAAGGACCAGAAGGCATTATAAAAGCATTACCCAGGCTATCACCAGAAGCAAGAAACTTGATTACCATAGAGAATGACGAGTGGTCACATGGATTAGAAAAAAGTTTAGAATTAGAAAAACATCTAGCATTAGTGCTAGACATACACCACCACTGGATTAAAGATGAAGAGTATATGGATCCCAATGATGATAGAGTTAAAAGAATAATAGACTCTTGGCGTGGAGTAAGGCCTACCATGCACTATTCATATTCAAGAGATACTGCACTTGCACCAGCACAGCTAGGTGACCGCACACATACAGAGATGCACAACATCAAAGACTTACTAGATAGAGGTTGTCAGAAACAAAAACTACGGGCACACTCAGATTTATTACCAAATCAAAAGGTAAATGACTGGGCATTGTCGTTCAATGAACAGTTTGACATACAGGTAGAAGCAAAGGCAAAAAACATGGCCGCAGAGCAATTATCTACTAGACAAAAAGAATTAATTTCTGTATAATCATTACACTAACAGGAGATAAAAATGAAAATACTTTGTATTTTATACGATGACCCAAAAGGCGGAATGCCTAAGTCTTATCCACTTACGGATTTACCCAAATTAGAAAAGTATCCAGACGGTATGACACTACCATCACCAAAAGGCAGAGATTTTAATGCGGGTGAATTGTTAGGTTGTGTATC
>ENA-OSJC01001460-OSJC01001460.1-marine-metagenome-genome-assembly--contig:-NODE-1460-length-19421-cov-19.166770_pt1 | contig 19421 bp, 20 predicted proteins | sample MGYA00237885_ERZ534234 | MGnify/ENA primary metagenome ERZ534234 (study PRJEB26413, sample SAMN06343907) | marine metagenome | isolation source: coastal waters | place: Atlantic Ocean: West Antarctic... | reverse complement strand
AAAGTAATTGAGCCTAAAAAATTAGATATTATATCTGAGCAAAGCCAACCAAAAATTGTTTCGAAAGAAAATAATACTGCCCTTGTTAAACAAATTAACGAAGGTGTGGGTAAAAGATTTGGTATGCCCGATAGAAGAAAGGGCTATATTCAAAAAGCTACAATTGGTGACCATAAAGTTTATTTACATACTGGTGAATATGAGGATGGAAAAATAGGTGAAATTTTTATCGATACAAGTAAAGAAGGTGAGCTGGTAAAAGCCCTAATGAATAACTTTGCGATAGCAATATCACTTGGTCTTCAGTATGGCGTTCCTTTAGATGAGTTTATTAGTGCTTATGTTGATACTAAATTCGAACCATCTGGAAAAGTTCATGGCAATGACAGAATAATGAGTGCCTCTTCAATACTTGATTATATATTTAGAGAACTCGCCATTTCATACCAAAATAGAGAAGATCTAGCACACACTCCATCTATTAGTGGATCAGATAGATCTTTACCAGAAGAAGAAAATACTGAGGATCAAAATCAATTACTTAAAATTATAAAAGATGTTACTAGCAAAGGCTTTGTTAGAAATAATTACAAAAAAAATCTTGTTGATTTATCTGATGTTAAAATCAGTTTAAAAGGTAAAAAATAATATTATTTTTTTGGCTTTAAAGCTAAGCCAAGTTCTTTAAGTTGTTCTTCATTTACCTCTGATGGAGCATTCATCATTAAGTCCTGGGCATTTTGATTCATTGGAAACATTGTAACTTCTCTAATATTCTTCTCATTTGCTAAAAGCATTACAATTCTATCGATACCGGGCGCTATACCACCATGAGGTGGAGCTCCATAACTTAAAGCATTGATCATTCCACTAAATTTTTCATCAACTTGTTCTTTTTGATATCCAGCAATCGAGAATAACTTATACATCAATTCAGGTACATGATTTCTAATTGCACCAGAAGAAAGCTCAATTCCATTGCAAACAATGTCATATTGGTAAGCTTTAATATTAAGAGGATTATCAAAATCAATATTTTTTATATCACCTTGAGGCATTGAAAATGGATTATGACTAAATTCAATTTTATTAGTTACTTCATTTTTTTCAAACATTGGATAATCAACAATCCAACAAAACGCAAAAGTATTATCATCGATTAATTCTAAATCCTTAGCAATCTTATCCCTTGCTAAAGAAGTTATTTTTTCGACATCATTGGTTTTTCCACAGGCAAAAAATATACTATCACCTATTTCAGCTCCAGTAATTTTCATGATTTCTTTTAGAGCTTCTTTAGAGAAAAATTTTCCTACTGGTCCTTTGGCAGAAAGATTTTCTGTTTTTTCAATTGTAAAATAAGCAAGACCAGATGCTCCCTGCTCTTTTGCCCACTTGTCAATATTATCAAAAAAACTTCTAGGTTTATCTTTTGTATTTTTTGTTACTATACATCTTACTTTAGAGCCGGATTTTACAAGCTTTTTAAATATCTCAAACGTAACATCATCACGAGTAAAAATGCTTGATACATCAGAAATTATTAATGGGTTTCTTAAATCTGGCTTATCTGATCCATACTTAAGCATAGATTCGTCATAGGGTATTCTTGGGAATTTTTCATACATTAGTTTCTTTGAAGAAAAATTTTTAAAAACGCTGACTATTAATTTTTCAACAACTTTAAAAATATCTTCTTGTTCAACAAAAGACATTTCAAGATCAAGTTGGTAAAATTCACCTGGACTTCTATCTGCTCTTGCATCTTCGTCTCTAAAGCATGGAGCTATTTGAAAATATTTATCAAAACCAGAAACCATTATAAGTTGTTTAAATTGCTGTGGTGCTTGTGGTAGTGCATAAAATTTTCCAGGATTCAATCTACTTGGTACCAAAAAATCTCTTGCACCCTCAGGGCTAGAAGATGTTAATATTGGTGTTTGAAACTCTAAAAAACTAAGTTTAGACATTTCACTTCTAATAAAAGAAATAACTTTCGATCTTAGAATAATATTATCATGAATTTTTTTTCTTCTTAAATCTAAGAATCTATATTTAAGTCTAATTTCTTCAGCGTATTCTTGATCGCTAAAAACTGGCATTGGCAACTCTTTACATGTGCCAAGCACTGCAAACGATTTTATATTAACCTCTATTTCTCCAGTTTGTAGATCAGTGTTAATAGTCTCTTTTGTTCTTTCAACAACCTTACCATTTATTTTAATTACGCTTTCTAATTGTATTTTTTCTAATAATTTGAAACTATCATTACTCTTATCTATGATGCACTGAGTCATCCCATAATTGTCTCTTAAATCTATGAATAATAAGTTCCCGTGATCTCTTTTTTTATTAATCCAGCCTGATAAAACAACATCTTTACCACTGCTATCTATTGTTAACTCACTACAAGTATGTGTTCTATATTTATTCACTTATTCCTCAAGAGCCTCATTAATAATTTTAAAGTCGATTGATTTTTTTTTTTTTAAACTAATCTTGTCAATTTTATATATGAATTCAAATATTTTGCCATACGATCTCTCAATTCTTTTTATAATAAAGTCAATCAGCTTTTTATCTAAAGTAATTTGTCTATCTGATAAATTTTTTAATATCAGTGCGAACATAAGCTCATCATCAGGGTTTGCAATATTTGCAAAAAGACAGTTCTTAGTTCTAGATCGAAGATCTTCTAACTGAAAATTGATCTCAGATATTGGTTTAATTGATGTGATTAACAAAAATTTGTTGTCTTGATCTATTATATTAAAGAGTGAATAAATCAGATTCTCATTTATTTCTAAATTTAAATCTTCTAAAACTATATTTTGATATGGTTTAATAGATTTAAGATTTTCATCATTTAGTGAATTAATATTAATCTTAATACCATTAAATTTTTTCAAAAAAATATTTACCAAGTGGGTTTTTCCTGAAAATTTTTCACCATTAATGTTTAAAAAGTTTTTTCCCCATTTAGGCCATTTATTAATCACTTCAAATGCATAAAAATTACTCTTTCCAACATAAAAATCATCGTCTTTAAAGTTTTGCTCATAATCAAAATCTAATAATAATTGATTTAAACTTTTCATTTTATCATCCAAATATTATTTTTCATTTCTAATACAAGTTTTTTCTCTCTCATATCATTTAAAAATATATTAAGTGTGCCATTATAAATAATTTTATACTGAATACTCTCACTATTAAAATTTAAGATATTAAAATTAGACACTAAATCTATATTATCAAGCACTCGTTCCAACTCCATAATTTTTTTAGTTCTTTTGGAATTAATAGATATTGTTATGGAAAGTTTAATCGATGTGTTAATTTCATTATTTTTTTTCCATTGATCTTCATAAGTTTTTTTTAAACTTTTAATAATATTAGAAAAATCATAATCATTTACAATATCTACTTTAGAATAGTTTTTGTTTTGAAGTTTCAGATTATTATTTAAATTAATTTTTGAAAGTGTTCTTATGCTTTTTTCTTCTTTGTATATTATTAAAATTATACTATCTTTGATATCATATTTATTAATTAAATTTGAAAAGTCATAAGTTTCAATATCTTTTGATTTTTTTTGTAACTCTATCAAGTCTTCAATATCTTCACTTGGTAATAAATAATCTAATAAATCATAAGAATTTTTTTTTTCATTCCATTTGTCATAAAAAATATTATCATTAAATAGATAAATACTATTATCTTTAGTTTCTACAATGATTGGAAATAATAGGACCTTATTTTTTTTTGGTATGGATGGAAAAATATTTTTATTTTCTAGAAATCTAAGAATTTTTTTTTTATTAAATGTTGTATCTAAATTTGCAAAATACTCATTATTTATAAATTTTTCATCACTAATAGTAAAAGAATCAATCATGCCCTTGAGTTCTTTGATTGAAACATTTTTAATCTTTTTTCTATCACCTGAGGTTGTAATCATTGAAATTAAATCAGAAAAAGAAGTTTGAAATCCTTTATCAATTACACTATTTTTTTCAAAATTTAGTTCAAATGGGGAAGATATTTTGATGTCAGATACCTTAAATGCATTTGCATTTGAATAAGTTGTGGAAAAAATTATTATTAATAGAGAGAATAAAATAAAATAAATATATACATTTAGTAGTTTATAAAATTTATTAATTATTTGCATATATTATAATAATGAAAAAAAAAAAATTTACCTATGAAAAAAGTGGTGTAAACATAAATGCTGCTGATAATTTTGTTAAATTTATATCCTCAATATCATCAAATAATAAAGGCAAAAAAAAGTTTAATAATATTGGTGGCTTTGGCTCCATCACTAATATCCCAAAAAATCTTAAAAATCCTAAAATTGTAGCCTGCACTGATGGTGTTGGTACAAAGGTAGAGATAGCCAATTTACTTAATAAATATGACACAATTGGTATTGATTTAGTAGCTATGAGCGTAAATGATCTCATTGTCCAAGGAGCAAGGCCACTCTTATTTTTAGATTATATTTCTATTAATAAAATTGATTTAAATAAATTAAAATCGATCCTTAAAGGAATAGTACGAGGTTGTAAAATCTCTAACTGCGAATTAGTTGGTGGAGAAACGGCAGAAATGCCGGGCACTTATGAAAAAGATAAATTTGATATAGCAGGTTTTGCAGTAGGTTTAGTAGATGAAAAAAAAATCTTGGCAAAAAACAATATAAAAAAAAATGACTTAGTGTTAGCTATACCATCAAGTGGTATTCACTCGAATGGTTATTCTTTGGTTAGACATGTTCTTAAAAATAAGAAAATTAATTTGAAAAATAATCCATTTTTAAAAAAAGAATTACTAAGACCTACAAAAATTTATGTACAGGAAGTTTTAAGTTTAATTGATAATAATCTTTTAAATGGGTGCGCAAATATCACGGGTGGTGGATTAACAGATAACATTAAGAGAGTTATTCCAGATAGATTGGTTGCTGATATAGATTTAAATAAAGTTAAAACCAAAAAAATTTTTAAATGGTTGAGACAAAATAATATTGATGACAAAGAAATGTTGAAAACATTTAATTGTGGTGTTGGTTTTTGTTTAATAGTTAATCCTAAAAATTTAAATAAAATTACTAAATTTTTTACAAAAGAATTTAGACCCTATGTTATTGGAAAAATAACCACAGGAAAAAATAAAGTTAAAATTAGTGGTAAAATTGACTGGTCTTAAAAAGATTAAAACAGCAGTTTTTATATCTGGTACTGGAAGTAATTTAAAAAATTTAATAAAATTTTCAAAAACAAAGAACTCCCCTATATCTATTAATTTAATTTTTTCGAATACTTTTAAAGCCAAAGGATTAAGATTTTCAAATCAATTTAATATCAAAAAATATGTATCAAGCTTTAAAGACTATAAAGTAGCTGAAGCTAAAATATTAAATTTATTAAAAAAAGAAAATATAAAGTTTATTTGTCTTGCTGGTTTTATGAAAATTTTATCAAAAAATTTCATAAAAAATTTCAGTGGAAAAATAGTTAATATACACCCCTCTTTGCTTCCAAAATATAAGGGCCTTGATACTCATATAAAAGCTATACAAAATAAAGATAAGGTAGCTGGCTGTACTGTTCATTTTGTAACAGCGAAACTTGATTCTGGAAAAATAATTCTACAAAAGAAAGTTAAAATTTCAAAAAAAGATACCCGTGGTTCTCTGGCTAAAAAAGTTCTAAGACAAGAACATAAACTCTACCCAGCGGCTATAAAAAAAATATTTAATTAATCTTTAAAGAAAAAATCAATCTCAATTTTGGCATTTTCAATACTATCAGAGCCATGTACAGAATTTTTATCAATAGAAATTCCATATTTTTTTCTTATAGTACCTTCTGCTGCATCCTCTGGTTTGGTCGCACCCATTAGCTCTCTGTTTGCTAAAACTGCATTTTCTTTCTCTAGCACCATCACAACAATCGGTCCTGACGACAAATAGGCACATAAATCATTATAAAAAGGTTTTGTTTCATGAACTTTATAAAATTGTTCTGCTTCAACTTTTGCTATCTGAATTTTTTTATCTTTAACAATTTTGAAACCTTTATTTTTAAACATTTCTTTAATTTCATTATCTAAATTTCTTTCTACTGCATCTGGTTTAATAATTGATAAAGTTTGCTCTATATTACTCATAATGTTCCTCTATTAGTTGATTTAATAATCTTACACCAAAGCCTGTTGCACCACCTGGGTTTAAGTTTGCTGCTTTTTTAGAAAAAGCCATACCTGCTATATCCAGGTGTGCCCATGGTGTTTTATTCGAAACAAATCTTTGTAAAAATTGTGCAGCAGTTATTGATCCTGCTCCACCAGAATAATTTATATTTTGCATGTCTGCTATTGTTGAATTTATTAGCTTGTCATAATTATTATGTAATGGAAGTCTCCAAACTTTTTCTTTTACTTTTTCTCCTACCTTAAATATTTTATCTGACAAGCCATCATTGTTAGAAAATAAACCAGCATATTCCTCTCCAAGTGCCATTATTATTGCACCCGTTAAAGTTGCAAGATCAATCATAAACCTTGGCTTAAATTTTGCTTCTGTAAAACTTAGTGCGTCTGCTAAAACTAATCTTCCTTCAGCATCGGTATTTAAAACTTCAATTGTTTTACCATTATAGGCTTTAACTATATCCCCTGGTCTTTGAGCGTTACCACCAGGCATATTTTCAACTAACCCAACCACACCTACTGCATTTGTTTTTGCTTTTCTGATAGCCAATGTTTGAATCAAGCCTGCTACAACAGCTGATCCAGCCATGTCATATTTCATTTCCTCCATGAATTTTGCAGGTTTTAAAGAAATACCACCTGTATCAAAACAAACACCCTTCCCAACAAAAGATAAAGGCGCTTTTTTATCTTTTTTGTTTCCATTCCACTCAAGTGTCACAAGGAATGACTCGTTTATACTGCCTCTACCAACGCCTAACAAGGAATGCATACCCAATTTTTTCATATGAGATTCATTGTACACAGTAACTTTAATTCCAAATTTTTTTAATTTTAAAAGTCTGTTTACGTATTCTTTTGGGTTCAAAACATTGGGTGGTTCAGAAACAAGATCTCTTGCAAAAAAAGTTCCTTCTTCTATTGCCTTAAATCTTAATTCATTTTGAATTGTAGCTTTGTTCTTATTGCCAATTACATTGATTGAAATAATATTTTTGTCTTTTTTAGATTTATAGATATTAAATTCATACGATTTTAACTTTAGTCCATGCAAGAAATAGCCTAGAAAATTTTCAAATTTGCTATTTATACTGTCTGAACTTACAAAGTAGTCATTCTTTTTCTCATAATTTATATAACCATGAAATTCAGCTCCTAAACTTTCTACATCAGAAGCATCTAAATTTTTTTTTATAGAAACTAAAAATATCTTTTTTTTAGAATTAACTTCAAAGAAAAGTAAATTCTTTTTTAAATCACTATTTTTTAATAAATCATTTATGTAAAGAAATTCCATATTAGATAGATATTTTTTTAAACCAGTAATATTGAAATTTTCCCCAGAAAATAAGATAAGATTAGTAATGGATTTCTTCGAAATATTATTATTGTAATTAATCTTAATAGACATAAATTTTAATACACTCTGTACGGGTTGAGTGCTATATATGGGTTAAATTATCATATTTCAATGAAAAAAACGATTTATAAAAAACTAACTACAGATTGTACAAAGTTTTTCTTATTAATTTTATTTACTATTGCTACAATTATTTGGGTTTTACAGGCAGTCAATTATTTAGATTTTGTAATTGAAGATGGTCATGGTTTTATTGTTTATTTCAACTACACGCTTCTTAGTTATCCAAAAATAATCAGTAGAATTTATCCCTTTGCAATTTTCTTAGCTTTTTCATACATATTATTAAAGTATGAAGATAAAAATGAACTAATAATATTTTGGAATTTTGGAATTAAAAAAATTGATTTTATCAAATTTTTTACAAAGATTTCATTTTATTTTGTGCTTTTAAGCCTACTATTAAATTCCATAATTGCACCAATGGCTCAAGATAAAGCCAGATCTTTCATACGCTCGTCTGATCTAGATTTTTTTGAAAGCATATTAAAACCAAAAAAATTTGTAGATGTTGTTAAGAATTTAACAATTTATTTTGAAGAAAAAAATGAAAATGGTGAGTTAAAAAATATATTTCTAAATGACAAATCAAGTAACAATGAATCGCAATCAATAATTGCAAAAAGAGGTAAGTTTGAAATGCGTGGAAATAAAAAAATACTTGTATTATATAGCGGAAAAACAATTAATAGTGTTAATGGAAAAACTTCAGAATTTGATTTTTCTAAAACTGATTTCAATATTTCAAATTTTACAACACAAACAGTTACACATCAAAAAACACAAGAAAACTCTACTCAAGAATTAATAAATTGTTCATTAATTTTTAATAATTTAAAAAAAGATGATGACAATAAAATTAAAAGTAGGATTAATAATTGTTCGTTAAAAAATTTAGAAAATATTTATAAAGAAATATACTCAAGATTAGTAAAGCCAATATACGTCACCTTTCTTGTTGCCATCTCACTTTTATTAATATTAAAATCAAAAAGTGACCACACTTTTAAAGCGTATAAATTGAAAATTTATTCTTTAGGTTTTTTATTTATTGTCTTTCTAGAATCATCTTCAAAGTTTATTTCTATTAACATGTTACAAAATTTGTTTATGTCAATATTACCTTTTTTTTTCATATTCATAATATATTTTTATTTTATGACAACACTGAGGGTTAAGAAAATATGAAAGTTTATACTAGGTTTTTGATAGATCTTTTTAATACTTCTTTTTTAAAAGTTTTTTTTACTTTTTTTATTATAATTCTAATAACTAATATTTTAGAACAAATTGATTTTTTTGAGAATGCTAATATTAGTTTTTATTATCTTATTTTCTTATCATTTTTAAATACGCCTTCTATTATATTTGAAATACTCCCATTTATTTTTTTATTATCAACACAAGTTTTTTTTATCTACCTTATAGATAAAAAAGAATTAGAAATTTTTAAATATAGTGGCCTAAATAATTTGACAATAATTAAGATTATTAGTGTGTATGCTTTTGTTGCTGGCCTAATTTTAATTATTTTTTTCTATAATGCAGCTGCTATTATGAAAAATTCATACTTGTTAATTAAAAATAAATACTCAGAAGATAATAAATATTTGGCAGTAATTACTGAAAATGGGCTATGGATTAAAGATGAAGTTGAGAACAAAATTAATATAATTAATGCAAATAAAGTAGACAATGAGTTTTTATTAGATGTTTCAATAACTCAGCTCAATAAAAATTTTGAAGTTCTAAACGTCATAAAGAGTAAAAAAATTGATATATCTTCATTTAAATGGAAAATTTTTGAACCATTAATTTTAAAAGATAATCAAAAAATTAATTTAAATAAAATGGTGCTGGAATCTAATTTTGATCTTCAAAAAATAAATAGCTTGTTTTCAAACCTTTCCTCACTAACAATGCTTCAATTGTTTGAATTGAAAAAAAGTTATGAAATTTTAAATTATTCCCTCATTGATATTTATTCTCATATGTACAGAATTATTTCTTATCCAATTTACTTAACATTAATAACAATTTTTTCTTCCATAATTATGTTTAATATCGGTTATCAAAAAAATTCTTTTTTTAAGATATCGCTAGGTATTTTTTTATCTGTGATCATTTATTATGTGAATTATTTTGTAAATATTTTAGGAACAAATGAGAAAATTCCTTTAATACTTTCTATTTTTATACCATTGATTATATTATCAATAATTAATTTCACCTCTATAATAAAAATTAATGAAAAATAAAATAATAATAATATTTTTAACATTAATATTTAACTTAGGTTATCTTAATTTGGTTTTAGCTGAAGAATTTGAATTTAATACTACCGAATTACAAGTCACTGAAAGTGGTAATTTAATAAAAGGCATTAATGGTGGCATAATTACTACTAAGAATAATGAAATAGTAATTACAGCAGATACCTTTATATACAATAGATTAACCACACTTTTGGAGGCTGAGGGGAATGTAAAGCTAATTGATAAAATTGAAAATATTATAATTGAATCAAATAAAATTTTTTATTTAAAAAATAAAGAAGAAATTTATACAGTTGGAAAAAGTAAAGCTACCAATGGTAATGCCACTGAAATAAATGCCGATGAATATTTTAAATATAATAAACTAACGACACTTCTTGAAGCTAAAGGAGATGTTATACTAAATGACAGAATTAAGAATATTACCATTTATACTGACGAAATATTCTATTTACAAAATGAAGAAAAAATTTCTACTCTTGGTAAAACAAACATAAACGTTGAAAACAAATATAAGATTAAAGGTCAGGATTTAACCCTACTTAGAAATAAAATGGTTTTATCATCTAAAGAAAAAGCCACTATTACTGACAATAATTTAAATATTTATAAACTTAAACAGTTTCAATATTCTATCAATCAAGAGATTCTCAAAGGAGATGAGGTACATTTTACAAGGAAGGAAAAAGTTAATAAAGAAGATAAATATTATTTTGAAACTGGATTTTTTAATTTAAAAGAAAATAAATTTTTAGGGAAAGATGTTAATATCAATTTTCATAAAACATTATTTAATAATTCAAACAATGATCCTAGAATTAATGCTACTTCGGGGTACGGTAATCAATTTATTACTCATTTAGATAAAGCAATTTTTACATCTTGTAAAAAGACTGACAAATGCCCCCCTTGGAAGATGAGTGCTAATAAAATAGAGCATGATAAAGTTAAAAAGCAAATTACCTATAAGAATGCCTGGTTAGAACTATATGATTTTCCGGTCGCATATTTTCCTAAATTCTTTCACCCCGACCCAAGTGTTAAAAGGCAGTCAGGACTTCTGAAGCCAGAGCTAGGAAACCACAGTACGCTAGGTGACTCGATATATTTGCCTTATTTTTTTGTAATCTCAGATCAAAAAGATATTACATTAAAACCAAGATTATTTAATGATAACAAGCTCATATTACAAAGTGAATATAGAAATATAACAAAAAATTCTTTAACAATAATAGATTCTAGCATCACAACAGGTCATGACTCAAGCTCAACTGATAAAGGAGATACTAGATCACATTTTTTTGCTAATTCTAAAATAGATTTGAAATTAAAAAAATTCATAAACAGTGATTTAGAAATCAACTATCAAAGAACATCTAATGATAATTATCTAAAATTATTTGACTTTATTAAGTCTCCACTTTTACTAGCAAACAATGATGTTCTCGAGTCAATAATTAGATTGGACCTGGGTCATGAAAATTATGATCTCACATCCTCATTTGAAATGTATGAGACTTTAAATGGATCTACTGGTGCAGATAGGTATCAATATGTTTTGCCTACTTATAATTTTTCCAAAAATTTCGATTTAAATCAAGCACATGGAAGTTTTCTATTTAATTCTTATGGAAATAATACCTTAAAAGAAACAAATATTACGACCTCAACAATTATCAATGACCTAAATTTTTCATCAATTAATACTTTTTTTAACAATGGAATAATAAAAAATTTTGAAATTCTTACAAAAAATATAAATTCAATTGGAAAAAATAGCATTAAATATAAAAATAGTCCTCAGTCTGAATTAACAAGCGCATATATCTATAATTTATCAATGCCATTAGAGAAAAAAAATGATAATATCCGTAATACATTAATACCAAAAGCTTCTTTTAGATTAAGCCCACATGATATGAAGGATAATACTGGTACTAATAGAAGAATCAATACAGGCAATGTTTTTTCATCAAATAGATTGGGGCTAGGAGATTCATTTGAAACCGGTGAGTCATTAACCTTAGGTGTTGATTTTGTTAAAGAAAAAATAAAAATAAATACAAAAAATGAAATTACTAAAATAGAAGATTATTTTAATTTTAAATTAGCTACAGTTTTTAGACTTAAGGAAGAGCAAGATATCCCTATTAAGAGTACTTTAAATAAAAAAACTTCTAATATATTTGGGCAGTTATATTTTAAACCAACCGAAATTATTTCACTAAATTATAATTTTTCATTAAATAATAATTTAAACACTTTTGATTACAACTCTGTAAGTTCTGAGTTTAATTTTGATAATTTTTCTACTACGTTTAGTTTTCTGGAAGAAAGAGGTGTTATTGGTAATTCAAATGTAATCGAAAATATTACAGAATATAATTTTGATGAATATAACTCAATATCATTTCGTACAAGAAGAAATAGAGAGCTTAATTTAACTGAGTACTATGATTTGATATATGAATATAAAAATGACTGCTTAATAGCGGATATAAAGTATAGAAAAGATTATTATCATGATTCTGATATCATACCTAAAGAAGAGTTATTCTTTTCTATAACGATAGTGCCATTTTATACTTTCTCTCCAGATAAAATGATTTTAAACAAAGATAGAAAAAAATAATGAAAAATTACTTGTTAATATTATTTTTATGCTTTGCATTAAATAGTGCTAAATCAATAGAATCAAAAATAATCCATACTATAGAAAATGAAATTATTACTAATGTTGATATTAAAAATGAGTTTAAATATTTAATAGCTCTTAATAATTCTTTAAAAGAGTTAGATAAAGAGAAAATACTAAGCATTTCTAACGAATCTATAGTTAGAGAAAAAATTAAGAAAATTGAAATATCTAAAAATTTTAAAGAAATTAAAATAAATGAGGACTACGCCAACGCTCTAATCAAAGATATTTACTCGAGGTTAAATCTGAATTCGGTAAATGAATTTGAGCTTTACTTAAAAGATTATAATTTAACATTAAGCAAAATTAAAACAAAGATAACCATTGATGCTCTGTGGAATGAACTTATTATTCAAAAATACAACTCTAAAATAACGGTTGATGAAGATGAAATTAAAAAAAAGATTTTAAAGGATATTAAAATCCAATTAAAAGAATATCAACTATCTGAAATTCTTTTTGAAGTGACTAAAAAAGAAGAGATAATTAAAAAATATGATGAAATAGTTAAAAGTATAAATGAAATTGGCTTTAAAAATAGCGCTGCTACATTTAGTTTTTCTGAATCCGCGAAAATTGGTGGTGACATTGGTTGGATTAATGAAAACTCACTCAATAGTAAGATTAAAAAAAATGTGAAAAAATTAAAAATTGGTGAAATTACAAGGCCCATAATTTTATCCAATGGTATATTGATATTAAAATTAGTGAATACCAAAAATTCAGAGAATACTACCAGTGTTGAAAATAAATTTAAGCAAGCCATTAGATATGAGCGTAATAGACAATTGAATCAATATTCTAAAATCTATTTTAATAAAGTTAAAAAGAACCTAGATTTATTTTGATGGATAAAAAACCAATAATTATTGTCAGTGGTGAGCCTAATAGTGTTTTTTTAGAAATTTTTTTTAAAAGCATAAGAAATAATAAGTATAAATCTCCATTAATAATTATTGTCTCCAAGAAACTACTTCAAGAACAAATGAAAAAGTTAGGTTTTGCTTTTAAAATAAAAGATGTTCATAAAAAATTTAAGGATTTTTCTAAATTAGATAATAAAAATATTAACTTGATCAATATTGATTATAAATTTAAAAAATGTTTTGAAAAAATTAGCAGTAAATCAAACAAATATATCAATGAGTCCTTTGATGTTGCCTTAAAGATTATGCAACAAAATAAGTTTTCTAAATTTATTAATGGTCCAGTTTCCAAAAAATACTTTTTAAAAGGAAAAACTTTAGGCGTTACTGAGTATTTGGCTCAAAAAACAAAAACAAAAAATAAAGTTGCAATGCTTATATTTAATAATAACTTATCAGTTAGTCCTCTAACAACACACCTTGCATTAAAAGATGTTCATAAACAAATATCAAAACAAAAGATATACACCCAGGTTAAGCTAATTAATAATTTTTATAAAAAAGAATTCAATAAAGTTCCAAGAATAGCAATAACTGGTTTGAATCCTCACTGTGAAAGCAATTTTATAAATTCTGAAGAAGATAAAATAATAATTCCAGCTATCAAGAAATTGAGATTAAAGAATACTAAAATAAATGGTCCATTTCCTGCAGACACTATTTTTACAAAAGCACTGTTAAAAAATTACGATTTAATTATTGGCATGTATCATGATCAAGTGCTTTCTCCGATGAAAGCTTTATTTGGCTTTGATGCAATCAATATCACTTTAGGCTTGCCATTTATTAGAATATCCCCTGATCATGGACCAAATTATTCCATGTTAAGTAAAAATTTATCTGATCCTAAAAGCTTAATTAAAGCCCTAAAATTTTTAGACAAATAGATGTTTATTAAACCAAAAAAGAGTCTTGGGCAAAATTTCTTAATAGACCGGGAAATTCTCGAAAAAATAGTATCAATAACAGATATAACCAACAAAGAAATTTTAGAAATTGGTCCAGGGAGCGGAAATCTAACAAATTATATTTTGAAGCAAAAGCCAAAAAAACTCTACGTTGTAGAAAAAGATGATGATTTAGCTTTATTACTAAAAGAAAAATTTGATAACGAAATAGAAATTATTAATGATGATATCTTAAAAGTATCTGAAGATAAAATTTCAGATAAAAAATTATGTGTCTTTGGTAATTTGCCTTACAATATATCAACAGAAATCTTGTCCAGATGGATTCTTAATATTGGTTCAAATTTTTGGTTCGAAAGTCTAGTTTTGATGTTTCAAAAAGAAGTTGCTGATAGAATTATATCAGAATTTAATAACTCTAAATATGGTAGACTATCTATTTTATCCAGCTGGAAACTGAATATAAAAAAGATAATAGACATTAAACCAAAAAGTTTTTCACCTAGACCAAAAATAGATAGTTCTTTATTATTGTTTACTCCAAAAGAAAATTTTTTTGAATTAAAAAACCCAAAAAATCTTGAAAAGATTACTAGGATATTTTTTAGCCAAAGACGGAAAATGCTAAAAAAGCCCTTCAATCAAGTGTTTACTAATGGGAAAAGAGTTGCAGAAAAATTTGGTATTGATCTTAATCTTAGACCTCAAAACCTTGAACCAGAAACATATTTTAAACTTGTTAAAGAGTATGAGGACTTAAGAGGTTAGTTTATCAACATGCTTTCTGATAAAATTCTTATCATAATCTTTTGAGCCATTATTAATTTCAGCATCAGTTAAACTGCAAATTTTAGAATAGCACTCATGCAAATTATCATTGATAATTACATAGTCATAATTAATCCAATGCAGGACATCTCTGCTAAATTCTTTCATACGCTCTTCTACTATTACTTTATCTTTCATGTCTCTATTAGATAGCCTTTCGAATAGTACTTCTTTACTTGGAGGTAAAATAAAAAAAGTAATCAATTTATAATTTAGTTTTTTATTTTTGATTTGATCTGCTCCCTGCCAATCAATATCAAATATTACATTTTCACCTTTTTCTAACTTTTCTATAACCGGTGTTCTTGTTGTTCCATATAGATGGTTAAATACTTTTGCATACTCTAGGAACTCTTCATTTTTTATTAAATTTTCGAATTTATTATGATTAACAAAGTAGTAATCTTTGTCTTCAACTTCGTTAGATCTTGGTTTTCTTGTGGTGTGAGAAACTGAAATGTAGAAATTTTTTTTTTTAGAGAGAAGTTTTACAAGAGTTGTTTTGCCTGCCCCAGATGGGGATGATAAAATTACCATTATCCCATCTTTTTTTATGGACATTTAATTTCTAATTTGCTTTGCCTGCTATAAAGTTAACAGCATCACCCACTGTAAGAATTTTTTCAGCTTCACTATCTGAAATTTCTGAACCGAACTCTTCTTCAAAAGCCATTACTAGCTCAACTGTATCTAAACTGTCTGCTCCAAGGTCATCTATAAAACTTGAATCATCTAAAACTTTAGCTTCATCAATACCTAGATGATCTGCTACAATTTTTTTAACTTTGCTTGAAATCTCATCTGACATAATGTTCCTTTTTGTTATATTTCGTTAATAGTTTAAAAAGTAGTTTTGTCAACCCAAATACATGCCCCCATTAACATGTAGTGTTTCTCCATTGATATAGTCTGACTGATTTGAGCTTAAAAAGTTAACTGCATATGCTACATCTTCTGGTTTGCCTAGTCTATTAGATGGAATTTTAGATATTATTGTTTCTTTAAACTTTTCATCTATTTGGTCTGTCATAGCGGTACTTATAAAACCTGGTGATATGCAGTTCACATTAATATTTTTTTTTGCATACTCAATTGCCAAACTTTTTGACATTGCTACTATGCCTGCTTTAGATGCCGTATAGTTTGCCTGTCCTACATTGCCTGTATGCCCAACAACTGAAGTAATATTAATAATTTTTCCAGATTTATTCTTAAGCATTTTTTTTATTGAGTACTTACACATTAAAAAAGTAGAAGTTAAATTAACGTTTATCACCTTTGACCACTCATCTAAACTCATTCTAATAGTTAAATTATCTTTTGTAATACCTGCATTATTAATAGTACAATCTAATGAACCACCCAGTTCTTTTGTTGCATTTTCTATAAATTCTTCAATCTTGTCATGTTGAGAAATATCAAATTTAAGAATCTTTATATTATTAAATTTTTCTTTTAACTCTTCTAGCTTTTCCATTCTTGTGCCAGTAGCCAAAACATTTACGCCATTTTCATATAACTTTTCAACTATAGAATTACCAATTCCACCTGAAGCGCCTGTCACTATAATATTTTTATTCTTTAAACTATTCATTAATGTTTATTGATTTTATATCGTCTTCTGAATTTATTGCACTAATTTTAACATTTCTATCAATTCTCTTTATTAATCCTGATAAAACTTTACCAGGTCCTATTTCTATAAATTGAGTCACACCTTTCTCAATCATTAATAAAACACTTTCACGCCAACGGACACTACTTTCAATTTGCTTTACTAACAATTCCTTTAATTCATTTGAATTGGATATTTCCTTCCCTGTAACATTTGAAATAAGAATATTTTTAGGTTCGTTAAAATTTAATTTTGCAATTTCTTCTTTCATTACAAGTGTCGCATTATTCATTAACTTGCAATGAAATGGAGCACTCACTGGAAGCTTAATATTTTTAATATTTGCAGTCTTTAAATCAATCATGATTTTCTCTAGATCATCAATTTTTCCACTTAATACTATTTGTCCTACAGAATTATCATTTGCAATAAAACATTCATATTTATCTTTATTTTCATCTATAATTTTTTTTATTAGTTCAATTTCAGAACCTAAAACGGCAACCATTCCACCTACTCCTTTTGGTACAGAGTTTTGCATCGCGTTACCTCTAATTTTTAGTATTTTCAAAGTATCTGAAAATGATAATGATCCAGCAGCTGTTAATGCAGAGTATTCCCCCAAAGAATGTCCTGCATAAAATTTTGCTTTATCTAAATTAATTTTAAACTCCTCTTTGATTAACTTAAATATTGAATAACTGAGTAAAAATATTGCTGGCTGAGTATTCTCGGTTAAGTTTAATTCTTCCTTCGGACCATTTAGAATAAGACTTGATAGTGAGTAACCAAGAGTATCATCTGCTTCCTTGAATAGATCTTGAACTAAGCTATATTTAGCATGTAGGTCTTTACCCATTCCTACTAATTGTGAGCCTTGACCTGGAAAAAGAACGGAAAACATTTAATTATCTAAATTTTATTATGGTTTTAAGTGTTGTAATTCAATAATTATAATAGTATATCCTGAATTTTTATTAAAGAACAATTATGAATTTATACGAACATACAATAGTTGCCCGTCAAGATACTAGCCCAGCTCAAGTTAAACTGTTAACTGAGAAGTATTCTAAAATAATGGAAAAAAATGATGGTGAAATAGTGCAAACAGAAGATTGGGGTTTGTTAAATTTAGCTTACATTATTAAAAAAAATAAAAAAGGCATCTATATGCACTTTAAAATCAAAGGGTCTGGAAAAATAATTGATGAACTAGAAAAAAATGAAGCACTTGATAAAAACCTTCTAAGATATATGACAGTTAAGGTTAAAAAATTTAATTTAGAAGCTAAATATTTTTCAAAAACAGACGAGTATGAAAAAAAAGAATATAAAAAAGAATATAATAGAGATTAATTATGCCATCAAAAAAAAGAGCAGGAAATAAAAAAAAAGGCAGTCAAAGTAATTTTGCAAAACTAAGTATTTTTCAACCTAATAAGTACAAATTTAAAAAATCGTGTCCATTATCTGCAAAGGGTGCTCCAGATGTTGATTATAAAAATATCAGATTATTAAAAAAATATATGTCTGAAAATGGTAAAATTTTGCCTTCAAGAATTACAAATGTTTCGCAAAAAAAACAAAGAGAGCTTTCTTTATCTATTAAGAGAGCTAGAAATTTAGCGTTAATTTAAATGAAAGTTATACTTTTAGAGAACTTAAGAAGAATTGGATCTATTGGTGAGATCATTGAGGTAAAAAGAGGTTTTGCTAGAAATTTTTTAATATCAAATAAAAAAGCTCTTTATGCTTCTAAAGAAAATATTGCTGAAGTTGAAAAGATAAAATCTGAGCTAAGTAAAAAAGATACTGAAAAGAAAAAAGAAGCTCAAAAAATTTCTGAACAAATTAATAATAAAGAATATGAAATTCAAAAATTAAGTACTGAAAATAAAGAACTTTATGGATCAGTTAAACCAACTGAAATTTCAAAACTAATATTAGAAAATGACAAACTAGATATTAAACCTTCAATGATACAACCAATAACTGAAATTAAATCAATTGGTAAATTTAAGGTAAAAATTATTCTACACTCTGAAGTAGATTCTGAGATTACTATTAATGTAGTTACAGCTGACACTATTCAGTAATTATACAATTTTTTCCCCAGCTTATATTTGTTATTTTTTTAAATCTTAATTGGGATATTATTTATTCATGGAAAATAATCTCAGCATAGTTAAAGATACATTTAAAGAACTTCCTAACAATATTGAAGCAGAACAGGCAGTGATTGGATCAATATTAGTTCAAAATGAAACATTTGATGAAATAAATACCATCATATCTAGCATTAACTTTTATGATCCCATGCATCAAAGTATTTTTTCAGCAATTGAAAGTTTGATTTATAAAGGAATGCTTGCAAACCCTATTACCTTAAAAAATTATTTTGAAAATGAAAAAGACGAATTAAATGTTCCTGAATATTTAGTGAAAGTTACAAAGTTTTCTACTCCACCAAGACAAGCAATAGAATATTCAAGAATTATTTATGACATGTTTGTAAGAAGAGAGTTGATTAA